>Ga0209780_1000536_pt1 | contig 20698 bp, 16 predicted proteins | sample WorMetexBAHAMAS2_FD_187384 | JGI IMG/M metagenome (GOLD analysis project Ga0209780, IMG submission 187384) | Marine gutless worms symbiont microbial communities from Max Planck institute for Marine Microbiology, Germany - Inanidrilus exumae... | ecosystem: Host-associated > Annelida > Digestive...
AGCGTTGACAGCATTAGGGGTTTTGCGCGCATGCTGCCGGTTTTGCAGCGGCTCGGCGATGCTTACGGTTTCTAGTTTACACTTAAATGTTACAACACTTTATTAATTCATTTGCTTACTTTCATTATGTCCTGAGGCCAGTTTTGAACTGTATTATAATAATGTCATTAGCCCAGTGTGGGTCCCGGGGCAGTTAACAAGTGGGTAAGTGTCTAATTAAGTAAGTAAGTGACAAATTTATGAAGCACCGAAACCAGAGTAGGCCTTCTCCGTTTCCAGGCCAGAGGTCGTAGGATGTGACCAAACCTGGCTTTAGTTTTTTTGCGATTCATTTTATGTTGTAGTAGGTTTTGTTACGGATGCATGTTTGCTTTGTTGTGTTTGTCTTAGTTTTTCAGTACTTAGCTAGGAGATTGGCCTGGAAAGAACGTCTCCAAAATGACCTATTTTGTGTCAGGTGGGACGTATAACTCAATCAGTTAATGATGTCATTATCTTTCAGTTTAGATGGAACACTGTTTTACACAGTTGGCGCTGATTATTGGAAAGTGTGGTCCATAACGTGAAGTACGTTCACACAGCACAATTGTATTGCCATGGTCTGCAGTCCACAGTTAGATATGAGCTTCAGCAATGTAGATACCTGTTATTAACCTGGATTTGTATTTCATGTTTGCTACTGATTACCTGTTCAAACATTTCACAGAATTTTAAAACAACACATTGTGAATTGGCATTGGCAGCATTATAGCACATAATATTAGGGGGAGATATTTTTCTTGGAACATGACTCACCCTACACACTGCGCACACACTTACAAATTCTCCTCCTCCTCTCCCTGGGCTAGCGCATTGGACCGACATAAAGGTCTCAGCGCTGGGGTCCAGAGTAGGCTGGACCCCTGCCCGCAATAACGAACGAACGATGTTGATGACATTCTGTCTGTAGCATTCATCATGTTGTTGCAGTAAAATGTTGAAAGTTTTGTTATCACAATACGTGATGATATGATACAATGCAACATGATAAGAGATGGTTAATGTGTGCTGAAATCGACAGGTAGCCAGTTTAGTGTACTGCAGGGAACCATAACAGAAAAGTAACAAAAAGAGCCAAAACAAAAGCCATTTAGCACAGAAGATCAGGTCCAATTGCTAGTATGTGAAGTTATTCCTTGGGGAAATGTCAGCTGCCACCTGCAATGATTGGTTGAGTATGATGATTGGTTGAGTATGCTATTTGTAGGCTGGTGTCAGTAACACTGCATCAGCGTTGAACTCGGGTCAACAGAGGCATGTCAGTGCCGCAGATACATTACATTGTGGTCTTCGTGGACACACGGTCCAGAAGGGAGCGCACCTGATTGTTGGTAACGAGGCTCGACAGAGGTCAGCAAAGCCACCACAATCGAGGACCATGGCTTCAGATGAGTTATTGATGGCAACCAATGAGGATACGAATGTACCTGAAGATGATGATTCATACAATCCGTGTGGTGAAGCTGTACACTTGAAAAACGCTTTGTAAGCATGCACATCTGTTCTTTTCAGTTTCCTTGCCTTTGCCACCTGACAGTGTCGGTGAATGCATTATTTTTACACTGTCCCATCGTCTCATTTATTCGTTTGTTCATTCATTTGTCTGATCAGATATTATTACCATGATATCTTATGAATGGCTTGAACAATTTTGATAAAACTGACAAAGAATATTTTTAGCCCCCACTGGTGACCTGATTAGATTCTGGAGGTCAAAGGTCAAGGTCACAGCAGGCCTTCGAGGTCATATTCTGTGAACACCAGATCTCATATGCTACTTGAACCTGTGACGAATATAAAATGGTGATCAACAGCGGACATGAGTTGACCAATCACTGAGCGCCATTTGCGTAGTCACTGTGTCGATGTATGTGACAACGGTTATTGCTACACATAGGAAAACCCAACATCCGGGCACTTTGCAGAGGATAGCTGATCAGCTGATTAAAACTGAACGATAGCAAATGAGTAAATATAGTTACTAATAATCGATAAACATGTCATAAAGGAACTGTTAGACTAGATGGGAGCCTCTTGTTTATTTTTGACATTGATTCTACACATTGATATATGTATCCATGTAGATTCATGTCGAATTGTTATAGGATAAGCCTGAATCCGATGAGCCCCATGGAGTAAATGATGGGCCCGGAAAAGATTAACCCATTACAAATTGTGACATTAGCAAGCAAAATTATAATGAATCACCAAGCATGTTACATACGAAGGAATAGGCTAGCTGTAAGCCTGCAAACGTTGATTTCACACACTTATAATTAGAAGCATGTATTGTTGAGTGTAAGAGAAAATATGTATAATCCAGTTGTAAGTCCTACAACGCATATAGACAAGCCCGCATTATTTATTATAGAGTGGTATACATCAACTTTCCACTTTGTGACGTCTTTGTTATCGTCTGCAAACTACCCAGATGTTGGGAATTCCTCATACGCCATGCCACTCACATAGTGTTTCTATTTTTAGTAGCTATATATTACTATTTTATATTCGTCACAGCTTAAACAATTTTAGTGAAACTTACAGGAAATAATCACTAAATAAGTAAGTATTAAGAAATTTATACACATCACCTCAGAACAACAGTCACCAGGTGCTGGTGCCTCTAACAATTAAATAGCTTCTATTGATGACCTGGTTAGATTTTGGAGGTCAAAGATCAAAGGTCAGTGTCATAGCAGGCCTGAGTATGTGGTTGTGAAGGTATCCACATCAATGCTGTGGCGTCAAAGTCCGTCTTCTTAGTTTTATGCATTACTTACTAGCAACACAGCGCTTGCTGTGTGTTTGTCAGAGGATGGCTAATTAAGTATTACAAGTGAGAGTGAGATTCTTGCATATTGATTGCACTGTCCTTATAATCTAGTGAGTTATGATAGCACATTGGCACAGTTTTGCTCATTACTTCTGTATCTGATCGTCTGATGTGGTTGTTTGTTTTAATTACCATTTGGTGATGCGTACTCATGTGCAACGGACTGCATCTCGCTGCTTCGCCGCTTTGTGCCAGTTGCGTTGCATCCGTCACAGCGTACCTCTGTCTTCCAGTCTCTAGTTTCTGCAGTTGTTCTTAGTCATTCGGATTATTGCAACAGTCTGTTGATTCACTCACCTGCCACTCTAATTCAGCGTCTTCAGTCCCTGCAAAATGCCGCAGCAAGACTCATCTACAACACGAGATGTTACGACTACATCAGTGATGCACTCATTAGTCTCCATTGGCTTACTGTGCCACACAGAATTACTTTCAAGGTGGTGATGCTGATGTACCATGCACTGCACTGTGCCACGTTATCTAGCTTTATCCTTTACGTGTGTCGCCAACATGCCACACCGATATAGGCTTAGGTCTGCATCCACTGAAAGATTGATATTCCATTCTTTTGTCGGTCAGTGGTCGGAGGTTGTGCCTTTCCTGTTGCTGCAGCTAAAGTGTAGAACAGTCTACCTAGCGATTTCACATCTGCATTGTCATTACCTGTTTTTAAGAACAGGCTGAAAACATCACTTATTTTGCCGCTGCTACGACATTTTCTGATTATGGCTGACATTTCACTGTGTTGTTTAGCCTGTGTTTCCATTCCTTGAACTGTGGTCCTTGCAATAGTTTTAACTGTTCAGGCCACTTTAATTTGATGATGATGATGATGATGATGATAATAATGATGATGTAGATGAACCTGGGTTAGAGAGTTGTCTTCCTCCATTTGTTCCATTGTGTGTTGTCTCAGCACAGACCAGACAGCACCTCACCGTATCTTCCTTGGACCTTCACTGTGTCTGATTAATTCTGGCTGTATCATCATACAGTGTTTGATCCAGTTAGCATCATTTAGTGTTGACTGCGTTTACTGATAGTTCATGTGTAGAATATATTTAGTAGTGCATGGCATATAATTTGCAGACATCACACGGGACAGACATTGACGTCAACTGCAGGTCAGCAGTCGCCGAGTCATGCGGATGGTCATAGACGCACACCTCTGTCACAACGTGAGCCATAACTGTGTCCATTGCTTCTTTAGTTCTGGTTATTACAGCATTTGTTGTACAAGATGAGGTCCCCTTTCCTGCAATAGATGGCGTCTGAGCTATAATGATTGTCTGGAGGTTAGAAGAAAAAATAATCAGAACTGTTCTGTTTTGTATTGTGTACAACAGTTATGCACAATGATACACAGACATATGTGAACAGATCTTAAATTTGCGTGTTGGTTTAGGTTTAGATTCATTTTTGTATGTTTGTTTAGGTTTAACATTTTGTGCATTTTCTGTGTTAACTTAGATTATTTTATTCCTGTATTGCTTGCTTTTGTTGTTTGGGTTCAGTTTCTTCAGTTCCAAGCCAAGAGATTGGTTACGACGAGCGTCTCAAAAATTACATATTCTATGTCGAGTGGGATGTAAAACCTTAACTCATTCAGTCAACAAGTCAAAAGGTCTGTGAGAGAATAGGACGACTGTATAATGAAAATCAAATCCAGTCCCATTCATTCCATTGAATACATTCCCATCCCATTACCTTTTGTTTGAATTAAAGAAAAAATCAATCCCGTCTTGTCCCATAGAACAGCAATCAATATTCATTGGTCAAATGATGTGCTACAGTCTGTTCTCTGTGTTTCAACAGTTGGCCGAAGTCCGAAATCCATTTCTGATTGTTCTTTAATATGATAGCTAAATTTCTTATACCCATTGCTACAGTATTACCACCATTACAGTTACCCTATCTCTCTTTGGTGAATACATAGAATATACTACGGATTGTGAGTCAAAATGGTTGACAGTATATTTTTGAGTGTTACTTTGCCAAATACTGACGAATTTTTCAATTTTTTTTACTTTGAGGTTCAGCAGTAAATTTGTAATATAATAAAGATGTCATCGTCGTAATCGTGTCACTGCACTACCTTGTGAAATCGTTCTTTGTGTCGTCCTGTATATAACTAGTAGATTGTATTGTGATAGTAAATTTTGTCATGAATATTTTGCTGGACAAAAAATTGGAATTTTGTTATTGTATTCTTTTGTGGAATCACCGTATATTATGTCTGTTTGACAGCTGACAACATTGATAGAGAACATGAACTGAGAGCAGTGTTGCCCTCAGCTGCTGCTGCAGGACGTTCTTCATTAAGATCGACTGAAAATCATCAGATTCAGAACAACAAGAGACAGTCTTCCGGTGATGTTTCATGCTTACTTACTTATTACTTACTTACTGCTGTTGCATTTGAAGGACTGTTCATCAGTGTAATCCATTGTTACTTTTGATATTTGTTTACCAGCCTACTAAGATGGAGAAACTTCATTGGAGTTGCCACAGGTTGAGCCAGGCCACAGAAGGTCTGTTAAGAGGAAACCTGTCAGGATCATTCAGACAGGATTTTTTACAGGCTGATCCTGAAATGCATAGTGACTCTATCGAATTTATATGCGCTATATAAAAAACTCTTATGTATGTATGTATGTATGTAAGCCAGCAGTGTCATTGCATTGAACAATAGACAGTCTTGTGATTGCTTCCCTGTGATCACAGCAAAGAGTTTATACGAAATATAGTTTGAAGTTTATGAGATAACAAAGTCAAATGCGTGTGGTAGTCTGATTTGTATGGACTTAGTGAATAATCTTCAATGCCACATAGATGCATAGAATGGCCGAGGGACAACTGTATTGCACTTGAGTCGACCTAATAAAACCAGTCTCAAATGTCCATACGTACGTATGTAAAGTTTCTTTGATTTCAGTGAAATTTGGCATGTAGGTTGCAGTCTATGACTGATGCACGACGGTGTGCAGTATGACCCGATCCAAGGTCAAGGTCACGAGCTCTTCAAAGTTGCAAATCTGGCCATTTTCAACAGCTATCTCATTCGCCTTTTAAAATGGGAGCTGGCAACTGACCACTGATGCCTAAACTACGGCACAATAGCTAAATTTTATTGGGCCGGATTTTTGATATTTGGCCTAGTTTTTGTGTCACGTGACTTTGAAGTTGGCAGAAAAGTCAGTTGCGAAGAGTCGACCGTCAGTCCTGTACGGGGCTAATTTATACGTAATTCATTCAGTTTTAAAAACGTTTAAGTATTTATTAACGAAATGTGTGATGATTAGGTTTGCAGTATTAATGAGAGAGAAGTTGAATGTGATGTCGTTGATGAGGCCAGTGTCATCTGTGCAGGGCGTCTGAACAATCGTGGAGTTGCTGTTGATGGAGTAACTGTGCTGCGTAACTCTGTCGGTGCTAACAAGCGTGCTCGGAATCATATCCAGCAGCAGCTTAGTGAGGTCAGTTTCATGACATCAGTTTCGTGATGTCATTCATTGAGGTCAGTATCATGACGTCACTCTTGTGACATCACTTAACGAGGTCAGTTTCGTGATGTCACTCAATAAGGTCAGTTTTATGGCGCCACTTAACTGTAGATTTGAAAGATGAAGTTGTTGTTCACGTGGAATGCCATGAACTTCCTGAGTCTTAATTTCAAACTGCCAGAGTTTGACTGTCCATAGTGGAATTCTTTTGAGTTATTTCCATCGAGGCAGCATGCCCTTGCTAATTTATTACCATTGCTATTGTTACTGCTGCTGCTGCTGCCAAGACATTATCTGAGACATTGTCATCATCAGCATGAAACCTTAGTAATCATGGCATATGCTGTCCAGGTTGATAGGCAGTCATGATGCCAGTATACTGCTTTGACATACATAACGGCTCATCAAGAAAGATATTCATCAATAATGCTAACGATGTGTCGTGTGTACCAGAGCACATCTATCACAGCCATGCGGCGTGAGGTGCGACAACTGCGTAGTGACGTACTGACAATGATTCACACTCTGCATACTCGTCCGACAACACATATAAGTTAGTTGAGAAATTTCGTTCGTTAGTATTTTTATCGCTTTTTTGACTGTTTTCTATGTCTTATCTACGTTTGTCTGTAATTCATTATGTTGATCTTTGACCTGAGAACTAATCTGTGCATATGATTTGGGCAACCTACATACATGCTTTCTAGAGTTCTTGTTTCTTCAGCTGTGGGCAGTTATGGTCACGGACAGATAAACAATAGTCAGATGACCATGTACAACTCATAATGTGTCCCTTTAGAGGCCGGGCTCTTCCTCTGTTTCCATGGCCTTTTACTTGGTGAACCTCAGTTAGTCCGTTCTCCCTTGGTTTTCTAACTCCAGTAGTTCTGAAGAGAACCTTTGAATAGTGGCATGTTGGAGAACTGGCGTAATGGTAACAATGCCGTTCTGTCAGCAGTCTGGTGATGGATGAACGAAGGTTAGGATCAGTGTTTTATGTTTCCTTCGGTGCTCTACTGTAACATGGTTGATGACAAAGAACATCTGGCCTGTAAAAGCCTAGAGGGAGGGCTTTATAATGAATTGTTTATCTTCATTCCATTGCTGCAGTAACACTTTACTGATGTTCTCCTTACAGTGCCTCCGGCGAAGAACATTTAACCACCAAACAAAATGTTTTCCGACACGTGGAATCAGCATTCAATCAGCTATGTTATTTTAAATTTTCTTTTATATTGGTTTATTTTTTGGAGCAGTGCAAGAAAACAAAAAAACAAATGGTATCCTTCTTATGAACACTACGTACTCTATAAAGATCGTGAATGCACTCCAAGTTTCATATTATGCATTTTGGTATTCTTCTTTTCAGCCACCACCATCTTAACACCTCCTTTTCAATGGCAATGGCTGCTTTCCAGATGAACCTGAGTTTGCCGGTTCACACTTGGTTTTTTTTCTCCAGTTGTTCCAGAAGTGAAGCTGTGGGGACAAGTGGCATAGATTTTTATGGGTCAGATGCCTTCCCTGTCACCCAGCCAACAGTGTCAGAGCATCGAAGAACACTCAGACTCTGAGCATTCACCCTAACAAGACAAAGTCGCCCACTGGCCTTATTCTTTGTTCGTCCACCACTGAGCTCATGGGGAACAGATGTTGCTTTCTTTACACTCACATTGATTACTTTGATGCTGTTTGTATGAAGAGGATATAAAATATATGCCATGTATGTCCTCTTAGACCTTAGATGGCGGGAAAAGAAAAATTGGTTGCAGTTAGCACATTCTTATACTAAGGCTTCATCGTGATGTTATCATCTTGCCTGGTATGAATGAATGTAGATGGTATTTTGTTTTTAGGAGGCCAGGATACAGTCGAGGCAAACATTGAGCAGCAGCAGTATGAACTGATTGCTTGTCTTGAGCGGAGCTTTCGGGAGCTTGTAGCCGGCAACGCTGCTCTGTGCTGTCACGTTGACAGACTTGAGCAACTTGTTCTGCATCACAGGTCGGCTTTTGCCTATCAGGAGTTAGGACAGCAGACCAGAGGCACAGACCAACACGTGCCTAGTTCTGTAGTTCCTAGCAACACTGTTACTTATGCCATCGGTTCGGGATCACGTCGGCAGGCAGGCACCGCCAGGTCAAATGTTGACACTGCAGATATGGTGCTTCGAAAGTCTTGTTGCGTGCCGCGGAGAAGCGAAGAGCGGTCAGAGACGAGACACGTGCAAGCTGAGAAAAATGTTTGTCATGCAGATGGACGTGATGATACATGGACTGCTAATAGTCAGCAAAACCGGTGGCAGAATATATCAGACCTGTTCGGTGTTGATGCTTGGCCAGATGGAGCATCTGTGGATTCACAGTGTGAGTATTTTTTGCCGTTAGTATGATTACTTTTGAACTTTATTAATAACATGTTATTCCATTTTATTACTGTGTGACATGTAGGTATATGATATGCTGTTATGATCTGTCCATATGTTATCAATGGGCGTTTCATTTAGTTGATCTGGGAGTCATTGTCTATAAACGTTTCACTGCATATAAATAACGTGATGAAGTGCATAAACAGGCTTATCTAATACTTTGTTGTTTCGAGTTGTAGAATATAGCTTATCTCACATCTGCTTCAGTAGTATATATTATACCATCGTAGAATGCTGCTCGGTTGTTTGGAATCCATGTATGTATGCCTTCACAACTGACAGTGTCGGCGATCGCATTATGTTTTTGGGCTCTCCATCTGCCATATTCTTTTATCCGGACACATCTTGTTACCATGATATCTCATGAACAGCTTGCGCAGTCTCGATGAACCATACAGGGAATATTCACTAGCCCCTACTGATGACCTGATTAGATTCTGGAGGTCAAAGGTCAAGGTCACAGAGGGTGTTGAGATGGCAAAGACATCCGCGTTAATGCTGGCGTATACAAGTCCATCTTCTAATTTAAAGGATATTAATATTTTAGAGAAAGAGTGCAACTCAAATTTACCAAATGGCTCCATGGAATCAAAACTCTCACATATCATCAGTGATTAGCTAAGCTAGGAGCCTAGGATTGATGAGTATAAAGCTCAGATGACTGCATGCTGATCTCTTCACATACAAACTTTTATTTGGCGTAACTGATTTAAAACTTTACAACTTTTTAAAATCAAGCTAATCACTGTCACTAATACCAACTGTGCCTACCACTTGCAAAAGAAGAACCAGATTAACAGCTACCAATACCATGTCCTGTCTGTGTAGAACAAACTTACCAAACAAACCTGATTTTAGATTGTTTAGTTTTTAATCTTAGTTAACATTGAAACAATTACTGTGACATTTGATAGGTTTTAATGTCCAAAATACCCATTTTTATTTTGTTTTCTTCTTTTGTATCCACGTTCGTTTTAGTTTTCCTCTCATCAACAAAAATGCACAACATTTTCTTTCGGTTTTATTTTTGTTTCTTGTTGACAAAAGAAACGTTGTGTTAGAGACATCAACAGCTGTCATAATTAGAAGAATAAGCTGCCGTTTGCAGCGTGTGTTGGTGATGTGTACAGCTATGGCAGCAGAAGCTTGTGGAGTTGGTGAAAAGAATCGATTGCATGGTGGTACATGGGAGCCTGAGGGAGGCCCAGCCTTTATTCCCGTCAGTAACAGTGTAGCCATTTCCCGTTTACCACAGCAACCAAGTCAAAGGATTGCTAATCGGTCGTATGAAGAATATGCGTATGTAAAGAATTACTTTTTTGTGAGTCTGTTTGGCAAATGTAACCGTATCAAGCGTTTTTTAGGTCGACTCTTGTGAGTCGACCTAATAAAGTGGGTCTCAAATGTTTGTCCATCCGTACATACGTCTGTCCATCCCCAAAAAGTTTCTTCGATTTCAGTTAAATTCGGCATGTAGGTAGAGGTCGATGAGTGATGCACGATGGTATTTAGTATGGCCCTATCCAAGGTCAAGGTCAAGTTTACGAGCCCTTGAAAGTTGGAAATCCTTCCATTTTCAAAAGCTATCTCCTCCACCATTTACAGTAGGAGCTGGCAACTGACCACTGATTCCTAAACTAGGGCACAATATCTAAATTTGATCTGGCCAGATTTTTTTATATTTATCCTAGTTTTTGTGTCACGTGACTTTGAATTTGGCAGAAACGTCAATTGTGAAGAGTCGACCGTCAGTCCCACACGGGGCTAATTTATTCAACTGAACACCTTTGCAGAATTCAGCAGAATAGTAGTCATAAAATTAACCTGCCAAAATGTGCTGGAAATGTATTGTTTATGGATGGTATAGGTTGCATACAGTAGCAGGGTTAATGGGAATATGTTTGATTGTCTTTTACTATCCAGTCACAGCAGTGGATTCACTGTAGCGGATTCGGTCGACGAGTTATGCTGCACAGTGTTTGATTCACTGCGTGAGCTCATCTACTCGGAAGTGGCGTCACTGATATCTCAGAATGAGATGCGGCCGCACTACCTCGTCGAGCTGTTTCGGCGGCTGCAGCTGTTGACGACGGACGACCAGCGTCGACGAGTGATGGCAACGTTTGAGCAGCTGGTTGACGACTGTCTCACGGACACTGATGAGCAGACGTCTCACGCAGTGCCACATCAGCAGTCTGGTCTTCCTTTTTATGTAAGTTACTCGTTCTGCCAGTGATTATGATTGCGAGGATACGGTTGTGTTATATTTTACTAATGCAATCTAATTGGTTGTATGTGATGTTTATTTCATCAGTGATTAAGTTGTGAGCTGCTTTTTCGTGCCGTTATCATCTCCCATCCACTTTCTCTTGTCCTTCCCTCACTGAGACGCCAGGCGGGCTTAATGGGCCTTGCAGTGAAGCCACATGCATCCTAAATCGATTTGGATGCATTGTGAGCCACAAAAATGCAAAAAAGTAGTGGGACGTATGGTTGATCTCCCAGACCTCAACAGATGGGTGCCTGATTCCATGCAGGCATTGTCAGATGTCAGAGTAGAGGTGGTGGGACTGAGACACAATGGGATTTAACTCCATTTAAAACCTGGATCTCATTTTTGGTTCAGTAAGATAACTGCTGCCCATCTTTACTGCTGATCGTAATTCTACTGCATGAGTCTACACAGAACTGTGTCGTCTCAGCTGATGAACGTACGTGACACATGCATTCATTTTCCAGGTTAACTTGTTCGTTTAGTGGTGGTATGCCACAGTCTACTAGGAAACATTTGGAGATTTTTGGAGTAGTGATTTGGTATGCTTGTATGTATGTATTCTGTTTGTCAATACATGTAGGACATAAGTCAATGTGTCTACTGCAAAAGTCATAGGGCCGTTTTTTTCCACTGCAAATTAATCTTCAATTAACTTAATCGCCAGTTAAATTCGGCAGATAATTGTCGATTAACTCAAATGCTGTTTCTCCACCGCCAGTTAACGGTTAGTCATTAGTTAAATCGTTCATTATCTTAATTGCCGATTTTCGCCAATTAACTGGTTAATGGTCGATTAACAATGGCGGATCTGCAGAGTTGTTTTTGCTTTTTGTTCACTATGAAGAGGAATTTGAGTGAAGCGAGTGCATCGTTTTGTCACTGAGGAATCCGTTTGAGGAATATGATGCTAAATTCCGCCAGTGCTTCAGCCTGTCAAAGTTCGCCGTCACAAAACTGCTGGATGAGATACATTGCAGAACCTGATACATCATATCGGCAAATATCTTGAAGGGTCGTTTTGCAGTCAGTGAAGTATCGTTAACAACGGTTGTGTATAACAAGGTCCATATGGACCTTGGTGTATATAATATGAGGCGGTGACGTCATTGCAGCACTGCTCAATTTAGGTCACATCGACAGCCAATCATTGAAGACTAAAGTAGGTGCAGCTAATCCAGTATCAAAAAATCACTGATTTACTAATTGGAGATCAAAAATGTATGGAAAAACGCAACTTGATTAATCGACGATTAACTTTGACCACTATATTAATCAGACATTACGTAATTAGAGATTGAAGTTACTTTAATTTGTGGTGTAAAACCGCCTCTTAATGTTTTGTGTTCTTTATTTCGCGAATTCTGCAAGCCAAACAAAACTGCAAAATTAAAGGGCTTGAATATCGGTACCATACAAATGTACTACCGTATACTGATATGGTAGTACATTTGTACAGTACCGATAGTTGTTTTTACTTAGAACAGTTCCTTTGTGTATTTCATGTTTACACTGATTTGAAATTACCCGTGTGTTTGAATTGTATGGTTTGAATTGACCAAAATAAGAGGCACCAAAAGAATTTTGCACATGAATTTGCCAACTTTTGAGGCAGCCAGATTAAACGGTTTTTACAGTATAGTACATTCTTCAGTTTTAAGGTATGTTGTGACTGTTGTCATTTTGGCTGGTTACATTTGGTTTGTAGTATTGAATCTCTTGTGTTGATGTAACAACATGGCCTGTAATAATCGTAATAATAATAATCTAATTTATAATGCACACAGTGTCGATGAAATCTAGAATTAGAGGTGCAGGCACAGTACAAGTAAACAATTGTGATCAGTCATTAGTACTATAAACCAAATGTAACCAGCCAAAAAGACAACAGTCACAACATACCGGATGGACAGAGAGTGGCCGTCGATGTGCCATAGAGCAGAGTTAGCATTATCTGGACGGGATTGTACCAAGGAGCAGCTAATGTAGGAGTGACAGAGTCGGAGATAGCAGGTTGAATGTGATGCAGTGCTTGTGAATGGTAATGGATGCTGCGGCACACTGTGTTGATTTACGTTAAGATTTGTATCTGAAACAACGCCAGAAATCTTGACTGTGCTAGAACAGGGAATGAGGTATTAATTTAGCAGTCGCTGTGTATTTATTGCACTTGCAATAAAATTGCAGGTGTCATGTGAGCAGTCAGCAGGCAGTCAACAGCAGCATGATATTAACCAGTTGCTAACGGTGTGGAACACGCCCACTACAATGTCCAACTGGTCTCATCTGCCCAACCGAGTTGACGCTAGCGGCGTGGATGACAGTGCGAAGCTAGACAGTGCGTTTGTTTACTCAACTGATCCTGATCATGAACCAGAAGGTGAAGAAGTCTGCGCAGCTGAAGAGCCTGTTGCCGGCTCTGAGAAGGTGCTGTTCATCACTGTTGACAAGCAGTATTGTTGTTATTTATTACCCATGCCAATGGCAGTCGTAGGGGTTGGGTTTTGTTGCCGCTGTTTGTCTGTTTTTCCGGACGATCTCTAAAAACCGATGCAGCTAGAGGATCACCATACTTGACATACAAATGTTCCACGATGAATCGATTCATTTGTTTTGGGGTCAAAGGTCAAGGTCACAACGTCTGTATCGGTCTTCAGACAGAACACATTGTTGTGCTGTTGCTGCATACATACGCTCTGCTGGGTTTTCCCTGCTGTACTGCCTTTCCGCACAAGCAGTGCTAGTGACACAAGGTTTAACCCGCATTACTGCTGGACGCTGGGTTTTCCCTGGTGTTGGTTTTTGCACTCTCGTGAGTACTGGCTTCTAGTTTCACGTGTGGTTGTTGGTGTCAGAGATCCATTGTAAACATAGCAACGCTTCAACGTGTCCGTTGGTAGATGAAGAATGTGACTTTTCCGTGACTGGGTTCAGAGCTTTGAGTTTTCTTCAGTACTGTGACACAGTTAATTTGCTGACAGGAAGGGCATCCATGCCACTAATCCCAAAAAGGTTATATTCCAGAATAAGTACACCGGGTCTCAGAAAAAAAACAAGGTGTCGCCCTAATGAAACATAACGACTGGCCGGCCATGCAGTGTCGGCCGTCTGACCGCCCACGCGCCCGGCTGCTGGCGCGCCGACCGTCCACGCGCCTAGCGGCCGGCCGGCCCGACTGCCGGCAGCGTTCCCACGCCGCCTTCCCACGTTCCCGGCGACTGGCCGGCCCGCTTGCCGACAGCGTTACAGACGACGACAGATGCCAGCCAGCAAAATAGTACTGGCCTATTAGGCGGGCCAGTAACAAGACACTCGACTTTTGGTCATAACTTCATTAGCTGTAGACTATTAGACACTTGTTTGATTGCAGATGTATACTTGATAGAAAAAAGTGTTAGCAGGTTTATATTTTGACGAACGTGTCGTTTTCTTTGTATTGATATCCTTGCCAGTGACCTGGAACTCTTAGATCTGAGCTCCTAGTCGCTGTTAGATGCGGCTGTTTATAGGTTTATTTTATGTTCTTATTGATTGGGAATATATCAATCAATCAATCAATCAATCAATCATTTATTTGCATAGTAAATGAATATGTAAAGTAAAAAGTAACTGAACAGCGTGACAACAAGGCAGAAATTGCGCTTACAGTTGCCACATAAAAATACAAAAAATACTAAAATACTACTATAAGAAACTTACTAAAATAAAATAAAATACTCTTGCAGAGCTAACACTTACAATCACTGTGCATCAACAAGTATCTTGTCATCTGTGGCATCAACAGAATTTCTAAAACGATGAAGAGAACCAAAATCAGTACTGTCCACGGGCAGCCTATGGCGTCTTCTTTCCTCTGAAACTTTATAGTGATTTCGATATTTTGTGCTGCTTTGTAATTGTGGTTGTTGTGTCATGTTGTCAGAAATATGACAGTGACTTTGAGGCTGAAGTCTCAGAGGTGACCCGTTATTTACTGTAATTTTTAATTGCGTTGATGTAGATGAGTATTTGTTGCGTGGATGTGCTGCTTCAACGTTTGATGTGAAATCAGAGTGCTGCACAGTAACGCAACTTGTCCAGAAACGTTACAGATTTACATGCTTCGCCTTTTTTTTGGGAGGGTTTGACTGTTGCTGTTTGCACTACTGAGGGGGGTGCCGGTATGGCACCGTGGGTGGGAGGTCCCCCGGATGCTTGTTTTGGGTTCTACCTAAGAGAAGCATTCCAGAGCCAGACCAACACAGAAAAGATATGTAACGAGAGTCATTAGTCACTGATATGTTATAGGCACTGATGAACAGCAATTACATGATATATCACATTGAACTATAAATAGGTCTTTTGGTTAGTTTCCACCCTGTTGTAGGCACTAGCATAATAACTTAAATGAGCCTCCCCTATCCTTTCCCATTTTGGGTCGTCGCTGAACAAAAAGGCAACGAGGTCGGGAGGTACTGTGTCGTTGGCCATCCTTAACCTGGTGGAACTAAATCACCCAAGAGCTTGTCCCCGGTATAGCCTATTTTTGTGCAGAAAGGGGACATTAATATCCCAACCTACCAATCTACCTGCACTGCTGAGGCTGTACCAGAGTTTGACCCACTGTGCCTTTTGCTCAAACTGCAGAGTTCGTTTTTTATATTTTGCCTTCATTGCTTTCGCATGTTGATGGTGTGACAGACAGATATGGCATCTGGCATGAAAACCTGCTTAATAAATTCAAAAAGTTCACTTTTGGGAGACTTTGGGCCGATTTAGTAAATTAGCTACACTGTGAAGCGCTTGCGCACATTGCGTAGCTGTCACTGAACGAAGGCTAGCAAAGAAAGTGTTTGTGTAATAAAAATAATAATAACACTGATCTGAAAGCTAGTGATGATCTGTTTTGAACTGCTTGCAAGCTTACTTTACTGCCAACCAACCAACCTGTTCCGGTACATTGTAAAATAGCCGTGGAGAATTTTTGTACTTCGCTTGCTAGCTAAGCACTTAGTGTAGAAAGACCATTGGGTGCTGAGTGCTCAGTTTGTTTAGCTAAGCACTAACTTACTGAATAGGCCTTGGCCTTACCTGGAGTGATTTTTGAAAACTATGCTAGTTAAACTAAAAGTAATAGTAGTAGTAGTACTAGTAGAAGTAGTAGTAGGGTGTACAGTTTTAAGCTACTTGGCTGTAATTTGATTATTAATGTGCCGGTGAAAGGCGGAAGAAGTTGAAGAGGTGCTTGAGGGAGCTGTGCAGTATGATGATGATGAATTAGATGCCAAGCAACTTGGTTTTGTCACAGTGCACTGTAAATATGCTGAAACGTCAGAAACGCCTCCAAACAGGTCATTTCTGCTCTTATGTGGTAGTAATTTCATGTTTTATATGGTTGCAGTTTTTAACACTTGATTGATTAGTCATAAGAGAAGTTGTATTCTTTTTCATTCAGTTTGTAGCTTGCAGTCTGCTTAAATTTATTTTGTTTTATTTATTAACAAATGCAATGAAATTGTGCATACTTGCAGAACTCCGATAGTTCATATCTTGTAGAACTGTAGTTGCTTTTCACTGCAAGTGTGGTTTGTCTGTTGTTACAGTGAAGATTCGTGGGAGAAGACAGCGGCGGACTTGAGTGATGCTGAAGCTGCTGCTGTTAATGCATCTGGCAGTGACATTGACACCGGTCACAAGGCGACAGCGGTAAGTGGAAAGATAACTACTGGTGATGATGATCACTGTATCTAATCTCACTGATGCAGCACAAGCCATGCTGGACACTGCTGCCAGGAGCTTTGATGTGTTCTTAGCAGATACAGTCAACACAGATGTCGGCACTCCACTCAGGCCTCAGACACGAGTGTCTATGCGTATCTGCCACTACACGTCTGCCATTTATAGTTGTCTTGTTAATAATATCACAGAATTTCTTCTTCACACCACCATTTTCTAGGTGATTCTGAGTGATCGATTCTGCCCTCGGGTTTTCTTGTTCCACTTGGGGATGAGCAGCACAGGTTTTTATGAGCTGGACACATCAGCATATGTGCTCAATGGAGCGAGTTTGGCCTAGTATGGGCTGTAGCCAGGTTATAGAATATTAGACCTCGTTGTCGTCAGCCGTCGGCCAAAATGATACTTTGAGACAATCTGACAATACACACAGAATACGTACAATATTTGTCTGACAGCAACATATTGAACCACCTTAGATAAGTCACGACATTATAAAAGGAATGTTCTTAAAGGTGAAATGTCTTGCTGCAACCTTTAAATTGTCTGTTCGCACAATTTATTGTCGAACAAGTCGGCATGTTTACATGTTTACATTTACGTTGATTGACATGTGGAGTAGCCACGGTCGCACTGTGGCCAATGGGAGTGCGGAGCACAGGCGAGTAATGGATGTGGTTTGTTGGCGAGTGGCAACAGCGTAAATGGGCCAGGCTATCTCCAGTTATAGAATATTAAACTTCGTTGGCCGGATACCCTTCCTGTTGCGCGACCAACTGCCTTACGTTCTGATTCAGTACTTAATTGATTCAATTTGTCACTGCTTGTGTGTGCAGGGATCTGTTTGTGGTGATGACCACCAGATGTCAGCAGTTGTCAGTTCCTGTATCAATGCATTTTCACAGGTGGCAAGTCACATTGCTTAGTCATATTCTTAGTGTTATCTTGTTTGTAATGTAAAAATCATTTTCAGTTGTATACAGTGTAGAGACGTAGGTTGTTTTTACATTGTGTTCAAAAACGTGATGCCAAAATGCAGATCTGTGTAAATCTGACGTCTTATCGGAATTAAATCCCAGGTATTAACAGAAATTCACACCATAGTTGCTGAGGTATGACGTTTCAAAAACTGTCACCAGAAAACAAGTGTCCAGTATGGAAAACTTGTATTCACAACACAATTTATGCCAGTTACTGTCAGACGAATTTCAGTCCGAAGCACCTGATGATACAGTTGCATTTCAAGAAAATGACACTTGAGACAACACTGGACATGTGCTCGTTGTGATATCGTGATGAGTCCACTGTTAGAGAAGACTCGACTGGAGCACAACTGGCAGTTACAGAGAAGAAACGCTCAAATATTAAAGTCTGTGGCAATAAGAAGTTGCACTACAGTTTGGAAAGTCGAGATGATTTAGCCGTTTGTTTTTGAAACTGTCAGAGTTGATGAGAGTTTTGATGGTTCATTAGAGCCTTCCAGATTCTTGGATGCTTCCACTTCCCAAACAGTGTTGTGTGTGTGTGCTTTTGGTAGGTGGGTCTGAAATAGCCTCAGAGTTGCTGGTAGTAAAGTAATGTTTGTTCCTTGACTATGGAATAATTACCATGGCTAAGGTCACTGAGTTCCATTATTAAAGGACATTGATTTCGAGGCCAAGACAAAAACTTTAAGGCAGAGGCCACAGTGTCCTAAGGCCAGTGGTTACAAGGCTGAGACTTTTGGCCTCATGACCTTAACATCTCTGACAATTTGTTTTCGATAAGTATCTGTTCTGTGCTGTTTTTTGCTGTTTAGTGATAACAGTGTTGTTAGGCCGCATCGCATCTAGTGATAGCAGCCTATTTCTACACATGGAGTGTGGTCAGTCAGTCTGTCTGTCTGTCTATGTGTCTGTTGTCACGTTTGTGAGCCCTGCAAAAACGGCTGAACCGATTAAGATGCAGTTTGGGATGAAGACTTGGGTGAACCTAAGGAACCGTGTATTAGATGAGGGTCCTGCTCCCCCACGTGAATGGGCAATTTTGAGGGGGCATCTGCATCATAGAAAAGCATGGTAGAAGTGAGCGGTGAAACAACGGCTGAAAAACTGACATTTGCAAAATATACCAATGTAAAGCTTTTGGCCTCGGCAATATACAGGTGTAGTTTGTTAGGAAATCGACATTTGCATTTTCGAGAAATGGCAATTTAAAGTATGAAAATTCCAAAACGTGCTGCAAAGCTTGGCATGACGTCATTAGCAAGCAGCAAGCGAGCTGGCCAGGTAGCGCAGCGCCAAGACGCAGGGCACGCTGTCATCATGCGGACAGGCCAAAGGTCACATACTCGGAGCATCCAACGGCACAGTGCATTGTGGGAATGTTAGCAATGCATCGGTAACATTAGCAACACTGTTATGCAGTTTGCAAGTGGACAGGAACTGTGCAATTCTGTGTATAATTTTCACATGTCGATAGTCCAACTAATATCTAATGCCGTGGATTTGTACACAGTGCGATGCAGCCTCTTGTCAGATTACTTTGACCACTTGTTTGCACTGTTGTGGATAAAGGAAGAGATCACAGAGCGTATGGCCGCCGAATTTCAGGGAGATCTAACACGTGAGAGTATTCTGCAAGCACTGGATGATGGCAACAGTGAACTGGCTGGAGATGAAAAAACTTTAGTAGCACCCGGTATTGCACTGTTACTGTTTGCAGTTTCTTTCATTTGATAGCCAGTTTGATGGGCAGTATAACTTTCTGGCATTCACCTTAAGTAATTCATATCTCCTAACTGTGGAAGAATATTGTAAATACAGCTTCAGCCAAATAATCAATTCACTTTATGGTGCATTTTGGTGGTGTTCACACGTTCAGCTACAGCTCAAGAAAGTGAACCGATTTGGATGAAATCTGGAACACTCTGGGAACATTGTTGGGGGCTGGCCATCGCAGATTTCGGGCGCAGTCTGCGCAGTAGTGACATTTGGAGAGACAAGCGAAATTTTTTTTCTGTCAGGTAAGCAACACGCGATTTCACCAATTTCCCGTTGGCCAAATTTCACAAAATTTGAACACAACAGATCGATCGGTGAGTAAGTGAAAACTTTCGAACAGAATTTTGAAAATTTTATTGTAAGCGGTCGTTTTTCAAAAAAAAACAATTTTTTTTAAATTTCAACATTTTTGCGTCTTCAGGCCTCCATAACTGCAATGATTACAGATCGCCAGAAATTCACTACCAAACGATCCCTTTACGGTATGTCTATCCCTTTACGGGATGTCTCGTTTTCATTTTTACCGTTGGAATCAATTCGAAGTCATTCTGCTGGTCTGTACACTCTGTACAAGAAACCTCCCCAAATTTTCAGCTGTCTGGAACTGAACAGTCGGCTAAGATGTCGGCCTGGAGTGACAGTGTGCTTGCAGCAGAGGCCACAAAGGCAGGAAATGCCAACGAAATCACACGTCTAATCCCCAGGTCTCCATCACGAACCGGCAGACTAGCCTGAATCCACTTATAGAAAGATCCAAATTAGTAATTTGCTGAACCGAATCTCTCAAAAATCCGTCAAAATGGTGGCATCTTGAACATGAACGTTTTTTATGTAAGGCTTAGGTAGGTTAAGCCTACCCAATTGAAAAAGCATACTATAAAATTACTAATTATACTGTGCAAAATAGAAATTAAAACTAACCATATAACATGTAGTCATGAATATGTTGCATGGGCGTCTTGTGCACGTGGGTGAAACTGTAACAGATTTGCAAATTTTGGGCTGCGAGTTGCACCAAAATGAGTCTGGCGGTCGGGCTCCGCCCAGACCCGCCGCTGGGGATGAAACTGTCAAAATTCTACTCTGGTGCTCCCCCAGATCCGCTGGCCGCTCTCCAGACTCCCTAGCCGTTATTAGGGTGAGGGG
>Ga0209780_1000537_pt1 | contig 20687 bp, 14 predicted proteins | sample WorMetexBAHAMAS2_FD_187384 | JGI IMG/M metagenome (GOLD analysis project Ga0209780, IMG submission 187384) | Marine gutless worms symbiont microbial communities from Max Planck institute for Marine Microbiology, Germany - Inanidrilus exumae... | ecosystem: Host-associated > Annelida > Digestive...
TGTTAAACGAAGTAGGTTTGTCTCTTTTTCGGTATTTTGAAGTAGGCCTACGTGTGTGCGATATCGTCGTTAAAAAGTTGACGTTCGCTATCTCATCTCCTGATGAGTTCTTGGTAAACAAATGATAATATCTTGGAAACGGTACAAAACAGAGACAGTAGTTTCAATAGATGACTAACAGGAAATCATATACGGTGTGTCCAGTGGCACCGATACTAATGACCTTGAGTGACTTGAAGGTTTCATATTGAAACTGAATAATTTCTCTTGGTCACAGGCAGTCACACGTGTACACTGCAAAAATAATGTACACGTGGTAATATCTCGGAAATGGTGCAAGACAAAGACGTTGCTTCAGACCACTAGTAGGAAGTGATACACGGCCTATTGAATAGCGCCATTTTGATGACATCGAGTGACTTCCGAGCTCATTCACATGTTGCAAGCATTTGCAGATGAGATTTTTCGCACAGTACGCAGCAGTTGACAAGTTGACAGCGCGTGGCGCGGTCCCTCTGCGATAGCGTAAAACGTTCACGTTCACTATCTCATCTTCTGATGAGCTCTTGTCTATATGCCTTTGCGTTGCGGAATGACGAGTCGTCATTCAGCAACGCGAAAGAATATGCAAAATCTTAAACAGGAATGTCAAACAATGACTTTTCCTCTATATCTTTTGCTTTACGTTGCTTGGAATTGGCTCAACTGGTTCCCCCTACGTAGGTTGATAAAGTTGACCGTGTCCGCCCGCGTGATGTTGCTGTGATGTTTAGACTCAGTGGACGGTGAACGGCGGTAAATGCGGAGTGTGCGGAGATCCGTGGAACGCGCCAGTACCGCGCGATCACGAGATCGGAGGTCGCTATGCATCGGGCATCATAGCTCGTCGATATCGTCGCGGTGACGTGGTTTCGGTCATCGTCGAGCTGACCGCTGCTCACGGTGGATATTTCGAGTTCCGAGTCTGTCCCGTCGAACGTCACCCAGTCTGGAACTCCAGTCGCGACCCGTCGCCAAATTGTCTCGACCGTAACGTCCTGCCGCTCGTCACAAGCATGGAAACCGGGACGTCGCGACAGTACGTGATCGGTCCCAGAGCGGACAGGATGCATGCCGTCGAAGTGCAACTTCCGCTTGATCTTCATTGTAAACACTGCCTCTTTCAGTGGAAATATCACACCGGTAAACACATTCAACCTCGTGTACTGCAGCAGCAGTGACTTTTTACTTGTAGACCTAATGCAATAACTTTTAAAATCCAATTTGTGCCTTTACTTCGTTACTATACTTCATGCAATGCAAGGTTTTGTTACAGCATTCATTGCTATGATTACTGTTACCAAATTTTTTCATTCTTTAAGTGACTAGAATTGACATAGGACTATAGATCTACGTGAACGTGTGAATGCAGTTTTACATACCGGCATTTCAAGTGTTGCAGGACGTTAGCCGAACGTACGGATACTTTTATTTTAAACGTAATTTTCCCTATAACTTTGTATTTTACGCCTACTAGTGTAACTTTTTGGCCGTTTACTTTTACTTTTACTTTCAATTAGGCTAGGTGAAAAAGTCGTGTTATTCGGTTATCTTTTTATTCAGGTAGGCACATTTTGTCGCATTACTGCCCTTCGTTCGGCCATAGCGTCAGAGTGAATTCTACTGTACTTATATTCGTTTACTATGTAAGCTTATACTCTGATTGGCTTAATAAATAAAGTAGTCTGTTGCAGCAAACAGCTGGGGTCGGGATGTCAAAGGTACGTCGTGTCTCGGATGCGGTCCACAGGAAGAGTTCTACGGATGTGCAGACATCGCCGTCGTCAACACTACCGAACGCGCGCCGTCCCGAATCAACCAGGTCCGCGCCACTCGACCAGACAGATCGATCACTTCACCATCGCAGACCACCGCCATCGTCTTTCCACTCAGAGACCAGGCCGAGAGTGCCACAACAGCTGCTGGGCCGGCCCTAGAGCTAGGGCTGAACAGCCACTACGCCATGGGACCACCGGAGACGACAACCGACTCGTCGGCACTACTTCTACCGACCAAGCACGTCATCCAATTCGCTGGACAACCATACGACGTCGTCATGAGCTCGTGCGTACCATTTCTCTTGTAAAGCCATACAGGAATAGACAAATAATTATGGGGCCGAGAGAGTCCTAATGTAGGTTTTTGCCCCCTCAAACAGGCCGCGTCACACGGCACATGCGCATTAGCCTAGGCCTTTTACACAGGAAACATACAAGAATCAAGTCATGTCTTCTTTTCTACGGAACGGGTCGTTAATATTTGGAATTGTTTGACACTGTTAACATTTCCTCATTTATATCATTTATCGCATTTAAACGTGCAATCAAATGTGTCGATTTCAGTAATGCATGTTTTATGTACACCGTGTTCCAAAAAAAGGAAGACACCAAACTCATGGCCGTAACTCTGTCACTTTTTAACAGATTTTCAAAATTCTTTCACTGACATACTCAGCGGTAAATTTGCAGCACAGTGATAATTAAAGATCCCACCACACCTTAAACGTGTCGCTACACTACTTTGTGAAAGTTAAAACGTTCAAATTTACCTCCAATTATGGAGGTAAGCCTTAGATCCGGATCTATGGCCACCAAACAGTCCCGACCTCAATCCAGTGGGCTACAAGATATGGGGCGTCGTCCAGGAGCGAGTCTACCAGTCATGGGTGCACAGTATCGACGAACTGAAGCAGCGTTTGCTTCATGTTTGGCATGTCATGGACCAAAGCATCATTGACAGCGCAGTTGATGAATGGCGTCTGCGTCTTCGTGCTTGTGTGCAAACAAGGGTGGACACTACGAGCACTTGTAATTGTGACATTATCAGTATGCATATATGTACAACTATATGTGACATGAAACGTTTTATGTTGTGTTAAATATAATATGATTTCTAAGGCTTACCTCCGTAAATAGAGGTAAATTTGAACATATAACTTTCCCAAGGTAGTGTAGCAACACGTTTAAGGTTTGGTGGGATCTTTAATTATCACTGTGCTGCAAATTTACCGCTGAGTATGTCAGTGAAAGAATTTTGAAAATCGGTTAAGAAATGACAGAGTTACGGCCATGAGTTTGGTGTCTTCTTTTTTTGGGACACAGTGTATTTTTGGGGCGGCTGTTAGTGCGGTGTTTGAGCCTTATCGCACTCGCTTCAATATTTCCTCATGTACTTCATTTGATGTATTTGTGTTCTTGGCAAATAAATGAAGAATGGATGATGAAGCAATATGATTTGAAACCGGTATCGATTATGCCATATTACCAGTTGAGTCATACTTAAGAAACCTAGGGAATTTGCATCACTCTCGGCAGTTTAACGCTGCGCAATCAGTAATTGAATAGTTTGGGAATATTAGCCTATACTATGCATTCGATGTCATGGGTTCTGCCGAGTATGCTTTTCTTGGACTTGTTTAAGAGTCTGTGTCCGGACGATAATTTTTGAACTGAATGACCTTTGACTGGTTCACCTTGACACTGTCTATGGCAGAATCAAGGTCAAGGTCATAGATAAAAGTTCACGGTCACATGATGAAAAACGTTGATAAACTGGTCGGTGCGACCCCAGGTGATGGCTTTCTGGTGTCTGTTTCCGGTTGTTATGTTGCACAATGCTGCTAAATGAATTCGTAGAAAATACCGCGCCTCGTTTGTTTAGCGTCAACGGAGACCACAGACGCCTGCCGGATAGTATAACCAATACGGATCTGGTGAAGGTGTTGGACAGCAATGGACGTGGTCAGTCAGTGTACGTACTGCCGGAGTGGTACGTGATCGTAGACCGCGCATCGCGGCGCCTCCATGTCGTCGATCCGCCCATCTATCGGCGACTTGCTGCCGCCGCGCTGATCCGTCGCTGGCGACAGACGTTGCTGAAGCCACGCCGCGACGACGCGGGGCGGTCTAATCGTGACGTCGTTGAATCGACTACTGCTGCTGGAGTTCAACTGTCACAGTTGATGACGCCGTGACGTCACGCCAGGGCGCGTTCAGTGACACAAGCGGCGGAAATACACCGGGATCGGGCGGTTCAATAAACCGAAGAACCTCGATGGACCCAAAGCACCAAACGACAGCAAAGAAAATGGCCAGTGAACAACAAAACGTAGTGAACGATAAAGTGTATAAACAGTGTGTACTGCACTGCTGTATACGCCAGACGAGAATCTTGGAAACTTGTTATACTCAGTCATCAACGGCGCCGGCGCCAGCGGGGGGAAGGTGGGGGCAGGCAACCTGCCACCTCCACAAGGGGCCTGGCCCCCTTACGCCTTTATCGTCTCGAATTCGATGCTCTCTATTGTGCCCCCCAAAACTCTCTTTGGCCCTTGCTAGACTGGCGCCGACGCTGGTCATCAACGGCGAACTCTGAAGTGGGACGTTGTCACTCTGACAATATGTCGGCAATAAAAATGCATTAAGTCACAAAATTCGCACGTTGTGCTAAGTAAGTAAGTAAATGGCTTATATAGCGCCAAGGTCTCTAGAAGAATCAGTGCGCGTGATATGCTAGTTGCTGCTTTGGTTGGTGTTTAATTTTAGCATTGAATTTCGTCATTGCTGTCATATTTGTTTATACTATCCTGTTATATTGCAAACGTCTACAAGAGTCTAGTTACCGTGTACACGCGCGAATCCCTACTGCCAGACCCCTCAGGCATACTCCTCGCTTGAATACGCTGCACTACAAAATCCTCGCTAGTCCCGTTTCCCTACACGGAGACTGTTGGCATCAGTTCTGCAAGCACCTGCTCCCCTCCTCCTCGCATTGTCACGTTACAGCCATCAGCAGCTCGTCGTTGTCTCAAGAAATACCAGTCGTCACTGCACTGTCCCTCACCGTCACGGCTATATAGGATCGCTACACACCTTATCAAAAAGATACGTTTCACAGCACATTTTTCTAGCGATTTTGTCGATATTTTGATGTAAAGCAAACTAGCCTTTGATGCTCAGGTGCTGCTCAATTGTTTGACTCGTTTTGCAGTGTAAAGATATTAACTCCACCACCTGACGCTGACGGATGCGTTACTGCATGTAGAGTATGTAGGCCTATGGTAAGAGGAATGGTGTTGAGGACAAACTGGTGAGTTGGACTGTTGGAAATAATTTTGTTGTAAACAAAGATATTGACATCATGTTCTTGTAGAAGAATATGGAATTACTAGTTGAAATTTGCTTTAAGCACGCGATAATTTCACAAAATCTCGTCACGCTTGAGGTCAAGCTTATAGGTCAAAGTGCATGGTAACAGGATGAAAAATATTCTTTTTGGCTACAGATGCACGTTAAGATGCGACTATTTTTGTTTTGTCGAGTTCTCTGTACTGAAGTGGTCGATATCAAGAGCTTTCTAGTTTTTTTCGCCGTCAGTGTTCATCAGCGCCTGACTAACAAGGCGGAAGAAGCCGGCATTTCCTCTGAACACAAGCCGTATAATCTTTGCTCCTCTGTATCGCTACTACCCATCTTAGGACGTGTTATTTTGCGCTGTATACAAATTGTGTTCATTTAATTTATCATCATCATTACGCTGGCTGCGTCTAGTGGAAAGCATAATGTAACGGTCTGGCGTTCGTCCATCTGTCCGTCGGCATATTCACCGCGACTCAACAGGAACAGCGTGTGACGCGGTCAGCGTACATGTCGGCCCGACAATGAGGAGGACCGACATACTTGTTATTATTTCGCTTCTGTTCAGCTGGTGCAGCACAGTGCAAACTGTAGTTGTTCAAAAAAATAAAAATAATCTAAGAAGTGTTCCCAATATTCACAGGCTCGTTGGCTTACCGTTATTTTATCACAATCGAACAAATTAACTGAAATCACCATACAGCAGTACAAAATACAAAACATCCGTAACCTGTAACCAAAGTGGACGTTATCTACATACACACGGGTGCAGTGGCGTAACTATGCGGCGCCCCCCCCCGTGGTCACGTGGGTCTGACGCCAGCAGTCCCATTTTCGGCTGTGTAACGTAATGTAATGTAAAATGCTACGCAATATAGTCTAACTAATGCCTAAACAATAAGTTGGCAACCAAAACAGAAAACGTTTGTTGCGATAGGCTACTGTTGGCTCATTCAGCAAACTTTATCAAACGCATTTTTGTGGTTGTTAGTCATAAAACAATTCTGGTGAGGCTGTTTGCGCCCCCTCACCTGCTGCGCCCGGGGTCAAGTGCCCCAATCTGCCCCCCCCTAGTTACGCCACTAAACGGGTGGTTTTCTCAGCATATGGGCAACGAAATTTGCATTCCATATACACATCACACGCTAAGTGACAAATTAATCATCTCTGATTCATTTCCCAATACTAGCATTTTATAAATCTGTGTTAAGATTACATTAATACGCAGTGACAATTAGCATTTAATATACTATTTGTAACAGCGAAATTTACACAATGAAAAACATCAAAGAACAGGTAAGAAACAACTTTTAACTATATCACAGCAAGTGGGTGTCAGATGGTCTTGCATGAACACGCAGAAGAACATACACTGTGATCAACTGAAAAGGGAGATATCTATAATTATTCAACTTATTCCATCACACCTTTACCAATTCGAATAATTCGTGCACCGTTTTCTCCATGCATTCACCGTTACAACTGTTTCACTTCGTCACCTTACTGTGCAAAGGCTGCAAATGGATTACAGCCAAGTTCAGAAACGTTCAAGGTCATCAAACAGAATTTTGCAATCAACGAAAATGATCAGCGACGTGTAGGGCCAGTCAAACAAATGAAGAATCTTTACATGAGACATGTGTGAAGTAATCATCTACTGCATCAGCACCAGGATGCCAGACTCCTAGTTCGAAGCACAGGTAGGGTGCTCATCTTCTAGGCCTTGAGCCTGCCGGTGACCGGACCGCTTACATCTCTAACATATGGACAGTCTGATGCATCACTGCCCAATGACTGACACAAAATTACACTGCTTGTTGAAAGGGTAACAAGGTGAAAACAACTTGCCCAAAGTCATTACGCAGCTTCACCCCAACTGACGACCTCCTGTTTGCAAGTCTGATGTCCAACCCGGTGCACACCCCAGCACCCTTCTGCATCAAGATGTGCCATTAAGTGATGATGATGATACTACTGGTCATCCACGGCACCGATTCAGATACTACACATACACCAGACGATTTTACCAGAGTGCAAAGATCCCCGCACACAATGTTTTTGTGACCCGTGACCTTGACCTTTTGACACTGAAATAAATAGATTTCCAAGATACATCCCGGAACATTTTTACGTCAAGTTTGGAGATCCTAGCTGCACAGACTTTTGAGATATCGTGTGGAAAATGGACAGACAAACGGTGCTGTAGGTGTCGGTAAAGACCACATATTCAGGGTAAGGAGAAACAATTTAGTAAACCTGTAGAGAATTCTTAGTTGACGAACAATGACAAACTTGTTCAAATCAGTTCAGCTACATGGCAGAGTTATCACTGAAAGAAAACTGGCAACCTGTTATCAACCGCAGTCAAACTACTGCAGTAAAATGACGCATAACTGTTTGTGTGGCAAAGAAGTTATGTGGTGTCCAAATCTGGACAGTTAACAAAATCTGCCATGAGAAAAATCACCGAATAGACAGCATAGGAAGCTGAACATATAAAAAATACAAACACATGCACACACATGCTACTGTTTTAATATTTGTAATCACATATCAAATAACAGGTGATAAAAAATAATGACATCATATGTTGTATGGTGTACGACATACCGTTTTAATAGCCATGTGGCAGGTGGACCCGGGTTAGCCAATGCACTTTGACTTTGTTCCTCTGCTTGTGGGAACCTTTCCACATAACTGGCTTTATGTCCTCCCTGTCACTCAACAAAAAGTATCTCAGTACTGATTGGACATAATTTCGTACAGTACAAAACTGCATAAATGGGCAACAAAATAAACAAATAATATACTGTATTTCTCAGTAGTAATGTAGTATTAGCTGTTAACACGCAACGATACGATACATTATATTCACATGTGCTCAAAAGCTGACAAAATGGCCAGCTTAGTCTAGCGCATGGCACAGAAACAAAAAAATTAAAGAAAAACTAAAAACAAAAACCAATTAGCTCAGAAGAAACGGTGCAGGCAAAAGTCAGTGTAGGCAGTCCGGGAGGAAGAAGTGGAACTACGGGGGATAGGATGTATGCACTAATCAATGTGGTTGAAACTTCTACGCTATCACCACTAATGACTGTACAAGTGACTTTTTCTGACCTTCACCAAGCAAAGCAGAGTAGTAACAATATAAATTGAGGCAAATAACACAAAATGAAACTTAACGTAACTAGAAAACATAGGCAGTCGTATTGACATGCAGACCCACGCCGGCAACGGTCGCAGGTAGCACAGCGGTGTATTGGGTTATGGAATACTGGCCATAGTCACTAGCAACTGTATGACCGTGACTGTTTTCGTAACCGTGTGACCTTGACCTTTTAACCTCTGGGTCAATGCATGCTAAGCGACTGCTATTGAGTATACGTGTACCAAGTTTGGTGTTGACAGCTCAAGCCGTTTTCCTGTTACAGTGCATACAAACAGACAAAACAACAGACAGACACGACTGAACGTCCTACCCACACCGGCATGAGGGTAATGACAATGACTGATAAATGACTTACTGTCTGTACACTGCACAGCTATAATTTAAATAAAACAGTTTCACACAGAATTCCACAATTACGGTCGTTGTTACACTAATACTGTTAATTTAATTGACTCACTAACCAATTAAGCACACACGTAAACTGAGTATGGATCATGCAAAGTAACTGATGTACTCCACAATTATATGGCTAAACTTAATCCACTGTATGCTTCATGCAGATACTACTCAAGAAATGCAGGTCCACTTCGGCTAACTTCTAAAAGCATCATTAAAGCACTTGAGCTAAAGATATACATGGCGGTCATCTATAACTGTGACAGCTTCAGCTGGAAGACTGCAGACTGAATGCATTGAGATATTTGCCCATGCAAAATCAATAACATAAAATTTCAAATAAAAAATTACTTACTTGACCGAAAAATATTCAAATTCAAACAAAGCTAAACTCCACGGCTATTCTTTACCACATAACATGGTGAAGGCAATGTTTCCTAATATTTGCGGTTACACATGCAGCCAAATGTCAGACTACAAAATAAGATATGCACCTCAACACTTCTAAAATTTGGATTTTTGTTTCAAGTTTCATTCCATCTTGAATATCTACATCCATGTGGTGTAGTAAAAAATCAGTTTTTACTGGCCCACTCTGTATAGAAGACATTTCCTACTTTATTTTCTGTGAATACGAAAAACAAAAACATTCAGGAGTTTAACAGTATAACAGAGTAACAACAATCACGTACAGAGGTCTACTGGACATCCAATGGGCACACTAAGTCCTGGTGATGATGGGAAATTCCCGTCATCAGCTTGCAGACTGCATGTTACTTCAGCACAGTCAGCTTCAGGCTGAGTCTGTCCTGATGATGATGCGAAATTCACATTGTCAGCCGCCGCCAGGAAATTCCCATTATCAGCACAGGTACAACTGCTTACTGTCCGAGTGCATTCAGCACTGATGTTAATAACATCATTTCTCATGTTATCAGAATATGCACAGCTATAAGCACTAGTACAACAGCTCACATTTGACCCAGTATCAACACCGTAACAACCACTGTCACTATCATGTGTATCTTGTGCAGTGGTGCCAACAGCCTCCGGACCCAACAACAGTTTCGACCGTATCTCTACAGCACCATCAGTACTGCCTGTAGAGCAAACAGATTTGCTCATACTGCTGCAGTCTTTACTTAATAAGTTAGTCATGTTTGCCAACAAACCGGATTCTAAATGCTGACTTATATTAACAACGGTGCTTTGCGGAGTCATGTCGGTTTTCTGCTGACCAGTGGCTGCAATGGCAGCGGCCTGCTGACTTAAGTCTCCAGCAGTTCTTTCCCGGATGCTGTCAGCTACACTGGTTGACTGTGGCCGAGCGATATCAACGTTGGTGTTCAGCTGACTGGCATTGGTGTCAGTTTGCTGCTGGGTTAAATCTATAATGGTCCGCCGGTTGGTGCGGTCACTACACACCGATCCTACATCGAGGTCATCACAATCTCTCAGCATCGAAGCAGATGGTTTAGCAGCATCCGCAACATGAGGCATGACAACAGAATTGGTCGTTGCTAACGGCTTCTCTTCGGCAGTTATCCTCACCCGTATCGCAAACATTGACGACATCCCAATGGATTCCCGCAGTCGTGCCGGTATTTCCGTCCGGAATTTTGGCCTTGGCTGCACCGTGACCCGGAAGCCATCAACCGACGTGGTGCACGGCTGTGGATAACTGCCAGAGGTTTTGGTCAGATCAGACAAGCGGGCAAGCACCTTAGATCGAATGCTTTCCCACTCACAGTTAGAAGAAATCTCAAGAAGGTGCGGCTGACCTGATTGTTGGAAGAGAATCATCTGCGTCCGAAACGGACTTGCCTGACATTTCACCGCACTTTCTGTGAATGTCGATTTGCTACTGCTGCATTTGCTGGCCGTGATACTGTTGCAAGGAGATGAAACAGGTACAGATTCTGGCGATGAGTTTTGGTTTAGGACATTCGGTGCAGTCAAAGACGGCACCAACACAGATGCTGATGACGACGAAGAATGACGCTTCACGGCGGCAGAGATGAATGACGAACCGTTGCTGTTGCATTCAGAAGATACAGATTGAGACACAGGCTTCAGGGTGAGTCTAGGAATGGCCGCTGACTGTCCGATTGTCTTCACGGCTGGTGTTCCCAGTCGGTTCACAATACCAACATGGCAAGATTCTGGTGGCAGCACAAGCCTGGCAAATGTACACAAAACGTCATCAGAAAAGCATGCTAACAGTAAAGCCAAAGTGTGCCATACTCTAAACGCGAGTGTAGGCGGGTGGACATCTGCCTTCCTTAAGCCACTCAGCCCAAGGGTGGACATACCCCGGAGACTGGGACACATGGCCAGTATGTTATCTTCCTAGTCAAGAGCACTGCTACTGCCCCTTTGCAATTACTCATTTCCCATCCCACAGAGGGCAGTAGGCTGAGTTTGCTCAAGTGGCCGGTTACATATCAAGACTGTATATCATCAGCTATTGTATGGCATTGTTTGCATGATTCTAAGTTTAACCGTTTTATTTTCTGATACAAAGATCTTGGCGAAATTACAACGGGGTCACCCCCAACGAGCGCACCTAACAGAGGTGGGGTAGGTTACATTTGGCGATTTTCGACCAATATCTTGCTATATCTCACAAACGGTGCAAGATAAGGACACAGTTACTGTGGAACGTCAATAACAACTGATAGGAACTCGTATCCGCTCTATCGAATGGTGCTATTTCCAATGACTGAGTGACCTGTAACTACCCCAAACCACCACAATTTCGATATTTTGTATTGCCTTTCGTAACTTCGTAGTGGGTGAAGTTAGACACTTCAAATTTGGTAGATAGGTTCACCGTAGTAAGTGCCAGCCCACAGATGACAAATCATCATGAAAGGGGCGCAGTCAGGTCACGTGAACAGCATAAGTTTTGGTGGGCACCAACTATATCTCTGGAACAGCTGAAGCTAGAGTGGTCAAATTTTAAACATAGGTACTCTATGTCAGGTCCCAGCATATGGTTGGCAAATCACAATGAAAATGGGCATGGTCAGGGTCATGTGACCCATTTTAAATTTTTGGGCCCCCAATGATATCTCTGGAACAGATGAAGCGAAAGTCATCAAATTTTATGCACAGGTAGACTATATCATGTCCTAGCTGAGGGATAACAAACCACCCCTAAAAGGTGTGTGGTCAGGGTCACATGACCCATTTTCAATTTTGATGTTCACAATCATATCTCCAAAATGGCTGAAGCAAGAATTTCCAAATTTTGCATTTAGGTAGAATATAATATCATGTGCTAGTCTTGGGAAGACAGTGGGCGTGGTCAGGGTCACGTGACCAACTTTCTTTAATTTTTGCTCCCAATTATATCTTTGGTATTGGTGAAGCTAGTCACTTCAAATTTTGTGTATTGATACATACAGAGGAGTATTTCTGTATGCATGATATACTACCCTGAAAAGGATATGTTCAGAGTCATGTGACCACTTTAAATTTTGGGAAATAAGTGATAATATCTCGTTAATGGTACAAGACACAGACCTAGCTGCAATGGAACACTAACAGGAAATGGTATGTGGCCTATCAAATGGCACCATTGCCAATGCCCTTGACTGATCTTGAAGACCACTTTGGTTGTTTGAAACCATTCTAACTCCCATACCTCGTGAAACATAGCACAAATTTGCTAACATGGCATGTTGTGCGGTTCCTCTGCGGTAGCTGAGCCTCTTGTCAAAATTGTTCAAGGCATTCATGAGACATCGTGGTAACAACATCTGTCCAGAGAAATAAACAAACGCAGCGTAGGGACAGCCCAAAAACATAATGCCATTGCCGACATTGTCGGGTAGCGAAAGTATAAAAATGTGTGTGCCTGTGTGTGCATGCACGTGTTGATATACTACCGGCGTCTGGCGGTGTCCGCTGCTTTATTTACGGGTCGTACAGCACACAGCGTGATGCCTCGAACATCAGCTGCATGCGCTGACAAACGGGCTGCTCCCTGACAACAAAACATCATTGTGTATGATTAACATAAAAATTAATATAACTAACTACTACTTCCGTTTAACAGCGTTTTTCTGCGTGAACGTGAATCAACCCTCGGCTCCTCCATCTCCATCTATCTGAGAACGAAACCTCTGGGGATTAGTGAAGTGAATTTTTTATGGGCGGAATATCCTTCATACATCTGAACACAAAGCACTAACCCTAAAACCCTAACCAGTGGTCTGGTCTCATCTTTCCTTCATTGACCATCAGACTCCAGATGAAAGGGGTGTTGCGGTGTTTACCAGTCCCATTATAAATTAATACAATGCTACCGTTAGTGGTAATGACAGTTCAATACACAAACAAAGCACTGGGTCACAGATGATAACGATCAAAGCGACGTTACTCATAAAGGCTAAGGTAAGAGCTGGCGATGACAGTTTGCAAGTGCCTACACAAATCGGCGCCGACGGACGACTGCCTGGCAATCTCTGCCATTGCTGGCAAGCGACACCTACAGTCCACTTGCACCGGGACGCTGTCAGTACCAAGAACAAGGACCACGCTGGGGATGAGGAGTTTCGCGGTCACAGGTCCATTCATCTGGAACAGTTTACCAGCCGCCCTGCGAACCACAACTCTCTCCCCATTGACGTTCACTTGACATCTGAAGGCCCACCTGTTCGGCTGATCGACATTGTGTCTGAGGACCATTTATGACGCGCTCTACAAATCTACTCATCATCATCATCATGATCAACTACAACAACCTGTTTAATAACCCTTTATCCAGGACAACCTGGTGGAGCCGGTACCATAAAAAACATTTAATCACTCATTGCCAATCTCTGTGGTTATTATTCAATATCTTTAATTAATTTCCTCCATTTACTATGGTCAACAGCATCCTCCTTCTTTAGTTGTCACTTGTTAGATCCGACATGTCCATAATCTTAATCCAGATTTTCTTTGTTCTACCTCCCGGTCTTACAACTTCCACTTCATAAGCCATGCATTTTGTCACCTAATCATTCCCATCCTTTATTGAAACAAGTCCATTATGCCATTATGCATCTTATCGGTCGCTGAATAGCACAGCAAGATGGACATGAATCAAACTGATGACCAATGCACCCACCATTACAACACTACACAACTCACAAACATGAACAGTTCTAAGCTATCAACTGAAGTTAAATATTTTTAAAAATAAAAAACACAGTGACACTATGACCACACACCACAGTGTGTTGCAAAAGCTTATTAGGTGGTAGCATATTAGTCATTTCATTTTCATCTTGATGTATTCCGTTTCCGTGTATACGTAAGCCACTGTATCATTTTGGCTATAATAACTCAATAAGCCTAATGTGACTTACTGCATTAATATTGGAAAACTTAATATTAGGCATATGATACTACAGCTAATAATTCCTTAATTACAAAGAAACAATAATAAACTGTTATCTGTATATGTGTGTGTTACCATATAGCTAGGAACTTGCCTTCGCAACAGGTTGTAGGACGTAGCATGTGCCTGTTGATACATTCTGCAGTCGAAGTGGAGCATGGACCGATGCAGAACTACTCACTGTACGGTTGATGGCAGCAGAGTTTACTACCTGAATGTCATTTGTCTCTACATCATTTTGCTGCACTTCGCTCACAGCTTGCATCTGACTCTGGGTTAGGGTCAACATTGCATCTTCCAACATTTTCTTCCGAGTCTGCAGCAAGGATGTTTTATTAACGGATGACTTTCGACGTCGTTTCTTGGTGACAGCTTCACCGTGCTCACCATTGTCCAATGGCAGCGTTTGCGTGAGACTGCTCTTTAACCTCCGACCTTTCCGTTTCTGAATTTCTCCACCTTCTCTGTGGCTGTCACTGGCCAACGGCAAAGTCTGTGATAAATTGCGTTTTACATGTCCTTGCATGACAGATGCAGTACCGCATTCGGGAAGGTCGTCCTCCACGACAGAAAGGCGACGTTTTAACCGACGTGGTTTACTTGGAAACAACAAAGATGTATTCGTTGCTTGACAGTTGGACATGTTGCTCTCTCCAGTAATTTTTGTTCGTTGTTTACCTCTGCGTTTCTTGTCACTGGCGTGAAACTGCCGTGAAGGCAAACTCATAGCATCGGCGGCAGTAAAGCCAGGACTGATGTTTGAGTTCGAGGGTGAGAACAATACTGAACCGACTGTTGCAACAATGCTTGTATCACGTACATGGCCACTGCTGCTCAAACGACGCGGGCTGTCATCTGCATTAGACACAATACTGCTGTCAGCCGCTGACGACAAGTTTTGTCTCCAACTGTCATCAATGAGAGGGAGCTTCGGCATTTCAATTGTCGCGCTGTACTCTGCACCAATTACTGAAGCAAATCTACTGTTGGCAAACAAGTTACAGATACAACCAAAATGGCAGCCTGCACAACAAAAAACAAGGACAATTAACAATGTAACGAAACAGAGGCATATGCTCAACAGACAAGACCACCAACTACTGTGAATTTCAGGACAAGAATGCTAAGGACTCATAAAACAAGCATGTGCTTATCTAACAAGAAACTGAAGAGGTTTCATCAAGTGCTCTGACACATGGTTGGGTGACAGGAAAGGTATCTGACACAAACAGAACACATGAAGGAAGAAAACGTATTGTTCAGCAACCTTGGCACGGTCACTGGTAAGAGTACCGTGATACCATTTTCTGACTATCAGTGGCCTGTTGTTATTTTTTACAACACCACATATATTACACATTGCAAACAAATTGCTACAGACTGAACTCCTGCACTGGTGAAAATATTCCCAGACATTAAAAATTTACTTCAGTACTCACAATGGTTGTCCATCCACTAACAAACTTTAAGAACAATAGCAAATAAACGATGAATATAGTAATAAAAACACCTGGCTGGCTGCAGTTGTTTCTTGTGATTACAGATGGTATGTGTAACAGCTCAAGAGCTTTCTCAGCTTGCTGCTGTGTGAGTTTCATTATATCTACATGTTCTCCATCTAGTAAGGTTTTTGGCACAATTCCTTTCCGTCGGAACCGTGTGAGACAGTAATACTGGCCTTTGGCAGCCATACGAGTCGGCCTTTGGATCCGCAAGTCATTCGGCATGTGTCGGTTTTTGCACTTTCTGCCTACAACAGCTTTATTGGCACTGTTTTGCGACAGAGACATCTTGAGCTTGATGCCGACGAGGTCTGCTGAGTTATACGCCGATATGGGCCTCACCAGGCCCAACTTGATCTGTTCATTCAGTCTGTTGTGAGCACTGAACCTGTCAATATGCCGATGTCTCGTGCTGCCAAACCAAGTTCTCCGATGTGACTTGTGACCAGCATGCCAAGACTGCTCACATCTTCCCAATTCCATCCACGAGCTCTTAACAGCAGGATCACAACGATTCTGTTCAGTCACTATATATCTGTGCATCAGCGATTTTGATGGGAAAGACAGGAATGTAATATCATCCACAACATCCACGTCATGTGCTTCAGGTTGCTGAGATACAGCATATGAGTTGGAAGGGGACTCTTTCACAGGAGACAGGTAAACTTGATGATCAGCGGACATATCGGCATAGCTGTGATCAGCCATAACACTACTGCCAACTGAAGGTACGTCGTGGCTTGCAACCAGTGAACAAATGGCACAGATAGGCACTGAATATGCACAATCAACCATACCATCACATGTCAATTCACATCCGCAGTCAACGCATATATTATCAAGAAAGTCGTCATGATCGTAACTGTCAACAGCAGAAGCCAACTGGCTATTGTCTACGCGGGCCACAGGTTCCGTACCATCTGAAACTGTTTCCAATGCTCCAACTATGTGCAAGTCGCATGTTACTTTATGACTGCCACTGCAACTGATGTATCCAGCATATGTGACCAAACCATCCACAGCCGTATTACTCTTTGGTTCTGTGTCAGTTCTGTGTTCAACAGATGATGAATCACAGAAACAAAAACAATCACATCTTGACGAACAGGAAACAGCACCTCTGTGCATCACATCATGTGCATTAGAAAGCATTAGAGAGTCATCTTCACTGCTTACAGCTTTAGTATGTTCGTACTTATGAGCAGTCAACACAGATTCACTGCAATGGGTCACCGGTATTGGAATTAATGGTGCCAGTAAAAAGACGCTAGAATCAGACGAATCGTTAACAAGCACATAACTCTTGTTTGCAACAAATTTCTCACGTGACTCATCAGATGATGCAGCTAACGACTCAGTCTTCTCACTGGAATAATTATGCGCTTGAATACCAGTAGGCTGACATGAGCCTGAAGTCAGAAGAGTTAAAAGTGATCGACTTTGGTTACGATGGTCCATTTCGTTATTCAGAACAACCTTACATGATGACATATCAGTGCTGTTCTGTACTGACAGTTTATTCTCAAATTCTGCAGTTCCCAAATGCAAATTGGCAGTCTCTTTCTGGTTCAAGACAGATCTTCGTTTTTTTGCATTCGCATGCCACTTTGGTGTCATGCCGGCAAGCCATCTGTAATCCATTGGCAGTGACGACCTTCGATGATTAGACTTAGACAAATATGTATGATCGGACAACAAAGCCATCAAGCCATCAATGCGACTGTCTTTTTGTAGAGTGGATTCTGGTCGTATTCTATGTACAGCTGGCTTCCTGGCAACAGTGCGGTGCCTAAGCGGTGCTGCACTTGAACAGTGCCGAACTACATTCTGCAAAGCACTATATTGGTGCGAACCTGCACGACCAACCGTGCGCAAAGCACAGTGACGACTACGGTGCTCTTCTGTGCGAATCACAGCATCTGAATTCTTCTCTGTGCGCTGCATTGTAGTGCTGTGTACGTCATACACTCAGTGCTCCATTTGTCAGCTGATCACATCCCATATGCTGACTATCGTTATCTCTAAGCACAACATCCACATGCAAACAAATCACATTAACTACTGCTCGAATAGACTGTGGACGTTTTCAGTGTTTTCATACTACTGTTCTACTGTTGGATGACAGGAAGAGTATCCAGCCTGTAAACACCTGTGCCACTAATTTACATCGGTTCGGTTCAGAAAAATGTGGAGAACGCGGGAAACCAGGTTAGCCCAGGTTCACTAGAAAACAGCCCATTAAATGTAGGTGGAAGACTATGATACTACAATAAATACAGCTACAACAACACATCTGGAGACAGACTACAAGACTACACAAGAAACTGATGATAGCAGACTCTGCCCCGCCACAATATGCAATTCAAAGATGCAGAAACACAGACATAGAGACTTACACAAGACACTATACACAGACACACTTAACAGTGTCTGATTCATGCTAAATCTAAGTACACGCAATCTCGTCTCATATAAGTGCATTTTAGTCACGATGGCAATACATTGGAAACATATCCAATGGCTCATTGACCGTGAGACTCCGAACACCCTGGCATGTGCTATTGTGAACACATATCTGGACTATTTTGATCACTGCCCATCTGGCAAAACTCCACCGTTTCGTGGCATGCAGGCGGCTGCCTCGTTTATCATGAAAACAATATAACACAACATAAATTTATTCATGTGTAATGTGAAAAATAATGAGACTGAGTAAGGTACTGAGAGTGTAAGAAGGCGCTGTGATGCCATCTGGAAGTGACACTCTGTAGCATCAATAATCACTCATGTCCCAACGTGAAGCGATCACTTATATGTCAGGTTCACGACGTGGAGTGAGTCAAGTTGCACGTCGGGTTCCCAACTAGCCTAGTACTATGCCTCGTCTGCTTATCCGCAGCACTGTAATCTGAGTATCAGTTACAGTTGAACATTTCAACTAGTTCCCGGAACCCAGACACATCTAGAACATTAACCAGGATATGGGTGAAGTACGAGGTGCAAGTTTGCGATATGGTAATTTGTGAGGTGGTAAATTGCAAGGTGTTGTGCGAGGTTATTAACGCGAGGCATGGGTAAATTGTGAGGACCTAAATTGCGAGGTACACTATCGTGCTGCTGGTAATGTCAATCCTTGCACTTTACCCAGTGTAATCCCAGTAAATACAAACTAGGCCACAGGCAATATTAAATCTCTAATAGGTGAGTAGAAACACTGCATCGGCCCCACCGTCTGCACCGGCCCCAAGTATAGCGTAATTAGTCAAAATCAAGGGTATCTTCCCACGTGTGGTGCCACATGCGAGCGGCAAGCCGTCAACTGTGTGATGTTAACTCACCGACTTCTGCAAATGAACTCAACTCAGACTTCCGCTAAGTCTGCCGCAAGAGTAGACATGTATTGTTTGACACTAGGTTTTTAAAAATATTTTTAGCTTTTTTAGGTTTTTTTGTCTACAAAGACCGATGTTGCCAAACATGAAAGTTGACCCAAAAGCATCTGAAATCTGCATCCCATAGGACTCATGCAGTAGTGTACATGGTATACTCTTTTCCTTTTCATGCATTACAGCATACAAAAGATAAAATTACAGCATTACATTAATCACAATTTAAATTTTAATATGAGATTTAAATGAATTTAATTCGTTAATTTGAAGAACTTAAATAAAATAATAAAATTAAAAACCTTTTAAAAACCTAATTTTTAGGTTTTTCATGTTTTTAAAAACCTTAAAACCTAGGTTTTAAAATCCAATTCTACAGCTCTGGTCTGGATGTCATACTGCATCTGCTTCTGTTAAATACTTCAGCCTTATTTTCATACTCTAATCGGAATCCTGTGTCATGTGGCGTCTAAATTCCGACCATGCCACATTTACTTTCACGAGCCTAGCAAAAAGCACAGCATGAGGATAGGCCAAAACAAATTGGGAACATACTTGTACTTGTAGGTTGACAGACTAAGAGGCAGTCGACTTAAATGCCCGTATCTGGTTCCAGAAGTTTCCAATGACAGTCCAGTCTGTTCTTAGACGAGTTGACGAATGGAGCGGGGCGTCAACAACATGCTGTGACAACTGATTCCGATGCTTGATGACCAGGCAGCTGAAAAAGTGTTTCCTGACATTTAACCTGACATTCTGTTTATATAGTTTCATAATGTGTCCACGCGGGTTGTGTCCAGTTCTGGAATTAATTTTGTAGCGTTTTTCTGCACCCGTTCAAGTATTCTAAATGAGATTTGAACTGTCCATCGGGCCTATAATCACACACGCAAGTGTGACGACTTGCCACTCGCCAAGCGGCGCCGCGGGCAGGGGCAAATGACTAATTACGCAATACTTGGGGCAGGTGCGGACGGTGAGGCCGGTGCAGTCTTTCTACGCACCGGTCTCTAATCCGCAGTTGTGCAAATCAGCATAACTAAAAAAGTACTGTAAAAAGGACCGAAAAACCGGAAATACCTGCGCAGAATCACGCCAATCGAAACCGCTTCAGCGTTCAAATAGCAGTAAATTCTGACAACTTTCAGTATATGCAACTAATCACAAACAGCAGCAGACAAAAACGAATCAATACCATACTCTGGTAAGTGCATTATACAAACTGACACACTTATTTCCAACTCACACTAATTCACCATCTCGCCATCTTGAAAATCTGGGTTATTTAAATGAATTGGAAGGTGATATTGATCCGGTAACCGTAAACATTGCCAACAGGCTGTTGTTCCGGCCGCCGGAAACATAGCTGCAACTGCGGCAGACGCTATTCCTACGGTCACCGTAATAATAGCCACGCCACTATTTGTCCGGCAACCGGAACATGAATGCGCGTTTTGTTCAAGACAAGACAACGTGGAAGTCGCGGACGCAGGCACAACAGTGCCTCTATGTCCAGATCTCAATTATCCATTTAAAAAATACAATATAAACTATTATCTAATGAGATTTTTGAACGATTTCCGGTTCCGGTCAGGCTGGCTTTCCAATCAAACCTTACTGCCTGGTTACACCAAAACTTGTCCAAACGCTTCTTAAATACATCAACAG
>Ga0209780_1000538_pt1 | contig 20679 bp, 22 predicted proteins | sample WorMetexBAHAMAS2_FD_187384 | JGI IMG/M metagenome (GOLD analysis project Ga0209780, IMG submission 187384) | Marine gutless worms symbiont microbial communities from Max Planck institute for Marine Microbiology, Germany - Inanidrilus exumae... | ecosystem: Host-associated > Annelida > Digestive...
ACGAGACCTTAAAGATGCTGAAAGCTGGCTCTCCACGCCGAACAAGGACTGTTGGGGATCGGTTCTTTTATACATGCCCGTATTTACCATAGACATGTAAATTTGGATAGTTACTTCTCAGGTGTCATTTTTCAGGAACGTCCTCTCCTCGCAATCTTTTGAAATGACGTTCGATCACAAGATCTCTATCTTCCGGATGAACAAATTCAAAGGGGTTCGGGTGGGCCATCAATTCGTCGGCGGAAAGGCCGAAAAAGGATTCAATGGTCTTATTGGCGAACACCAGGCGCCCTTCCCTGGCGATGACGATCCCGACACCGACATTCTCTACCACAGTCCGATACCGTTCTTCACTGATCTGAAGATCATCGTACACCGCTTTACTCTCGGTGATATCTTCTCCAATGCCGAGGATCCCGACAATCCGGGCCTCCGCATCAAAGCGAGGCGATAAATGGAGTTTCATCCAGATCAACCGACCATCATTGGTCAACTGCCGGCTTTCATAGGTTCGGGTGCCTTGCTCTTGAAGTATTTCTTTGACAACGGCGGCCACCTGGTCTCGTTCCGTCTGGCTCGGATAGAGAATGTCCACGGTTTTCTTGCCGACCACCTCTTCCGCCGAGTAGCCATGAATGTTTGCGGCCCCCCGGTTCCAGAAAAGGATGTTTCCCCGAAGATCCGTGGATATTATGGATACCGAATAAGAACTGTTTAGAAGACTGTTTAAGAATGCGTTTGCCTCGGTCAGTTCGGCTTCGATCATCTTGTGCGGGGTGATGTCTCCCATTATAACCAATGCGTGCTCCGCATTGGTTTCAAGCGGCACCAGCGTCAGGTTCAGGATATGGTCGTTGACGACGATCGGGACATCGGTACCGATCGCTTCACCGGACGTCGCTGCACGGGTCATGAGCTCGCCAATCTTGGTCTGGTCCTCTCTTTGAAAAATTTCTAAAAAAGGCCGCCCCAGAAGGTATTGTTCGATGGTGCCGATAATGTCCAGCGCCGCTGGATTGCAAAATACAATTCGCCGGTTCGTACTGATTTCGAGGATCCCTTCTTCCATTTTCCCCAGCAAGAGGTGAAAATGCTTTTTGGACGCCAGCAGTTCCTGGGTAATTCCCCTGGGGACCACGGCGTCTAACCCAATAATGTTGCCGGAAGCGCAATACCGCGCCGCAGCCTGGGGGTCTCGAAGGGTATCCAGTAAAAAATCTTTCATCTGGTTCAATGGGGCTTTGGCAATACACGCATCCGCCCCGAGTCGGCTGAAATTGATCCATTCTTCGGCCGCAATGGCCGAGAGCATCACAATAAACAAAAACTCATATCGCTCATCATGTCTCAGAATTTTGCACAACGTCTTTCCGTCGATGTTGGGCATCACGTAGTCGATAAATACGACATCGGCCGGAAACGTTTTGAGTGTATCCAATGCCCCGAGGCCGTCCTCTGTCGTACGGACATTGTAGCCCTCTGTGTTGAGCACTTTCGCAGCGAACTTTAAGAACACAGGATCATTATCTACAACGAGAACATTCATCTGCCGGCTCCTGCCGCTTAAGGTTAGGATTTATTACAGAATCGCGTTTACCTATTACTACCACAAATTGAGGAATTCGTCATGGTCTAGCGCAGTAAGGCGATGCCTTCTCAGGATGAGACATGGAACCCTTTTACGATCCCGGACCTTGCACCGGGCTGTCGGGGCTATTTCAGCATCCCCATATACAAATAACGACCCAGCCCGATGGAAAATACGAAAATGCCGTAAAGGGCATGTTCCATCGCCGACAGGACCAACGATCCGGAGTCCAGGTAGGTTTTCGCAAACAGTATGCCTCCGATAAAGGTCAGCACCACGGCGATGGGATTGTGGAACGCGATATGCATGAAGGAAAACGCTGCCGCACTGAAGAAAATGGCACTCCAGTAGCCGGAAAAGAGCGGACGGTACCGGTGCAGAAGAAAGGCCCGATGGGTCAGACCTTGGGGATAGACGGAAAGAAGCGGATACAGCGACAGAAACAGCAGGTAAATGAAGGGATGGTGTTTGGGAAAGCCGAACAGCAGTTCCGGTGCGAACACAACGGTAAAGGTCCCAATGAGGAAACACCCCGCCAGGAAACGGATCAACATCGGCCGGGCCAGTTCTTTCCACGCCCCCAGACGGATCAGCTGCCGATTATCGAACCCAGGGTCACGGATCAGGACGAAAAGGCACACCAGCGATAACAAAATGAGCAACGGGATCGAATAGACGCGAATCCATCCGGTGGCATATAGGCCGGGCAGGCCGATGAACACCGCCATAAATTCGACCAGAAGATACGCCTTCCGATCCAGCCGTAGACGCAATGCACGTTTCATGGTAGAAGGGGTTGACCTAGCTCGAACATTGCATGAACTCTTGTCAGCGGATGGCTGAAAAGAAACAATATCAATGAGTTAGACTGTTTACTGGGTTGTTCTGTGAAAACACAGGTTGTAATCATCAATGGTAACACGAAGAGCTGAAAAGAGTTCACCCTGCGGGCCAAAAGGAGACATCCATGGACTGCGTTATTCAAGGCTCGCGGTAGTTTGACTACAGCTTCGCCTCGAAATGCCTTGCCCATGAACGTCTCCTTTTGGTGCAATGCCCGGGCTAAATAATATTGTGCAACGATATTATGCAACGCGACCCTGTCGCTTACAGTGCGATAGGCGAGTATCTCTATCCATGGGGCCCTGATGAGCGGTATTTGCACGTCGCTCCAACAAGCCACGGGGATAATTTAGTTCAAACACCATGCCTGAGGAATATTCATGATACCTCACCGATCAAAACTGCTTTTGGTGTGCCTGGCAGGCATCATCACCGGGGTTGTTGCGGTAATGTACGGTTTTGAACTGGTCAGCGTTCCCCGCGTAAGAGAATACCGCGAATTGTTATGGGTGCTTGGAGGCCTGGTGTTGGTCATTGGGTGTACGGCGGGCCTTCTGGTTCTGGCGAGAAAGGGCCGGGCAAAATCCATAACGCCTCAACCATAACCGCCTGCTTCTCCCCTTCGATATTGTAGGAGAACCATCGGCCCATCGCCTCCCATCAACCGGTGTCATTTCAGTCTGCCTTCCTTTTGCCAGCCGATGACGGTTTCTCCTGAAGTTCCACCCGCACCGAATCCCTGGCCGCTTCAGGCAGATCCACTTCGATCTGGTGGGTGATCTCCGAAAAGTATCCTTCGGGCTGAGATGTCAATAGAATACGCTTTACCGGAGACAACGTGTCCTCTTCAATGCGTAGTCCGTGGGAAGAATTGGCCCAGCCGAAGCCGGACACATGAACCCGAATCCGACCGCTCTCGCCGGGCTGATACGATACATGGAAACGGTCCGGGGGAGCATTGATCACCACCTCCAGAACGTGAGTGTCCGGTGATATCGGAAAGGTTCGAACATAGGTTTCGTAAAAGGGCCGGCGGGTGAAAAAGGCAATGGCAATTAAGGCTAGCATCACCGGCAGGCCATATATGAGCAGCCGACGTCGTGCCGGCGATAACGGTCGCTCCGCCTGATGGGCGATATCCGGGATCTTGAGGATAAAGAAGTAAAGACCACCGGAGACCAATAGGATGATTCCCAGGGACCACATCGTGTCGGTTGGAAAATGACCGCCGTCTACCACGCGCCCCGCACTGACCAGAGCACCGTACAGGACGCCGAAAGAACCTCCCGCCAAGGCGAGTTTGGGGGAATGACGGCGAAGGAAAAACAGGGTCACAAAGATGTAACCCATGGTGCAATGACCGCACGGGAAGGATTGACCCTTTCCCGGGATCCCCGGCTGGAGCGGTGAGCGATACTCCCATTGCCCGCCAAATTCTGTGATCTGACCCGGACGCGGCCTTCCCCAGAACGGTTTCAGCACCGAGTTGACGATCAACCCCCCGCCGATCAACGCGGTTAAAAATACCAGCAGTGCGCAGCGACGCCATTGGCGGTATCGCCGTCCTAGGACACCGGCCACGAGCAGGATGAGGGAGCCCGCAGTGAGCGCCACACCGGGGATGGTACCGTAGTGATAGAGCCAGTTCCACGGGGGTTTCCCGTTCAGAAACCAGCCGGACGATTCCGTATAGAATATGCTGCTGATCCGACGGTCCAGGTCCCAATAATCGAACAGCACGGTCATCACCAGAAGGCTGCCGGAGACAGCGGCAAGGAAAATCCAACCGTTCCGCCGGTGTTGTCTAAGGAAATGGTCCATGGCGTGGGTATATGACTCCAGAGATAATGGATGCCAAAGAAGGTATCGCCGCTCTCAGAACCCCCATCCGAAACGCTCCGGCCAAGCCAGGGCCTCCGTCTCCATCGAAAGCCATTTCAGATAGCGATGATACAGCTTGCTTTAGCGTTTGTCAGAAACATTTTTTATGTTATGTACCCCGAACGTCTCGAGGACCCTTTTGGTGGAGCGGCCAAGGAAAGCCGATGCGCGTTGACAGTGTTGCCATATTCAGCCTGACGGCGGCCATGTTTCTCTGGGGAAGTTCATTTATCGCCCTGAAACTGGCCTTTCAGCAATATGATCCCATGTTCGTCATTTTCGCCAGGATGGCACTGGCATCGGTGTGCTTTCTGCCGTTCCTGCTGAAACAGCGTCCCGCTCTCCCGGCCCGGGGAGACCTGAAGTATTTCCTGTTCATGGCCTCATGCGAACCCTGCCTCTATTTTCTCTTTGAGGCAGCGGCGCTTCAGAACACAACGGCATCCCAGGCCGGGATGATCACCGCCATGCTGCCGCTCTTAGTCGCCGTTTCGGCCCGTTTCTTTCTGAAAGAACATATCACCGGGAAAACAATGGCCGGGTTTATGTTGGCTATCGCGGGTGCCGTTTGGCTGAGCATCAGCGGTGAATCCAGTGAAGGCGCGCCCAATCCGCCATTGGGGAACTTTCTGGAGTTCCTTGCCATGGTGGCCGCGACCGGATATATCATCACCCTCAAACGCCTGACCCGGAATTACTCCCCCTTCTTTTTGACGGCGGTCCAGGCCTTTATCGGGGCCCTGTTTTTCTTTCCCTTCCTTTTTTTGCCGTCCACGTCACTGCCGGCCCAGTTCCATCCGGTCTCTGCCGGGGCAGTACTGTATCTTGGCACGGCGGTCACGATGGGCGCCTATGGGCTTTATAATTTCGGGGTGAGTCGGCTCCCCGCCAGTCAGGCATCGGCGTTTGTCAACCTGATCCCGGTATTCACGGTGTTACTGGGCTGGCTGATTCTCGGTGAAAGATTCACACCACCACAGTACATCGCATCCATCGCGATATTCGCCGGCATCTTTCTCAGCCAATCCGGAATCGGCCGCGAACGCCTCTCGAAAAAGGCCCTGCCGGCATAACCGGACACGTTCAGAGTTGCCTCCATATCGTCCCGGGTGCGGGATCGACGGTCCCCGCATGGGTCATCGGACGACCAGTACCGGACACGGCGCAGTCCGCAGCACCCGATGGGTGACACTGCCCAAGACCAATCCTTTCAATTCAGATCGCCCTCGGGATCCCATCACGATCACATCGCACGCTTCAATGTCGGCAACTTTTGGAATGACATCGCCGGCCCGTCCTTCCTCAATTTGGTCGCTAAACGGAACACCGCTTTTTTTCAGGAGCGCAATAAACGGATCCAGGATACGATGGGTGCCGTCCTGTATCTCCGCAACCGCCATCTCAAAATAGGGTTCGCCGGGGGAAATTGGAAACGGCCGGTGACAATGCAGCACCAGAATCTCGCCCTGGGTCAATTTGGCGACTTCCACGGCGTATTCGGCTGCTTTCATGGAATGGTCGGAGCCATCGACGGCCAAGAGGATTTTTTTAATCTGCATGAACGCCTCCATTCGGTGAACGCCCTAAACTATTTACATAAATACCTGAAATAAATACAATCTGTCAATTACTCAGTTCCCGGCCCGGCCCGACTCCACCGTTGCGGTATTTCCGACCCGGCCTGGGACACGACGGCGGGCCTTACGGCAAACAGCGTTTCATTTGACCGATCCCCTATGCTTGCGTACAATATTAGGATAAACAGGCACTGTGAGCGACGATCCAACAGCGGAATGCCCGAGCTATCCCGAGCCCGGCAGCCCTTGAAAACAGGAACGGCACCAGGAGCCACCCAACATATCACCCCAGTGGCGGATGGGGCTCCTTCAATAACCAGCAACGCAGGTGGTCCTGCGAAAAACACGGCGACGTCGGTAATGACCCGATTATGGCGACCACTTCCCACACATACCCGGCCAGATTTGGTTCCCAGAAAGATCGTCGCTGCATGTCTTGCGGGGTTTCCCTGGCCGGTTCCCGCCGCAGATATTGCGGCATTGAATGCCGACAGACGCTCCGGAGGAAACTCAATGCACGCACCGGCCTGCTGAAAGCGCTCAACACCCGCTATGCATCGTTTTATTTCACGGATACCGTCATCGTCATGGATGTCCTGCCCTACAACGCCTCGGAGATTTTCAGTTTTATCTATCCACGCACGAAGAATTCCCCACCGGCACAGGATTTCTGCCGAATGTCCGACACCCTTGGAAATGCCTGGTGGGCGGAGCGCCGGCGAACGAACAAAAAGTATCTGGCGAATATCCACGTGCTCAATCATGCCAGCCGTGGAAGCCAGAGGGTGGAAAACATCAGCCCGGTGGAAACCCGGATGCCGTCGGTCAGGGGTAAGGCGTTGATTCGACTCCGCCTTGGGAGAGCGGATCTGGAATTGAAGGAAGTCCATAAACGGATCAAAAAAGCCTTTCGAGCCCAGGCCATGATCCACCACCCGGACAAGGGTGGCAATAATGCCGCGTTTCGCCACGTGGTTCACGCTTACGAGGAGCTCATTTCCTGGGCCGAAAGCCCATCGTTCATTACCCGGCGGGGTTTCCCCGATAAATGGTTCTATGACGGGAGCCGCAATCGGTGGGTGCAGCCCACACCCGAGCCCAAAAGCCAACCCGAAATTGCATGAAATCTTTTCAGTGTATATTCAGTGTATTGACATCCACTGAAGACCCCCGTAAAGGAACATTCACCACGTATGACGTCCGTAGAGAACAGGAAAGGAGGTCCATGAAAGGAATTATCCTGGCCGGTGGCTCCGGAACGCGGCTCTATCCCATCACACGGGTCATCAGCAAACAACTCCTCCCGATTTATGACAAACCGATGATTTATTACCCCCTTTCCGTAATGCTGTTGGCGGGTATCCGGGAGATTCTGCTGATTTCCACCCCCCACGACCTTCCCCTGTTTCAAAAAATGTTAAAGGACGGTCGACAATGGGGAATCTCCTTATCCTACGCCGAGCAGCCACGACCCGAGGGTCTGGCACAGGCATTCATCATCGGCAAAGACTTTATCGGTGATGGCCCGATTAGCATGATTCTTGGCGACAACGTGTTTTACGGTCATGGGCTGTCCGAACAATTGCATCAAGCCCGGCACCGCGAGGAGGGGGCCACGGTCTTCGGATACTGGGTCAAGGATCCCCAGCGATATGGGGTGGTGGACTTTGATCCAGCCGGCAGAGTGTTGGGAATTGAGGAAAAACCGCCTCATCCTAAATCCAATTATGCGGTCACCGGACTTTATTTCTACGACAACCAGGTTTGTGACATCGCCGCTGATTTGAAACCTTCCGCCCGGGGAGAACTGGAAATTACGGATATCAACAATGCTTACCTGGCCATGGGCAATCTTCGGGTGGAACGTCTCGGCAGAGGCATCGCATGGCTCGACACCGGTACCCACGAAACCCTCATGCAGGCCTCGAATTTTATTGAAGCCATCGAAAACCGACAGGGATTGAAGGTCGCGTGTGTGGAAGAGATCGCCTATCGAATGGGCTATATTAACGCCGCCCAGCTGGAAGTTCTGGCCGAGGAGATGAACACAAACAGCTATGGTAAATACCTGATGGATTTACTGGGCATGGAGACCCGGCCATGGATGTAATTCCGACGGCGGTGGCCGGGATACTGCTCATTAAACCCAAGATGTTTCGGGACCGGCGGGGATGTTTCATGGAAACGTTTCACCGCCGGCGTTACCGCGAGCTGGGTATCGACCGTAATTTTGTACAGGACAACCTCTCCCGGTCCGGTAAAGGCACGTTGCGCGGACTCCACTATCAGATTCAGAAGCCCCAGGCCAAACTGGTGCAGGCGATTTCCGGCGAGATTTTCGATGTTGCCGTGGATGTCCGACCCGGTTCGCCCACATTCGGACAATGGGTGGGAGAGCGGTTAACCGAAGATAACGGATACCAGATGTACATTCCGGAGGGATTCGCCCATGGATTCTGCGTGCTGAGCGACGAGGCCGTGTTCATGTATAAATGTACCGATTTCTATGCCCCCGAGGATGAAGGCGGCATCATCTGGTCGGATCCTGAAATCGCCGTCGACTGGCCCATTTCCACCCCGGTGCTCTCTGAAAAGGACAGATCCCTGCCGCTGCTTCAGAATATCGGGGAAGACCATCTGCCGAAAACCGGGATCGTTCCATGAGAATCCTGCTGACTGGAGCCAACGGACAGCTTGGCTGTGAACTCGTGGACCAAAGCCGTGACAGCGGAATCCACGTCGATGCAACGGACCTGCCGGAAATCGACATCGGCCGGCCCGCTCACGCCCGCAACGCCGTCGTGGAACGTCGACCGGACCTGGTGATCAATGCCGCTGCTTACACCGCCGTCGACCAGGCTGAACAGGAGACGGACATCGCATTTCAGGTCAATGCTCACGGGCCGAAGCATTTGGCAAAGGCCTGCAGAGCGGCCGGAATTCCCATAATTCATATATCGACCGACTACGTGTTCGAGGGGACCCGGGCAACCCCCTATTTAGAGGACGACCCACTGTCCCCCATCGGTATATACGGCATCAGTAAAGCCCAGGGGGAAACCTTTGTTCGAGACATCCTGGACCGCCACATTATCATCCGGACATCCTGGCTGTATGGCGTGTACGGTCATAATTTTGTAAAGACGATGTTGCGGCTGGCAGCTCAACAGGAAGAAATCAAAGTTGTCGCGGATCAACGCGGATGCCCCACAAGCGCAGCGGACCTCGCCGGGGCCGTCCTTTCCGTGGCGAATCAGATCGGCAGCGGGGAGAATTCGGATTGGGGAACCTACCATTATTGCGGTAAAGGGGAAACGACCTGGTTTGAATTTGCGGAAGCCATTTTCGAGCGGGCCAGAACGCACACTGACCTGGCGGTGACCCGCGTGGTGCCGATTTCAACCGCTTCATTTGGTGCCCCGGCACCAAGGCCGGCCTTTTCGGTACTGTCCTGTGACCGCATCCGACAGCGATTCGGAATCATCCAACGGCCGTGGATCGACAGCCTGGACGAAACCATCACCAGGATTTATAGTGTGACCGTTGAGTGATGCCCCTGCAGATCCAGTACGGCCCGATAACCCCCATGGCAATACGCCTCCGGTAGACCCGCCAAATGAATCGTCGTCCCAAAATTGAATTGCTGGCTCCGGCCGGGAATTATGAAAAACTCGAAGTCGCCATCCACTACGGCGCGGACGCCGTATACCTGGGGGGCAAAGCGTTCAGCCTCCGCCAATTTTCCGGAAACTTCGATTCAACGGATTTGAAACGGGCCATCGACTTGGCCCACGGATATGGTGTCAACGTCTATGTCGCATGCAATATCTTTCCCCGAAATTCCCAACTGGCGGAGATCTCCGATTTTTTAGGATATCTTGACCAACTCGGTCCGGACGGGGTGATCATCGCCGATCCGGGGATTCTGGCCCTGGCCCGAAAATCCGCCCCCCGGTTGCCGCTTCACCTGAGCACACAGGCCAACACCACGAATCTTGCTGCGGCCCGCTTTTGGCAGGAAAATGGCGTGAGGCGCATCAACGTCGCCCGGGAACTCACCCTGGAGGACATCCGCGCCCTGGCAGCGGAAACCGACCTCGAGATCGAGGCGTTCGTTCACGGCGCCATGTGCATCGCCTACAGCGGGAGATGTTTACTGAGCAACTTTATGGCCGGACGGGACAGCAACCAGGGCCGGTGTTGCCACCCCTGCCGATGGAATTATGCTGTGGTCGAAGAAACGCGACCGGGCCGTTACCAACCGATCCTTGAAGACGGCAGCGGAACCTACATCTTTCATTCGAAAGATCTGTGCATGCTCAACCATCTGCCGGAGATGATCGGAGCCGGGGTCCGCTCGTTAAAAATCGAAGGCCGTATGAAAGGCATCCATTACGCGGCCATCGCGGTCAAGGTATACCGGGAAGCCATCGACGCGTACTATGACAATCCCGAAGGGTATACGGTCCGGCAGGAGTGGCGGGATCTGCTTGCCGATCTCGGGCAGCGGGGATATTGCACCGGATTTTATTTTGGAGATCCGAATGAAACGGCCCTCAATTCCCGACCGGGCGGGATGGGCGATCCGCCCAGACTCGTGGGAAAGGTAGTCGGTACCGGATCCGGCGGCCTTGCGATGGTCGATGTCCGAAACACCTTCAACGTCGGGGATCGGGTGGAAGTACTTTCTCCAGGGCGCCCGGTTCGTCCGGAACGGATCACCGGGATACGGGATACCGACGGTATCGCCATGTCCCGGGCCCGGTCGGGAAGCCGCGTCATGATCGAACTTCCAACACCCTGTGCCCAACTGGATCTCATACGGAAACGGAGTACCCCCTGAACATGAAATCTCTCATGGCGGACCCTGTACTGCCAAAATCCTACAAGCGTGCATTTCCCATGGAGTGGATTGAAGAACTGACGGAGACGTTGAACTTATCGGTATGTCTCGATATCGGCCATCTGTTCCGGTATGGTTTTGACGCCGAACGCATCCATGCTAAGTTTAACGACAGGATCGCGATTATGCACCTTCACCGTGTTGACGGTGAAAAGGATCATCTTGGGCTGGACCGGATGAATCCCGGGTATCTGAACCGGGCCCTCAACCTGATCAACGGATTCGCCGGTGTGGTGTCCATTGAAGTATTTGGGTTTCAACCGTTGGAAGCGTCGATGACGGTTCTGGAGCGCTGGCCGTTCGACCCTTAATCCACAGCCTACGACAGGAAACAGACGACAAATATGCTCCTGGTTGCTGACAACCTGCAGATTACGAAACGATCCATCCGGTCCGCGATCGAAAACCGAAATCCAGAGCCCATACAGGCACTCGCGCGGCAGTGTATGGATGCCGGTGCCGATGCAATGGATATCAATCCGGGACCGTTGACACGGGATGCCGGCCCCATCATGACCTTTCTGGTGGAAACGGTTCAGGCGGTTGCAGGATGTCCCATTCTGCTCGACACCATCAATACCGAAGCCCTGGATGCCGGGTTGGCCGTGTGCCAGGGGCGGGCCATCATCAATGGCATCTCCTTGGAGCCAACGAAACTGGAACGGATCTTGCCGGTGGCTGCCGGCGCGAATGCCGATATCGTCGGTTATTTGCTGCACCCCAACGGGCACGTCCCTCCGGATGCCGCCGAGCGGATGCACATCGCCGTGGAACTTGTCAAAGCGCTTGAGAAATGCGGTGTTGATCCTGCACGGCTGATCATCGATCCGGTCATCGCTCCCATGTCCTGGAATGATGGGAACAGCCACGCGGCAGAGGTGCTGACAACGCTGCGCCATCTTCCGGATCTGCTGGGTTATCCGGTTCGAACCATAGCGGGACTGTCCAACCTGACCTCCGGAGGGACAAACAGGGGCAAGAAAATTCTGTTGGAATGCGCGTATCTACCCATGCTCGCCGATTCCGGGCTGTCCATGGTAATGATGAACATGAGCCATACGGAAACCGTTCGGACGGCAAAGGCCTGCGACATCTTGCGCAGTGGATCCATATTTACGTGGGAGGCGCTTTCATGAAGGCTCCATTTGCCATCGGTCTTGTCTGGGTGATCTGTCTGGCGGGGTGTGCCGGCAACTCCGGGCAGATGAGGACCAGCCTCGAGTTGACCCGGGCATTTGAGGAAGGACGGCCGCCGCCGGAATATCGGCATTATGCCACGGGGCGGGAAAACCTGCCCAATGCCGTGATCGGTATTGATCGTAGATACCGACAGCAGGCCAGATTCTGGCGGGAAATCGATCCGGAATCCGGAGACCTGGCCCGGGCGATACAGAATCTGTTTCCCTCCCTTAGCCAAGATCCCAGGGCATCCTACCTGTTGTCCCCTGACGGCGAGATTGTCGGCGTGTACGGGTCAACCATCTATTGGACCAGCATCCGCATGGGCGAAGGCAACGAAGTCTATGTCTTTCCCCCGGGTGAGCCCGAGGAACGTCGAGGCAGCTGGAGCCTTTTTTAGTTCGACCGGCGGTGGAGTGAGTGTCGGCTTTTAAACAATGGCGCCCATGAGTGATCGGAAAAAGAACCGCAGAACACTGCTGATCGGCATCATCCTTATGACCGGTGTACTCTCCGGCGTTGCCGTTGGCGTACTTCTGGCGTTGTTCCATGACCTGCCGCAAATCCGCTCGCTGGAATCCTATCGTCCTTCGGCTGTCACGCGGGTTTACTCGGCCGACGATGTCTTGCTGGCCGAGTTGTTCCTGGAGAAGCGCCATCCCGTATCCCTGGACCAGATACCGACGGAGTTAAAGCAGGCCCTGATCGCCACCGAGGACCGGAGCTTCTACCGCCACGGGGGCGTTGATCCAAAAGGGATCGCCCGGGCCATTGTCCGGGATATTCTGGCCGGAGAATTCATCGAGGGGGCGAGCACCCTCACCCAGCAGTTGGCAAAAACGCTCTTTCTTTCTCCCCAAAAAACATTGAACCGAAAAATTCGGGAAGCCCTTCTCGCTGTTCAAATTGAAAGGCGATACACCAAGGATGAAATTCTCACGCTCTACCTCAACCAGGTGTATTTCGGCAGCGGGGCGTACGGGGTGGAAGCCGCCGCTCGCAGTTTTTTTGGCAAACCGGTGAAGGATTTGAATCTGGCCGAATCGGCCCTCATCGCAGGCATGCCGAAGGCACCCTCTCGGTATTCTCCCCTGGTCAATCCGGATCTGGCCGTACATCGCCGGAATGTGGTGCTTCGACAGATGAAGGAGGTCGGTTTTATTTCAGATCAGGAATATCGTGCCGCAAAGGGGTCCCCGCTGGAGGTGACCGCCTCCCAGCGACCGGAAGTTCTGGCCCCCTATTTTGTCGAATATGTGAGCCGGTACCTGGAGCGGGAAATCGGTGCCGCCATGCTCTATAAGGGAGGTCTGACCGTACACACCTCTCTGATCTATCGTATCCAAAAAGCGGCGCGGGGGGCGATGGCGGCGGGATTGGCCGCCATCGAAGACCGATCCCATGGATCCTTTCCGCTACAGGGCGCCGCCGTTGTACTGGACGTCCGTTACGGCGGCATTCTGGCCATGATCGGAGGTCGGGATTTTAGTGAAACGTCCTATAATCGTGCGGCTCAAGCAAAGCGACAAAGCGGTTCGGCATTTAAACCGATCGTTTATGCCCTGGCCGTGGAGCGGGGTTTTCCCCAAAACCACATCATCCGGGACGCTCCGATCTTATTTGAACAGGTGGACGGGGGCAAAGACTGGCAGCCCCAAAATTTTTCGAAAGACTATCAAGGCGACATGACCCTCCGGAAGGCCTTGGCCTTGTCGAAAAACATACCCGCGGTTCGGCTCAATCACATGCTCGGGCCCGGATCGGTGGTCGATTTCGCCCACCTGCTCGGTATCGAGTCACCCCTGGCCCCCAACCTATCCCTGGCCCTGGGCACATCGGAGGTGTCCCTGCTGGAGCTGACGTCGGCATATGCCGCGTTTGCCAACCATGGGATCGGCATCAAGCCCTATGGGGTGGTCGATGTGGTCGATGACTCCGGAAAACGTATTTTCCGGGAAAAACCGCAACGACGGGTGGCCCTTTCCCGATCCGGAGCGGCCGTGACGACGGACATGCTACAGGCGGTCATCCAGGAGGGAACGGGCCGGGGTGCCCGGCGGCTGCCGGGCCCATTGGCGGGAAAGACCGGCACCACCGACAACTACCGCGATGCCCTATTTATCGGGTTTTCTCCGGCACGTGCCGCAGGGGTATGGGTGGGGCGGGATGTCCCGACCCCCATCGGGCCGCGGGAGACCGGTGCCCGGGCGGCACTGCCCATCTGGATCGATATCATGAGAGAAGCCCTCGCAAACAAAACGCTCCAATATTTCGATATTCCGGATGATGTCGTGCGGGTCCGCATCGACCCGGCAACCGGTGCCCCTGTGGGCCAGCGGCACCCGGAAGGCGTCGGCGTTCTATTCAAACGGGGGACAGAACCGGGCGCCAGCCAACCGATAGATCTCAAAAGGTAGCCGGAGACGGGCGGAAAACCGATCTTTATGGCGTCATCGATTGTGCCGTTTCAGGTGACAAGAATAGAGAAATCCGTATCTTGACTCCATCCCAGGATTTGGACTTCTGAAATCCCGCTTGCAACAGCCTGTTTTCCAAAACGAGTGGATCCCTGACGTGGGAGGACACCACCCATATACGCTCGATGGCACGACGTTGGACCCGGTCGACAAGCCTGCGAATCTGCGGCACCATGTCCGCCGGCTCACGCTTAATTTTAAAAACCGACAGCCCGGGTCTAGATGTGGCGTCTTCTCCATAGCCGTAGTGATAGTGATAAAAGCAGATGTCGGCAAACGCAGCGTAAAAAACAATCCCATCCGTGTCCAGCAGATGATCCCCCAGGTAGGCCGTCGCCTCTCGCCAATTGTGATTTAATACGGTATGTCGCTGCTCGATGCTGAAACCAGACATGGAAACCAGCAGAATGACCGCTGCTAAAGATGAGAGCGATGTAACGGCCCATCGACGAGGGTTGGATGAGACCTTCTGTTCCTTGAAAGACAACATCCCGAAATACAAAACGGCGCAAACCAGAATAACAAAGGGGGGAAACAGGAAGCACAGATTTCTCGGTTGATGAAAGGGTTTAATTTGGGTCAACACAATGGATGTCAGCAGTGGAACGGCTATGGACAAGAGTAGAATCAGATAGCTATTCACATGCTGTTTCTTTTTAATGGCGGGCAAGACGTATAGAATGACTACCGATAGGAGGAGACTATAGAAGCCAAAATACAAAAAGAAAGAAAGGAGCGTCATGTCCTGAACAAAAAAAATCATCCAGTAAAATAGATAGCCAAGTTCTTTGACGTTCAGATCAAACATCGGCTTGCTGACAGCACTGATTGCCATGAGTCGGGCAATCCACGGAACGTAAAGAATGGTGCATAGACCGAATAGGATCCACTCCGATTTGGCTTTCACCAGGTTCTTCCAGGACCACGTTTGCTCTTTGAGGAGCAACAGCACTATGGCCAAAAATGGCAATGATAGAAATCCGCTGGATGCATGGGTGTAGGCAAACAATAGAAATGTCGATAGTAAAAAAAACATATTCGTTGGTGATTTGTCGGACCGCAGTTTTGTCCGAGCCAGGAAATACAGGCAGGCCGGCCAGATGGTCATCAAAAGGATATACATCCGACTGTGCTGGGAGTAGTAGATGTGCATCGGATTGATCGCTGTACAGATCGCTGCGAACATGCCGATTCTGGTGTTCGGAAAAAGTAGATCAGCCAGCTTATATATCCAGACGATCGATACGAGACCGAGGCTTACCGACAACATCCGGCAAGAAAAATCGGAATACCCAAACAGATTGCTCCACGCATCGAGTAATGCATAATAAGCAAACGGATTGAAGTCTTTTTCAAATGAATCCGCGATGACCCGCCAGAAGGTGCGATGGACAACAAAGCGAACAGAGTAAATCTCATCGAGAAGCATCGAATTCAACGACAGATTGTATAACCGTGTGACAGCCCCGAATAATAGAATACAAGTGAGCGTTGTGAGTCGCACACCCCGCGATGGTATTTGCACACGGTTCTTCATTTCGTGACCATCCATGCTCTTTCCATAAGAAATTGTCTTTGCTGTAGGGTCGAAATTCTACCAAATAAACGGCTTTTTACAAAGCTCTGCCAGTTAGAATGCGAGGGATCGGTTTTCAATGGTACCGGATTTTGCTATAGATCGGTCAGGTCAGTTTCATACGATCTGGTGCACCTTTCGCCAGTCGAATCACATCTGACGTCTCCCAGCGGATCTGAACCACCGTTTCTCCTCCGTCGCTCAACGGGCTGTCCGTATACAGTGTTCGCCGAAAATTCGATGTCGCCTTGCAAGTTCCCCCACCATCTGCGGTCGGATGGATTCACATCCTTACAGAGTTTGTACCAGACCAGAAAGGGATACTGGGGCCGCCATGGAATTCTTTCCCATACGCCCATGGTGCGACATGGAGAGCCCTTGGAAAGCATCCAACCGGGCGCTGGGTAGATTAATTGAGCTGCATCGCGATGAGTTGCGGACGGTTCACTCCATGGCTCAAACCATCGGGAACCACCTGAGGTCGATTTTCGGTGTGATGGAAGAGCTTTCTCGGAATTGTTGCCCCTGGTGCCCGGATCCCTGCTGCATCGTCAACAAGGTGTGGATCGATTTCCGGGACCTCCTGTTTCTCCACCTTCTGGAAATGCCCATACCGCCCTCGCAGCTCAATTGCGGTCATGATCAGGCCTGTCGCTACCTGACCCACAGAGGGTGTGCAATGCCCCGAATCCTCCGACCATGGGCATGCACCCGGTATATTTGCCCAACCCAGAGAAAACATCTGGCCCGTCTCGATGGCGCCGCCCTACCCGCCCTCCAGAAGACGGCAGACATCATCCATGAATTACGGATGGAGATGGAGATATCCCTATGCCGGATATGTGTGTCGCAAGGGCCATCCTAGCCCGGACATTGCACCAACCGGAGACGTTCATGATCAAGGCACTTCGAGGTGAAGCTGTAGTCCATCTACCGCGAACCTCGAATAACGCAGAGCATGGGCGTCTCCGGTTGGCCCGCAAGGGTGAAAACTTTTCAGGTCGTTCGTCCGTTTTCGAGAGCTACAAATTGCATTACGGCCCAATGACTCATCATTCACACTGAAACACCGATATTGTTTCTTTTTTAGCCATTTGCTGAAAAGATTTCATGCAATGTCCGGGCTAACCGTTGCCGGAATGCTTCCGGCAACGCGTCTACCGCTCGGAATCCGGATTCCGAAATTATAGAAGACGCTCCGGTTATGTTGTTCTATTTTCAGGATTAGGTTATTGTAGAATAATCTAGCTGCCTACCTGGGATTTGAGGTGCCCATGAAATGTAAGTGTTGCGGTTCGGATCGACAGACCACCCAATCGATTAACAGTATCGAATATGCCTCCTGTACCCGCTGTGGTTTCATGTCTGCTGCCAATTCCGCAAAGGACCGCATTCTAAACCATTATCGTGATCATGATCCCCATGAACGGGTGGCTGTTTCCAAACGCGCCTTCTTCGAGTCCGCTATATCGTATCTTTCAGCCCATGGCCCCGATGGGCATCGGTCTATTTTGGATATCGGTTGCGGATTCGGCTATTTTCTGGAATATGCGGCCACACGAGGATGGACTCCATTTGGAGTAGAGATTGTTGAAAATGCCGCCACTTTCGCAAGAGAGCGGATTGGGAGTCATCAAATTTACCATGGATCGCTTCGGGCTGCAGAATATCCAGGGGATATGTTCCATGCCATCACCGCTTGGGACGTCCTTTTCCACATGGACGACCCCCTCACAGAGCTTAAGGAGTGCTGGCGGATCATGAAGCCGGGGGGCCGCATCGGAATACGGGTTAGAAATGTTCTCTTTGAGAAGGCGATATATTATGGTTATCGAAAGATTCAGCCCGTCGCAGGCAAAATCGGGATGAAACGTCCGTATGTATTTCACACCTGCTGCTTCAGTCCAGAATCCCTCCGTTATCTATTGCACCAGGCCGGATTTGAGATTGTCCGCATTCAAAACTCGCCGTTGACCAAGGGTGATCCATACGCCTACACGCCGTTTACCTGGTTCACCGCCTCGTCCAAAATTATTATTGATACCCTGACAAAACGTCTATTCTCTTTTTCTAACGGACGTTGGATTCTTGGCCCTTCCCTGTTGGTTTGGGCCCGAAAGCCGCGCGCCCGTTCCGGCCGGAAACCCGCCGGCGCCAACGTTTTGGAAGCGGATACAGCGTTCAGGCGTCCTTTAACCCCGCCAGGTTCCCTTCTCCATCGAATATCGGCGTCCCCCAGGAGCTAATCCGCTCCAAATCCGGATGATCCTCGATCTCCGATTCCAAGGCCCGGGACACCATCATGGTTTCCAGGCTCTTGGTGTCCCGGATCCGAACGATCCGTGACCGCCGCCCGTCTTCATAGCCGGCCGTGCGGATGCAGACCTCCATGGCCTGCCGGTCCGATTCAAAATTCATGGGAATGGCCGCCTTCTCCGGCGAAATCGCTGCAATGGAATTGATATATGTTTTTTCGACATCCATCGCCTTTACCAGCCGATGGGTGGTAATGTCGGCCAGTCCGATACCATTGGCGTTACCGTCTGATTCCGGGGACAGGTCACGTACAAATATCCGCTTGATGTGGGGGGATGTGAAAAAATCTCCGGTAACATCCCGATGGCGACCGGTCACATTGGAGTCCATGCCGATTCCGCTGATGTTTTTCCCAATCACATCCACAACCAGCACATCCAGGGGCTCAAAGGGAATTCGCGCCATCCACTGGTAGGCCTTCCTCAGGAGCCGTGATTCCTCCGCAATCAACCCTTCCGGGGACACGGCAGACACCTCTGCCAGTTGGCCGTGCCCGTCCTCAATCAACGCCAGACCAAACAGAAAATTGCCTTTCTCGACGATCTTAGCGGCCCCCTCCTGAATAATTCCGAAACCGTGCCGGACCGCACACCGATGGAACTCCGTGGCACCGTCAACCTTGCCCATACCGATGGTCAGCATCTTGCAAATACCGCTTTCGATGGGGGCACTGAATTTCGTATGGGGCTTGATCCGATTGATAACCACCAGGTGATCCGCGTCAACAGCGTCTTTGGCACAAAATAGGTCGACATCGCCTTTGATCCGACCCAAGGAGAGGGTATCCATATTGGCGTAAACCGGAGCGCCCATTCGGCCTTCGGTGATTCCCAAATGGGATAGAACGGCTCTTTGGCCATCCGATGTGCCTCCCCCGTGGCTTCCCATGGCCGGCACCAAAAACGGCCGGAGGCCGTGATCCCTGAGGCCCTGGATGCACTGGCCAACTACTTCCGGCAGGCGATCGATGCCGCGGCTTCCCACCGCCACGGCCACGGTATCACCAGTCTGGGTTCGGTCGGCAAAGGAGATGGTGGATAATGCTTTGGAGACGGCGTCAGGGACATGGGCTATCGGTGCCGAGTAAAGCCTCTGGCGAACGGCGGCCATCTCCGGAAATTGGAAGGACGATTTAAGGGGCATGGGATACCTCAGGCTAAGCATTGGAGGAATGGGTGCTAACCACTATAGATCCCGTCTACGGGGAACAAATGGTACCACTTCTGATGAAATACGAATACCGAATTTCGAAATTCGAAAAGTTAAATTAATGAATGTCGTGTTGAGCCAGAACAAAACTATGGCGCTTTAGTGCAATTGCCAAAAATATGTTCCGTTTAAGGGATGCGTGTTTCTGTCAACACAACACCGTGTCGAGAGAATGCACACCCATAGATGCTCGGCGTCGGGATCGCTATCGGTATCGGAATCGGGACAGGACGATTATATTCGAAGTCGATACCGATTCCGAACCCGATACCGATTCCGATAACTCCGGTACTTTGGCATTCGTATACCGTCTCTGAATCGGAACGGAATTCTGACATCTGGTATAAATGTTAGCGAGAACGGATAGTTTCTGTAATTTCGGTTTTTGATCTTTTGAATTTGTTTCGAGTTTCGTGCTTCGTGTTTCGTGTTTCGTGTTTCGTGTTTAACGAACCAGGGCATACGGGGTGAAACTGGGCAGGGTCGTTCTAAAGCGGCATCAGGACTGCAGTTTTTCGGATCACACATGTTCTCCGGCCCGTCACGGGAAGTGCGGGACCTGGAGAACATGCATGGAATTCGTCTTAAGTCTCTTCGATAACAATGGCGCCTTCTTCGCAAACCTCGACACAGCTTTCACAGCCAAGGCATTCTTCAGCATTCACGGGAACGGATTTGCCGTCCTGCATTTCAAAAACTTCCACCGGACAAACATCAACACATTCTTCGCAGCCTGCGCACTTTTCTTCATCAACAATAGGGTTAAATGCCATCTTAGTACAGCCTCCTTTCTGGTGTTATTAAACGGGTGAGTAGATCACCTGGAAATTCCTGTATCGAGCAACCCATTATACCAATTACCAGGGGGAGTCAAGGCTTCAACAAGGGTTTTTTGAAATATCTGAATCGAAGCAGTTTCTGGATTTTTTGTAATAATATAAGTGGTTTTTATCAGAAAGGGGTTTCGATTAAAGCGAGCAGCACGGCTTCCTTGGGTATTCCTTGAAGGGTTGCGGATTCCGGTGACGTCCAGCGCTCGACCATCAAGCCGACAGACATCCCGGAAATTCGGTAAACGGAAAGGGAAACGGCCCTATCCCCTCCGATCGGGGGAACCGGGGGGTCTGGGG
>Ga0209780_1000539_pt1 | contig 20668 bp, 15 predicted proteins | sample WorMetexBAHAMAS2_FD_187384 | JGI IMG/M metagenome (GOLD analysis project Ga0209780, IMG submission 187384) | Marine gutless worms symbiont microbial communities from Max Planck institute for Marine Microbiology, Germany - Inanidrilus exumae... | ecosystem: Host-associated > Annelida > Digestive...
CCGACAGATTATTGGATGTAGATGCTGACGAGTGAGATTCATCTTACCGGCTTCTGAGACATTGATGACGATGTCGTTCCACTGCTGAGTCATACCCTCGCGCACTGCACCACTCACTTTCACCTTCTTAGGACTGCACACCTCTGCGTCTCCTATCTGAATCTGGAACGGACTTCCGGGGAACTTGGCACCATCCTGCGTCACGTCCACCACGTACAGTCCCTTCTTCTTCGGCTGGAAGCCGCAAAAACCTGTCGAAATATTGTACATTAGCTTACGAGAGGAAGCAGCCACTATGATAGCGAGAAGGCAAACCGTATGGGATAAAGTTACTGCCATTTACTGGACTTTCTACATTCGATCATACATAAGCAAACGTGGCAGTTTTGTAAAGTTCGTATTCGTAACATAACTAAAATTAAGTACATGGCAGAAAGACAGAGTATCAAAGTTTGGATTGCAATTCAACTGCAATGAAATAATTAGGTATACACTGTTTTTGACGTGCACCTAAGTCTCACAAGCACCGTATATGCGTACAGAATGGGCCAAAACTGCACATTTTCAGTACACCATATCAACTATCGATACAACTGTTCAAGATACAAGTCTCACCTATCGAAGACGAACCCGCGCGACGCGCTGCATCACGCCATTTCATTGTAAATAAAAGCAAATGAAGGTGGACGTTCAGTGTAATAAACTGGCGATGATCGCTGATCGAACTTGCGATCGACTTACCATGGCGAAAAAAAGCCGAAAAATTGGCTAAGTTCAGAGTTTGGACAAAGTTCCAAAGGGAAGTACCCTTATTTTTGGATATACCGGATTCCCTTGCAATACAATGTTGGACAAACCGAGGTAGGCTCTTAGCCAAAAGCCAGCTCGATCCGTTTAGCCGTTTCGAGAAAACACCGACTTTTGATAAACACACGCGTACAGACGGACACAGCTTTAGCTTTTACCGTGCTAGCAGAGCGTCGCATGGGTAAAAATAAAATGGTTTTCATCAAAATCTTCAGAGATTTTCATCAAAATCTTCAGAGAATTCATAAGAGTAAAAAGAATATCAAATGCAGTTTATGCAGTGGTAAAATATTCTTTGTACGAGTTCAATCTTACTATGGCCAAAAACGTTTGTTTTCAACAGTTCGCTTGGTGTTATTTCACCACTTTGTACATCTATAACTCCATCTCTCTTTCACTCCCGGCTTAAAACCTACCTCTTTCACAAATCCTACCCCCCTTAGTTTCACTTCTTCCTCCCGGACTGCCTCCACGGACTTTTGCCTGCACCGTTTCTTCTGAACTACTTGGTTTTTGATTTTTATTTTTTCATTATTTTTCGTTTCTGGGCCGTGCGCTAGATTAAGCTGGCCATCTCGTCAGCTTTTGAGCGCACGTAAATCTATATCGTATCGTATCGTATCGTATCGTGTTTCTACAATATAAAAAATAACAATCGAAATGCCCAAAATAACGTTTGTTATGCAATAAGAATCAGCTGATTTACAAAGAATATTTAACAACGGTATAAAAGCCGCATCTGCATCTTCATTCTATTGAATTTTAGTTAAAAGTTTAAAACCGTTTTACTTTGTCCTCAACGCAGGCGTCGATGAATAGAAAATGTGCAGTTTTAGCCCGACTTGCACGTATGTTGTTCTACACAGTAGTGTCAGTTGAGATTAACATAAAATAAATATGCATCTTGCCGAGCTTTCCGTTGGGTAGTTTCCTGAGCAGACACGCTTCGCTGGTGCCGTTCGGCGTTCTGAATTTGCCGACGATGCCAGTCATGTCGACGTCGTTGCCGCCGAGTGTGTAGTCACTCGACGCAGGCACTCCCAGCTGCGACTTCTTGCGACCTTCGCCTACAAACGATGCGCACAAAATTATGTTGGCAATGGCAACAGACGGCGTCATTTTCCAGCGTGCTGACAGCTCACATTAATGGGCGTGCCTAGCCGTGCGATTTAAAATCATTTCTTACGGCCTTCCAATATTGTTCGCGTAGGTACATTTTGCTCGGCGCATTCCAAAATTATACATTATAACTTATTATAATTTGTCTACTATTGCACTGTTTTTGCAGTGACACCGACGGGGGTAAGAGGAGGGGTCAGTGTCCAGGGATCCGGAAGGGTTAGGGGCCTAGCCACAACTCAGCATTAATGTTTTGAACCTCATACTTGTATGTAGCAGTAGTTCGAGGAGCAAAAACGAGTAAAGAGTTGTTGTGTTTCGCCAGGTGGCGCTACTTTATATTAAGCACTTGATGAAATTGAAGTTAACACTTAACAGACATGTTTTAATTTTTGATATCAATAATGGGGACGTCAGAGACGGGATGTGAGTGTGGACTGTGGAGGGACCAGAAAGAGCTAGCTGACACGGAACTGCGTTAACTCTCGGCGGGCCCCGTATTTTTGAACCGTTTCGTTGTGAAGAAATGATGAAGACAATGATCAGTAACGGCGCCTGTTCAAAGGACAGTAGAATAGCGTAACAACACAAGGTGGCCCAATAAAATCGAGTCATTGGCAGGTTTTTCACAAATGTGCCAAATAATTCACAAAGTAGTAAAGTAAGGTAAAGTAAAGTAAGGTAAGTGAACAGTGTATAGCAGTTAGCAACAACTTAGCCTCACCGCTACGGGATAGGCCTATGGGATCACACAGTGTTACCTGCCACCCGGCGGAGGTGAGAATCCCGCCTTTACCCGAAGCCGAAGCAGGTACTCGATTTAGCGACCCCGAAGGGATGCAAGGCTGAGTTGACTTATGTTACGTGGAAACGGACCGGCTGGGAATTGAACCCGCGCACGACCTTTCAATCGCAAGTCCAACGCCCTACCGCAGCGCCACCACGCAACACGTAGGTAGGGGAGCGATACGTACACGTTTAAGATCTTTAATGGAGTGGGCCAACATTATAAAAAACAATTGAAATGCCCAGATTATGTCCAAGAATTTTGAAAAATCAGGCAGCATTTGTCGAAGATGCGAACAACAGTACGGCGTCACTTTTTCTGATTCACAGAGCCCGGTTTTTCTGCGCCACACTGCACACTAAGCTACGATTTCTTGCAGCCAGCACGAAGAGTAGTCAGACCGGATATCCTTGCGGAGAACGGCGATCCTTGGATGTGTTTTCCGTGGCTCTTGACGTTGACGAGGTACTCGCCGGGTATGACAGGAAGATAGTCGACCGTGAGAACGCCGTTGTGCACCTCCTTCTTGACGATGTCGGCCGGTGCTGGTCCGTCAATCGTCACCTCGGCGTCCTCTGCGCCAACAACAATGACATCAATCAATCAATCAATTTTATTGACGAAAGGGCAAAAAACCACTGACATCGTCACAAAAATAAACACAAATTACGATACAATAAAACAGATACAATAATAAAGACAACTATGTATAGTGCAAAAATCTATATAAATTACATTCTGTTAAACGACGTTTAAAAGTATAGACATTATGACTAAAAACGACTGCTGAAGGTAGAGAATTCCAAATTTCAACAATGCGATTAGTACAAACACTACAGCATGCATTGAAGTTTGGGGTAGCAGGCACCAGTTTTTGGGACACTCTGTCAATGTCATCGTTAAGTTTTGGTAGCGACAGTAACCCTTTATGAGCGTCGACAAGCAAGTTACTGTACAGCGTGCCTGACTGTACAACTAGCTAACGTTAACTACGCATGTAGGTTAGTTCCTTATGGTTTGGTCCTCCCTGACCCTGCAGGCGTGGCCCTAGACATGCGCCGGAGTTGCCGAGTGGACAGTCCGACTCTGCACTGTACACTATATGACACGATACAACTCGACTCGACTGTGAACGAATATGAATCATCGGTTTATGCTTATTTTGATTTACCGAATACTAGCTTTTCTCTGTCGGAAAGTCAGAAGGAGATATTTAAGATGAACGAGACTTGAAGAAGAATTGCAATGTGAAGTACCGTGAATAACATTGCCTAAAACTCTTATACGAAAATGCAAAAAACACGAAGAAAACGTTTACTAATTGTTGTCAATATAGCACTCGATAGAATATTATGATAGTCCGTCTGTCCGTTCCTTTATAGCTACTCTATCGGTTGAACTGACTGGCCTCTGAATTCGAGTTTTGTGTGTATGTGTGTGGGACTGTGCGTCATGACACAGCTCGCCTGGGATTGAAAGTCAAAGTCATAGGTGATAAGTCAAGGTCAAAGGTCAATGTCCAGCGCGTGTAACACGGTAACGCAGTCGGTCTGACTTCGATCCTCGATCAAGGACAGTTTTTCATGTCACGGACCGCGCAGCTTGCGTCCGTTAGCACCATCTGCGTGGAACGATAAACGGCCTAAGTTGAGAGACAACGATATGAGTAGAACACAGTTCAAGGCTGACCTTGAGACATGGCTTATTGAGCATGCTTACACGTAGCAGACGCCTCTCAAAACTTTGGCAACATACATCGGCATTTTGGCTCACTGACTAACAGATTGATTGATTCATATTATTACGTGGTCTCGCCACGCTACAGGCGATGCGTTCCACTCGAGTAGAGAGGGACGTGTAGAAACTGGAGAACGCGGTTAAAAAGTCGGAGATCGAAGCAAACCTCGAGTGACGCTGAACTGAAGCTTTTGTCCGCTGGAACCTTGGACGAGTCCGGCACCGTACGCAGAAACGTAATGGCCATTGTCTGTCGCGTCGACGTTGACGCGAAACGGCGTTCCTGTAAACCACACGTCCACACGGATAATAACAAGATCCGCCTTAAACGGTTCAATGCAAAAGACAGACGATAGGCAAGTCAATGGCTCTCAATTATCCTATCTATAGGCCTACTAGCTGAATAAAAATTGATATGTGCGGTAAATCAGGGCAGCACTACTGCACTAGGCATCTACATGTACAACGCGGGCGGCGACAGAGTTTAATAGGTTTTATTTCGACATAACGACAACACTACCAACTACATGTATACCGTAAATTCATAGAATCGTTGGCTTACAAAATGTACATTTTATCGAGCTACTATAAAGAATATGGCAATATACGCTGCACCGGTATTTGAGTGCGCCCATGTGTCCAGCAGGTTCGAAGTTAGGCAGTTCACAACTAGCTTTCTGGCTTGTAACACCAGCTGCCAATGTTGTTAATTGCTCTTGAATCTCCATTACGGAACCAACAATACTATAGCAGGCCGTGTGGTGGTTAGGGTTACTCCCGGCTCCAATGCCATCTACATCTCGCCGGCGGGCATCGTTGAAAGGTAAGCGATGATTGGAGGCATCTAGGATCTAGCCATACCCCATACAAGCTCCATACATTGTCGTTTATTATCCGATCTGCACCATTTGGTGAAAACGTACAGGAATAATCACATTGACGCCGTTTCTGATTTACTATTCCTTCCCCTGCGGAATGGCGGCGCTTAGTGTTGTGCGGTTTGACGCGAAAGTTATGAAATTTTGGCTTTGTCTCTCACTTTAAGGGGGAGTTTAACGAAACAGGCATAAGTTGGCTTCTATTAGGGCTACAGACTCGTCGTATGAAAAAAATTTCGAGAATGTCGTTTGATGGATGTCAGAGAAAGTGATCTTAATAACAAAAAACAAAGAAAGAAACACTAGTAAAACATGGCGCTATACGTCGAAATGTATATTCTCATTTCTACAAGCAGTGTAACATGTTTTAGTAATGATATTTCTGTGTGTTATTCTGATTTTTGTACGGTAATATTTTCACGTTCTTCTGCCTTTTAACAGTATTGTATATTTGTATGTGTTGTGTTTATTCTTCTTTTTCTGCCGAGTGATGGCGAATTAACTTCATAAATATAATGGTACCCAGGTCTCGTCGAAGGCGGCTATGCAGAATCATTGAAGGTCTGCATGATTGTATGTTGTAAGTTGCGTATAGTTTTCTAATGTTATGTTTACATTTTTTTCGTTTTTGAGGGCTGATGTTGGAGCAGTTTCTCTGCCTTTGAGTCCTGCTGGCCAGTGTTTATTCTATGCATCTGTAGGGGGAATATTCCCCCAAAAGTCTTATATTCCCCCCAAAGCACCTAGTCAGTTTTTGCATCGTACGTTGGATACCGCTAAAAGTCCCCCAAAGTGTCTGATCCCCCCAAACTGCAGGTGAGTAGAATAGACTGCCTGCTAGCACTCCTGTTTGTACTTGTTGTTCCCATTTGTTCAACCGTTTTTATCACCTGCGTTATCTCTCATATTTCGTGCTTGCAAATAAATTTGATAGATTTGCCAGTTGGAGGGAGACGACGAGAGACCTTCGACTGGAGCATCGTTGTACGTGACGTTGAGTTCGTGGACGCCGCTCTGGATCGGCACGTACTGGATCGTCACAGACCCGTCCTGGTTCGGCTGGAGCGCAGCCTTCGGACGTCCGGCGGACGGCATCACCGCAGGATGATGGACAGGAGTCTGTGCGTCCTAGACAGGTGCTCGACTGGAACCTACATCAGACAAGCACACGGTCATGCACAGTGGCGCAGAGACAGACAGACAAACGGACACACGGCAGCATGTGCTGCCTGCTGTCTACAGTGACTGACAGCCCCTGACACAAGCCCACTTACACAATTTGTACTAGTAGTATTACGAGATTTTCATCAGTAGGCCTATGCAATTATTATATACCGCATTTAAGACCTACTGACTTATTTGTATCGAGGCGCAGTCTGGCTGTGGTCATCTAATGGTCAAAACTGACCCGCTCCTCGTGGCGTTCTTAGGAACTCTATACACTATATGTCTCACCGGTTACTCTCAACTCTCAATCGCCAGTATTGTTTTGCCCTGTCGTCTGTCGTCGTCGTCGTCGTCGTCTGTAACGCTGCCAGCGGGCGGGCCGGCCGGCCGCCGGGCGCGTGGGCGGTCGGATGACCGACACTGCGCGGCGGGCCAGTACGGTTACGTCCCGTTAGGGTGACACCTTGTTGACAATGCATTGTACGAATATACATGTACATCTTTCTTAGATATTGAAAATAATTTGTTTGTGTAAGTTTTAGACGTTTGACTACAATATTTTCGCATTCGAACATCGTCTTCATCTCCAACAGTTCATTATAAACCGAATTTATTTTCGCGCAGTCAAATAATGGATAAGAATGTTATACGAGTGCAAACGAACCAGAAGTTTGCATTAAGCTGAAATATTGGTATAAATAACGGTGGATGACAGACATGTAACTTCAAAAATGGCCTTGAAAGTTGATAGAATCGGGTCGAATAATTGTTTAACTAATTATAATTACTATAACAGCCATTTTTTTTCCAATATTATTATCTAATTGTTGTAATTAATAGGCCCTAATGACGAAATATTCCACAGTTTGGGACTTCCACACAATTCTTTTCGGGTGTCAGTATGTCATCTAACCAAATTCTGACTTCAGTTATATAATTGAAAATCCCAACTACTGGCAAAGAAAGCATACTATACAATCGTTAAGGCAGAAAGTTTGTTCTCTATGGTTCTCCGCTTCTCATGCAAGCCAATCCGGTTGCATTCGCCAAAAAAACGTACAGTCGCGCGTTTATATTTACGCAGTCGTGTAATAAATAAACACAATGTCGAGTCCTCCACGGCTACTATAAAGCACAGATAAAGGAAATTCTCCGGCTTAACCCACTTTTGCCCAGAGTTCCAGACTGGGACAGTGACTAAGGGATTCGATGCCAGGCTGGCTAACTGACCATTTAAAAAATACTTTCGGGCACCCTAGCGCTCAGGGTTGAGCGCCAGAGTGCCAGAAAGTCAAAAACTAAAAATGCGGTTAAGTACAAAATAAACAAAATCTTCGATTATTTGTTTTTCCGTAGATGATAAGAATTTTACGACAGGAAATATTTGAAAAATACCCACGACGATTTTTTGCCGAGGTCGTAAATTTATCTATTTTATAATGGCGGCATCACTGACTGTATCGCTCCCGTAATCGAAGTGGAACGTCTGTTTAAAAAACGCGCTGACAAACAGAAAGAACGTGCGAGCTCGGTCGCAGCTATTTCGTGAGAAAAGTCTCCGGATGCTACTGCAGCTGCAGCGATTTTGATATTGCTGTTGTCATGGGTGCATCAAGTTACGTCGTCGTTCGGTCCACCGTCGAGATACAGGCAAACCTCGACACAGCTGACAGCTGCCAATCAGCTTCCATGGTCGATAATTATTCTCTTCTGCGAGAAGGTTCTGACCAGGTCATGCGTGAAAGCCAACCCTATTCGTCCTCTGCTGTATACAGAGCGGCGTAAAAACTAGGCCACTGTGTCCGCCAGTATATCAAAATAGATGCCATTATACTCAACTTGCCGTCATCGTTGAATGCTGGCCGATTTTCACGATAATTTCACCGTCATTGTCAGCAGTGACTTTGTAATAAAATCGTCTTCCAACATCTCGCCACAACTTAACCCATTTTAGCTCAGTGTTCCCAAAATAGTTACAATGATTCAGAGATACCACTCCAGGCTGGCTACGTAAAGGTAAAGGCTTCCCATTGTCGTTACCGAGCGTTGGGCCCGGAGCTGATCCCGGTGTACAGGTAGTCAGCCCGCAGGTGACTGTAAGTCATCCATCCGGCGGTAGGCTGCCATTACGTTCTGCCAAGCCTGCGGTTACCTTCCCAGCTGCAGAGCATCACCGCCCCTTGGCCGGTACCAAGTTATACTGCTTGGTGACAGAGGCACATAGGTGTGAACAACTTGCCCAGCGTTGTTATGCAGCTTTGCCCCGAGTAGGATTTGAACCCACGACCTGCTGATCGCAAATCCAACGCTCTACCTGTTGCGCCACCAGGCTGGCTAACCACTTTTAGTTTTTGATATTGGGGCACTCTGGCGCTCAGGGTTGAGGCTCGCCAGGGTGCCCGTAAGTCAAATGGTCGGTTAGCCACCCATAGTAACTGTCGCCATTTGGGAACTGGGCAGAAATGGGTTAACCCGTTAACCGTGTCGCCACATTACCGTCAAAATGCCAGACACCTTTCTGACTCGCAATGGTCGAATGTGTTTTCTGCGCCACCCTATAACGGACGCGTGCTAACATTGATCGGAAGTGCGCAGTTGACATGTCAAAAGGTAAACGTAAAGGTAAAGGTAAAGGTCGGATTCTTCTATAGCGCTACTTACGCTGCGATGCCGCGACCAGCCGCGCTGTACAATCGCAGGAAGTGGCAGTTGATTGGCAACTGCGCGGTCTTTTCAGGGTCAATCTGAGCAGCGTCAACAGCGCTGTGCAGCTCTGCATGTCTGTTGCTTTCATTAATGCGTCCAGCCTCCGCAGCCTACACCGCGCGTGACAGAACGCGTTTTTCGTTTGCCGACAGACTGCGCCGGCGCGTTGGTTACCGCATGTTGGTGCGCGTGCATCGCGATAGAGACGTCTCGACCGTGTAGCGGCGGCGGATATGGCGCGCCCGTAGTTCTTTCTCACGGCCTGCCCACCGTCAAATTCCCGGCACCTATGCTGCAAACTAGTACCTGTAGTCCAGTGCAGCGCGCATCTCAACACATCATTCATTATAACTTCACGAAGTTAATTGGCGCCGCGGTCTCACCTCGCCATGCACCGTTAGGTCACCAGCACTAATTGGCGCATAGTGACTGTTGCTTTTTGCGCCGTGTACAAATATTCTTACTTACTTATTTACTATACGATCTAGTCAACTTTATACGCAGCGATAATGAAAGTTCTGGCATGCGCAATGTATCGCCTGTTTATCGAATTAACTGCGATTCGCCATGCTTTTATACTGCTGGACCGGGACTGATTATGTACCTTCATCAGCCTGAGGCGTGGCTAGTCGATGTTCTTTTGTGTGTCCACGTAATTACTGCGAAGGGCATCACTGCCGAGAAGTCTGTAGAACATCGTAATGAACACGACTCGGACTTGGAAAGAATGTTTAGTTTAATGTAATGACAGTTTTCTCAGTAGCACAACATCTGAAGTTAATGTCGCAGTGTACCGGTATAATAGAACTACGATTGGTAATAATAGCGAGTGGCCAAAGAATTTCGACAACAGGCCGCATCACAGCCGGGCGGATTTTTTTTCACGAGGGAAAGTTAATTTGACACCGGTCCGCCGGGAGCGATGCAGTCGGCTGCAGCAGCCGCGCTGATGCCGTTAATGTTTGTGCTGCATACACCGCAGCAGTGATTCATAATGCTTTTCAACGGGCCGGACAACCCCAAAAACTTCTCCTTGGAGGATCTGCCTCTCTCTAATACATGGTTCCTTGGGCCCACAAACGTGACAAACATTCAGCCATACATACATACAGACCACGCTACTCCGTCTGTAGCAATAGTCGCATCTAACTATTGCTGCGATGCGGCCACTGCCTCGCCTCACTATCACCGATCTAAAAATTGAATAGTAATAACAACGGAACAGACTGCAGCGTGTTCCAACAGATGTCAGCAAAGGGGAAACGCCGACTCCTTCCAAAAACATTCGCGGCCAGCTAGTCTGCTGCAGTCGTTATTTTTATTCTCATTTTAATTTAATTTAATTTCCAAGCTCCCTGAGAACTAACTACCGGGCAAAAATATAGAATAATAATAATAAAGCACAGCTTCGGGCGCTTAGGACGCCACACAGCTGCGAAATCGCTGTTGGTATTGCGGCTGGGTGGGTGCCAACATCTGCCAGCCACACCAGCGTCCATGCGACCGAACCAAAGAACTCATGTAAAGAAGTCACCTCCGGTCAGCTCGCCACCACATCTTGAACGACTTGGTCTGGCGTGCACTAAGGAAGCAAACATTCCTTCCGTCAAGGAACCGCCTGGTGCAGGTTATGTATTTACCGCCTTTGTCTGTTTGTTTCCGGTCTCCCTCTGTTAACAGATTAACTAAAAAAAGTTACGGGTTGATGTCCACGAAATTTATTGAACAGGTAGGCCATGGAACGAAATAAAATTGTTTACATTTTGGAATGTTAGATTAGGACTGTGATTAGGGTTAAGGTTAGTATATAGTTCAGTAGTCCATTGATGTAAAAAAGTGGAGCTGGAAAAACCCAGTTACGACAGTTATAGCGCAGTGCGGAAGTGCCACGCCCACACTAGTGTAACAAATAAACAAGAAAGACACAACGCATCAAAACACGTGCAGAGGCTGTGTGCCTATGCCACAGTGTGGCGGATGTATGCGCTCTTACGAACGCTGTCTAGTTTACATTAAGTACTGTATGTTCTAATTTCCAATCTGACGTCATCGTCGGCAGCGGCAACGTTAGCAGTTGGTGCGAAATGTCGTGCGGACAGCTCGCCCGTCGCTGTTTGGTCGACAGTGACGAGACGCTTACAACTCGACGAGATGGAAGCTTTCCCAGAACGTCCGCCGCACCACCACTCCAGACCGGGCGGGCGGCGGCACCGCGGCTTCAGCGTCTGCTGGAATGCTGGCGTCAGAGATGCGAGCGTGAGCGGGACACCCGTTCTCATCGTCGACCGGCAACCTCCCACGGCGATGAGCCGCTCTGCAGTCGTTGATGTACGACGACAGCGCTGCGTGCTCGCACGTGCTTCGTCGATTCGTATTGTGTTGGTTGTGTCTGCCAACAGACTTCATCCGACCGACTTAATTGCGTAGGAAAGCAACGACATTTCAGTTACTTATGTCGACCTCCCCACCGTCAATCGGGTCAAGGCATAAAATGCGGTCCAGATTTGTCTGAATTGACAAGAAAGTACTTCTGTTCCATCGCTCATTGGCCAGCGATGTTTACACTCCAGAAGAAGTCTATGCTATCTGTCATCATACTCATTCTGCCCTTCAGTGAACGTAAGACCGAAACAAATGCAGATAGTTTACGATACGATGCGGTACGATACAGTGGATTTACGTGCGCTCAAAAGCTGAAGAGATGGCCAGCTTAATCTAGCGCACGGCCCAGAAACGAAAAATAATGAAAAAATAAAAATCAAAAACCGAGTTGCTCAGAAGAAACGGCCCGCGCAACTCAGTCTCCTTACCTCAGCGAAAAGAAAAATGGGTAGCTTGGTCGCGCACACATTTGGGCGATATGCCTTGGACGTTTGAGCGACACATCATTTGGGTGACTGGTTTCAGCATGCATGCACATTGTGGTCAAAACACTGAACCTTTTATACTTTTTGAATAAATCGGTCAAAAACGAACTGATATTATCGCGCGGCGCTATACGAGGTATGTTCTATTGCCTGCCTTATGTGGCGTCCAGGACATATGTTCATGTTGCAACTCCACGGTCTGATTGTCCAGTATCCGAACGCGTCTCGGAGAGAGTTTTTACGATACGATACGATGCAGCAGTTTTACGTGCGCTCAAAAGCTAACGAGATGGCCAGCTTAATCTAGCGCACGGCCCAGAAACGAAAAATAATGAAAAAATCAAAATCAAAAACCGAGTAGCGTCGCTATACCGTGTCTCTGGAGCATTCTGTTACATTACGTGACAGAGACATCTCACTTGTACAGTTTAAGAGACTTTTGAAGACACTTTGGTGTGTCTAGGACTGCAGCGCATAGCGACTGTTGCTTTTTTGCGCCGTGTACAAATATTCTTACTTACTTACTTACTTGCTGTCCATTGTACTCTTGATTTAGGAATGCAACTGGCGATCACGTGACATGAATCACCCGATGCGTACTGCACTGAAATGATGCCGTTGCAAAGTGCCACCAAGGAAGAATGTCCGCTATGCACGCTTCGCCACGGTCAGCCGTCCTTGCAACCTCAAACTGTGTGTTGAAGAAACGTCCAATGCATGTCGCCCAAACGTCCGTACAGCGGTAGCTTACATCTAGCGTGGTCTACGAGGTGACGGCAGAGGCGCTGACAATGTCTGTGGAGTTCAAACGCTCAGACAATTAGCTCGACTTGATGTATGGCGAGACTATATACAACCGAGCCGCGAATCATCACTCGCGCGAGTTGCTCTCTCTACCATAACATTCATCCGACAAAGAGCTTCGAGCTTCAGCGCCAACATGCACGATGCGCTCGTCGGCTTCCACGGCACGATCAACTCCCGCTCCTCGTGTTCAGTCACACGGAAATGTGCTGCTAATCAACGCATCCGGTAGAGCTGAAGCGCGCAGAAATGCAAGATCGGTAGTTCGACAGATCACGTGCTACGGGTTAGAGCCTCCAGCGTGGTTAACTTAGCAGATGATAGAACGACAAAAGAATTTACGTAGTGTATGTTCTGTATAAATTAACAGCACTTCCTGCACTAAACGAACTGACATTAGCATAAAAAGTATAGCACTGACAAATTTCTGGCTAGAATTGTCCAGTCCCAGTTTGTTATTCGTCCAGCTACTGTAATAACTGACCGTTGTTCGGTCAATCGCTCGTCGCCTCGACTCGTTGGTGAGTCAGAGATGAGGATGTGAGAACGAGCAACAGGCACTTGCAAACCGCGTCATTCGTCTATCAACAAACCTCGTCAGCATCATCATGATTTGCTCGTCCACTGTCCCGCGGTGGTAGTCCGGGCGATAGCGTTTGCAATCTCCGACCGCCGGCGATAACAGCTAGACTTTATCGGTTTAAAGCCGAGTGTATAGATGCAATAATATTTGCTTCTAACATGCACACGTATACGACTAGTTGTGGATATGCTGCTTGGCAACAATTTCCGTCATACGTCGCGTTTCAGCGTCTTCCGCAAATAAGCTCCCTTCATACGAAGTACGGACGGTAATATTTTCGCCTCGCCTCTGAGCGTGTAGGCCTACCGTTTAACAATAATTATTTTTAAAAGTTGGGAAAGCGCTGATGAATGCATTTGATTAAGAAGAACCCGAGTGTTCGAATGTAGAAGATAATGCAAATAGCACGCAGAACAGTAAAACCTCGTGCGTGTTTTTGCGAGAGCGAACGAACACTATTTTCAATTTTGATATTTCAAACTTTTGCCGTTTTTATTCTGCAGAATTACGTCGAACAATCACCGAGGGATTCATTCATCTCAGATGCACTTATCAACTTCTAAGAACTTTCGCTTGTCAGTTCGTGAAGAATTTTGCATGGGCATCCACGCTTCTGTATGTCTTTTTTATTACTAGGCTCATTAATGTCAAAAATGTACAGAATGCTCGAGAAGCTAGCAGAAGCACTGCGTGCGTGCAACGGACAAAAAACGCAAAACAAAGCAAATACGTCGGCCTAGTACGTATAGCACGGACGCGTTAAAACAGTTAAATCATCGTCACCAGCAGCGGCGTTGCCTCGGTTGTGTCTCGGGCTTGTTCAAGCTATAGAGATACTGGAACGTACGATAACCAGATTTATCACGAGGCTCAGCTACCTCAGAGGGACCGCGCGACGCTCTACGTCAGACGGACACAGGGCTACCAGCACATACCGCGCAGCATAGCGTCGCGCGGGTAAACATTCGTATGCAGGTATTAAACCAAACATAAAACAGATATTTCCAAAGCAGCACGGTAAAGTATATCACACTCACCCCATTCTAACGGTATATTTCAAAATGTTTCCCTGTCAACATTGGGGTTTAGGTTCATTTGCTCCCTAGCCGCATCACTGAAAAGTGATGACAAGTGCGCGAGTATCGCGTCAAAAAGAAGTGATAGGCCTACGCAAGTTCTACTCGTAGACGAAACGTAACTCGCAGCGAACCTTGAGATGCTTGCATATGGCTGTTTCAGACACATATATCGTAATACGCAAGAGACCCCCTGAAGCTTTGACATTACAGTAGCAGATATATTAACTGAAACATAGCCTACATAACGACTAAACCCTCACTCGAGGTCGCACCGACCACTTTAGCAACATTTTTTCTCCTATAACCTTGAACTTTGACCCATGACCTTGACCTACTAATTTAAGCTAGAATGCGTCAAGGGGAACCACCAGGCCGAATATATAGGTCAAACATTGTTTTGCACTTCCTGTAGTGGCTTTAGGGAGATGCAACAGCGCTTGAGTCGGCGGGGCTGGGTTGGAGTGCGTACGCGGCGCATGCTGAGAGTTCGCGCGCGCGCGCGCGTGCGGTGTGGCGGCCGATCGTAAAACTCTCATCGGGGTTGGTGGTATCGCGCGGTACCGCCGCGCTGCCGCTGCAGGCATGACCGGCCGGTCGATTGAGCGCGCCCGGCAAATTTTATCGCCGTCACGAAACGTCTTCGGCAGCCGAACTCGGTCGTAGATTGGACGTCGGCTAACAGAAACAACTCGTCAATGCCCGTCTGCTTACGATTACGATCAAGCCAGCGAACTGCGTGTGCGCCAGAGCTGCTCGTCGAACCATCTCGGCTCTCCCTGGCTAGACGCTGCTTCATCTCGTCGGCTCAGATTTAATTATAGGCAAAGTATACTGAATGCACGTGAGCATCACGACAGCGGAGAATAGACCGTCAGCCGTCGAGTTCTGTCTGGCTAACCGATCATTTTTAGTTTTTGACTTTCGTTAATTCTGGCTCTCAATCCTGAGCGCCAGAGTGCCCGATACTCAAAAACTAAAAAATGGTCGGTTAGCCAGTCTGGCGTCGAATCCCTCAATTAGATAGCGTAGCTATTTTGGGAACATTGAGCTAAAGTGGGTAAACCTAAATTATTTTGACTTGTATAGCGCTTTGTAGGCTATATGATACTCATCTCTACTTCCCAGCCGCAGAGCATCACCGCACTTTTGGCCGGTAACTGTTTTCCATCCTGCTGTGGGTAGGAGGCTGAGTTAGAGTGGGTGGCTGGTTACGTGCAAAGCAAGCAAGCGAGAAAGTATTTAATATCACGCATGAAGCGTACGTGCTAAGTTAAAATGTGGCAAAATGAATAAATATAGTACATTATAAAACACAGAACATAAATAACACATACAAATGTTTAGAAATGCTAAATGATAGCAATCAAATCACGTATTGAATATAAAAAAACACCGAAAATATAAACTATGAGATAAGAATAAACAAATTAAAAGGAGAACAATTGGCAGAATAGATAAAGGGCAGTTGTTTAAATTTTGAATTTTATTTAAATTTAATTTGCCGACGGTATACCGCTAACTGTCGTTGATCTCAGTAGGCTACCAAGAAACTAACCAGTTTCGACGTATAGAGTACTGTAACTTTGTTGAAGTACGCAACGCTGTTACGCCACCTAATCTGTTAACTCGCTACGTCGACGTCCTTGTGTTTAGTCGTGTAGGCGTGACACAGGAGAATGTCGCTAGATCTAATCGAGCGCTCTACGTCTACACGATTGACTGACGCAGCTTTATTTCGTTTTACAGAACGTCTCGTCGTGGCCAACCCGACGTCTTGACTCGTCGCCAAAGCCAGCAGAATACTATTAGTGAATGACAACCCAGGATTTTAACCTGATGGACATCGTTCTTTCTTCCCTTTCCTTATCTTTTTCCTTTCTCTCCCATTCGGAATTCTTTCCCCCTGTGTCCCTAAAAATACAGTCAAATGTCTGCGAAGCGGTTGGTGAACTAACTGAACTTGGGTCAGAATCAGGCCAAAACGTGTTTTGATGCAATTTGAAGTATGAAATAACGCATCCAACATCGACCTGCCACTATATTACTCTTTACATATTTTGCCTTATATGTGTTGTTTGGCAAATAAATTCTTAGCACAGTGGTAGAACGTCGGTCCTTGCACTCTTTGGTCGGCGAACATTCCTTGTCCCTCGCAAGACCTGTAGGTCAGCCAACTAGGCAAACTCAGCCTTTCATCCTTTCGAGGACGATAAATGAGTAGTAAGCTGTAATCGGGTGTGCTCGGGTGGCGCCATCTGGTGAATGCTTACGGGGTGAAAGCCTGTTGTGGTTGATTGGGGCGGTGGTGTTTGCTAGCTGCAGTCACCGTTCCCATTGTCCGTTAGTGCATGCGATGGATGGCCGCATTTGCGCTGCAGCACCGTCGACTCTTGTCGATCAACTGCCACTTCCGAGATTGTATAAAGCGCGGCTGGACAGGTTGTTTACCGTGTAAGTAGCGCTATAGAAGAATCCGATCTTTACCATTACCTTTTCACTGCGCATCGAAGCCACACGCTTGAAATCCGCAAACCTGAATTGCGAATTCCGAACGTGGCGCCATGCGACCCGCCACGGCGTCGCCGCCTCAAGTCATGTCTGACAGTAGCGAGCACGTCAACCAAACACAGCTGCGCTGAAGCCTCGTTTTCAAGTCCGTAGTCGTTGTGTGAAAACATTTCTGCGGGTTGTCTTATCAGCGCCGGAGCCACAACAGACGCGTCAGTCAACACTCGGCCAAGAATGCGCGTCACAAGTGCGCAACATCGTTTTATCCAGACTTTGGTGTGATGGAGTGGGGACAGGATGAACCCATTTTGCCCAGAGTGCGATATCGTGTTTTAATTTAAGAGGCACTCTGCAGAAGCGACATGGCACCTTTCCACTTCGAGTGGCAAATGTCTCGAATGCGTATGCAGAGTATTAAAGATGACGCACTGAGATGATAAACAGAAAACAGCAACAACAACAAAGTCTGGTTGTTATCATTTCGTCTCGTTCTGACCGCGTTGCTTTGCGAGCTGTGAACAGCACGGCCGCCCCTTCAAGTCAAACCAGACATAACATTTTTATTTTCCAAGTTTCTTTCTTTCACTTTCAGTTCAGAAAAAGGATATTTCCATCACCTTGACGTACGAACATGACCTAGATCAAGATGAACTAACGCGCCAAATTTCTAGGTAAGAGGTAATTTCGAATTCTCGATCGACAGAACTTTATCATGCGAACTCGCACAGAAGAGCGACTGTAGCACTTGAACCACAGTGTTCGATAACATTTGCGTATAAATTATCTGTTATAGCCATGCGAAAGATGAACAAGTATCTCAGCTATCGCTGACGAACCCGCGCGACGCGCTGCATCACGGCAAACGGCAAAATTTTAAAAACAGTCACGTGACCATAACCACGCCCATTTAGAGGGCGATGTGTCGTCCTTTTGGTAACATTAGATATAGCCTACCTGTGTAAGAAATTTGACGATTCTAGCTTCAGTTATTCCTAAGGTATGTTTAGGGCCTTGAAATTTGAAGTGGATCACGTGACGTAACCACGCCAATTTCGATGGAAAAGGGACCTGGCGACGTCTGGCCGAATTCTAAAGACATCGCCGCAGCTGCTTGGTCATAAATTGCGTGATGTATGTCGCTGTTTACCGTTTGCATTTGAGGAAAGGAACGCGTGCGTAGCGACGCGTGAAGGGCCGCCTGAAACTGATCAAGACGCAGACACGGGACAGTCCATCACGGTCAGCGGCCCCATCGTCAACTCCTCCACCGCCCGGCTGCGACTGCAGAGGCACGCAGTCCAGATTCCGGAATGCTTATCGGACATCTCCTAGGCATGGAACTTGCGCAGAACAGATAACGTTAGTCGCGCCGCACGTGTTGGTGCTGCCACCGCGCGACGTGTGAAATACCGCGCCATGCAGATATTCTCATTAGTCATTCTCATTCTCAACGTCCTACGACATTGTAAATAGTTTTTACTGCATCACATTTTTGTTCACACTCGTTATCGACAGAATATCGTTTGTAACTGTAACACTGCCCGGCATTTGTTCCATGTGTACCACTTGAGGACTTCCTTCCTCGGGCATTTAACCCATTTTACTCAGTGTTCCCAAAATAGCTATACACTAATTTAGGCATTCGATGCCAGGCTAGCTAACCGACCATTTTTAGTTTTTGACTTTCGGGCAATCTGGCGCTCAGGGTTGAGCTCCAGAGTACGAAAAAGTCAAAAACTAAAAATGGTCATTAGTTATTATTCTTCTAATTTACTTCATAATTTACTTTTCGATATATGATTCCGTAATTTAATTCTGTAACATCATGTATTGTATTACATTTGATACTCATTTAATTTTTGTATTATTGTATTAGATTTTTCAAAGGGCAGTTGATAGAGCACTTCATGTCTTTCTGTCCCGCTCACTTTTATTGTTATACTGTTCACTGTCTAGATGCTTATTGGAGCAAATAAATTATGACGATGATGATGTACTGGTGCCGGGACTCCGAACCTTCAGCGCGACAGTTTGGTCACACGAATGGATTAGATCCGTTTCGGGATGTCAACTCCAGACAATTTTTTCAGGGGACTCGTGGGTCCCTGTGCCTTTTGTTATATACCACTGCAAACCTACGGGTTGTATGGGAAAAGCTGTATGGGAATGGGGACACCGGAAAACCACGGTAAACGCGCGGCCAGTGAAACAGAGTTGCAATAATATCGCGGTAATGCGGAAAATAAACTTGACTGAAAAACGACAACTGCTTAAAAAAGTGCAAAAACTGAAGCGTTCATCCTGACGCTGTTCGTTTATTCAACGATTTCATTTACGACGGAAAAATTATGCGGATGATATAAGGCGGGCGAATAGTTCGTGGGATTGGAAAACCGTCTCAGGTGTCCCTGTGCAGCCGTTGCAGGTGTTGATCATCATCCTGCAAAACACTTGACCACTGCTTCGACCCGACAAAAAACGAAAAGTGTCATGGCCGATGTTATTGAAATTCGTAGATAAAAACACCAACCAAGATTTCACATGTTATCGACGCAACGACCGCTTGCATTCACGAAATTCTGCTTCGCTTGAGAGTTGAGACATGTCAATGCTTTGCAAATACGCCGACACAAATGTGCACGCAACTGTTCAAGTTAATGGCGATGAAATCTTGCACGGTCGCAGCATTTTATGAACCGAACAGCAGATTTTATGCTAACTGGCGTATAACAATATTAATTTTTCTTTCTTCATTTTATTTTAAAACCCGGTGCACAAATTAAGCATAATAAGGCATATAGAATGTAGAATAGTATTAAATGTTTTACTACAAGTTAACAACTACGAACGAGGCGTCGCGATTGTTTATGTTAAAAATTGAAAATATCACAAGAAAGGTAGGAGTAAAAAATTTACAGCCATCACAGTACTGAATATGATTTGGTAAGATACATCTATGTCATCGGGTACGCTTATGTTTGTGCCACAAGAGTAATTTTACGCTTAGAACCGAAAAAGTCGAACTGTACAGTGCAAATATCGTCTCTGAGATCAATCATCAAGTGCGACCTATAGGTTAGCAGGTCAGCTGCCCTGGTAAGATAATTTCGTAAGTTGGCAAGATATAATCGATATGACGCTGATACGACTTACACTGGTATAAGATGACTGGCGGAAGCTCGTTTGTCGGCTGGATGTCGCTCCGATGACGCGCAGATGTTGTGAACAAGCGAGCGAGGACTCTTGCAGCGACGCCGGGCGCTAGTGATGGAAAGAGGAACAGAACGAGAGACGGGCGCTACTGTCGGCTCTAACGCCGGGCCAGAAATCACGACCGCCTGCCTGCCCGCCTGTCCGTGACGCTGCGACGCGCCGGCAGCGAGAAAGGTGCAGCCTGTCGACAGAAGCGGCGGTCGGCACGGCCGGTTCCAGATCCTTATAAGTACATCACGCTGTCCGACGCCTCCGGGCAATGCGCATCCAGCCCGTCGCAGCGCCGCGCGTGCGGATGAGACGACCCAGGGCTGCGGAAATCAGGGAATCGAAGCAGGCCGCCCGGGTTGAGTTACCAGATGCGCGCTGGTGCACGTGCGGTCTCGCGCGCGCGGCAGTCGTCGACCTAAAGA
>Ga0209780_1000540_pt1 | contig 20644 bp, 17 predicted proteins | sample WorMetexBAHAMAS2_FD_187384 | JGI IMG/M metagenome (GOLD analysis project Ga0209780, IMG submission 187384) | Marine gutless worms symbiont microbial communities from Max Planck institute for Marine Microbiology, Germany - Inanidrilus exumae... | ecosystem: Host-associated > Annelida > Digestive...
AATAATTACATTAAGTATTGCTGTCATTTTATCTTTTTGAATGCTGTAATCCATGAAAAGGAAAAGAGCATACCGTGTACACTACTGCTAGGCTCGGACAATGGTGCATTTCTGTGCATATAATTTTGTACCCACCGTGAGCCCCGCCTCTGGAATGTTGAGATCATGTTATCTCAACCAAAAGAGCAAAACAACGTAATACATTACTTGTACATACAAAGTACCTCATGACTAAGTTACCATCCACAGTGAACCACGCTAAGCACTATCTTACCTTTCTTCAGGAGGAGGATGGTGCCGGTGGTAGATGTGGAAAGGTAATTTCTCTGGTGAGGGGTCAGTGCATCGAGTTTCCTTCAGTGCTTCGATACTGTTGGTTCGGTGACAGAACGTGCCATTTATTCCTTTAAAGGTTCTCTTCTGGAACAAGCAAAGGAAGAAAACTGAATGGCAACTCGCTAAGGCAGGATGACCTCGAAAACAGCCGTTAAAATACAGGTTGCAGTAGTGGTGGCTCAATGTGAGAAAACTAGGATGGGGGGAGCATCGAGGCAGTAAAACGTTTGATGATTTTTAACAGTTTTGTGCAGATTCATGAGCAAGACAGTCCGGTGATGATACAACAACAGCGTAAACCATGCTTACATACAGTGCACCACATGGTAAAAACCAAAATCAGGTATATTTACAAACGCATGCCTTCTGTTGAATCATCTGCTAGCTACTGACAGACGAAAGACAAATATACAAAACTGTGATTAAGTAAAGTGTAAAAGACAACGCAGCATTAACAAGAATTCTACCAAATTCATGGACATAATTGAACAACTACAACAACATAAATCACAGAAACAACTAAAACCTGATTTCTCTCAATAATGCAACAGAAACATGCATTTGCCTATAAGAATGCTTGCTTTGATGCATGTATAAAGCTGTACAAATATTTTATATTACCTGAAATGCGGATCACATTTACAACGTGGCTGCAAATTATCTGGCTACGAGCACAGTTATAAAGTCAGCAAAACGCACAATATAACAGCCTGTGCCATTACTATCACGACATTCTAGGCTTACTAACAATTAATTTTAAAAACTTGTTCTTGTAGAGATGTGAGCTAAGAAACTTGCCACTATCTGTCCAGAATACATCTAGAATGCTTTTGAACGAACTCACGAAAGAGGCATCTACAAATTGCTGCTGTAGCTATTTCCAAACATCAATATTAACATCATCGACGATATGTTGACTAAAACAATCCTTTTCTTACTTAACCAGTAAGCATATAAATAAATGTTTTTAAATTTGTGCACTATTCAATTTGAATGTGCCCATTACTAACGAAGGACTTTCTTGGAACACTGGAGGAACTTCACTCTGTATAATTTGCTATTAGTTTGCATCAATTTCAATTGTACCATCTTCAACACAAGCCAGCTTGGACTGTCACACAATTTTAAATATCAAATTTCAAGCAATATGTCATTTATACACAACAACCTACATAACGCGTCTTTTGCTAGAAAAAATAAAAGCTGTACAGAAAAACAATTTCGGCAAGTACAACCAAATGTATGAAATTTTATTCAATAAGTCTTCGCTGCCACTGACAGACCTGCGCGACGCGGTGCCTCACGCCCACCATGTGGTATACAGTGTATACACCGATGTAGACGGTCAGCATGATAAACTGTGACCGACAACTGTCACCATTTATCACACTGACCGTCCACCTAAGTTGACAGCACCTGAGACAATCGACGTGACAACTCTACCTGCAGCCGTTCCAGATATATGGTTGGTTCCCACCAAAATTTGAATGGTTCTCGTGACCTAGCCACGCCTCTTTCAGGGATGGTTTGCCATCTGTGGGCTAGCACTTGCTACCGTCAACTAGGGTCACTCAAGGTCACTGGAATTAGCACCATTCGATAGAGCGCATTAGCCTTCCATAGTAACTGTCCCTATCTTGCACCGTTTCTGAGCTATAGCGAGATATAGGTCACAAATCGTTGATTTTAACCTACCCCACCTCTATTTGGCGCCTTCGTTGGGGGTGACTCCGTTTGAATTTCACCAAAATTTTTAGCATCAGTAAACTAGAGTCCCTGGTCTATCGTACGGCGTTGATCACGTGATCCTACATTTAGCCGTTTTGGTACAATACCGGACTGTGACGGATGGACAGATGGACGGACGGACAGACAGACTGACAAATGACGATAGCATATATTGCTGTAGCATAGCGTCGCACGGTAATAAAATTATTAGGCCGCATTGCCTGCAAGTAGTGCATAAATGTGGCCTATGGCTATAGATGTCGCATGTACAGCGTCGGTGCCACAGTCTAGCAATTAGGGGGCCAAAGAAAGTTCTAGGGGGACACATAGCGAGCGATACATTAGGAAAAACTCTGGCCAAGGCCAACCGGGAAAGGGGCAATTTTTCTTGTGGAGGGCCAGGCCCCCCTGGCCCTCCCCACTGGCGCCGCGCATGTAGCATATTCTGTGTGTTGGTTTTTTTTAGGTACAGGAGTGAGCTGTGCAAAAAACGGTTGAACTGATTGAGATGCCATTGGGGGGAGGCTGACTCATGTGGATCCAATGAACCATGTATTAGATGGATGAATCCATTCGCTGTCACGAGGGGTGACAAAACAGCGATGCATCCTTTTGCCAAATTACTTTGGACATCTGTTTAACAATTCTGTCACTTACGTCAGTTTGCCCAGCCCTACTATATTCACTAGAATGCTTGCACTTGATAGTCATTAAAAATTTTCATTCAACAACAGCAATCAACCTATCAATATACAACAAAAGGCATGGGCATCAACTCGGGAATAACAGTGGGGCGCATCCAAAAAAATATTACGAAGGGATATACCAATGGAAAATCCCCTCCACTATTGAATCTTTACTCTTTTCAGGGCAGGGTCAAGATACATATTAATGATAGTTCTCAGGCTTAAGAGTGTGCCAACAACGATTGGCTGTCTTGGGACCTCTGACGGAGATTACAAAGCATATCTCCAATTTTACGGATGCGTTGACACCACTGAGTAAAGGTTATCAACAAATTTGTAAGCCTGCACAACAATGGTGTATACGATGACGTATCGTATATATATAAAATCAAAATTGTCTGTGTTTGTTCTTTGTTCCTTATGCATGGCCACAGTTTTGAGCAGACCTATACGAAATTTGGCATGTGGTATCCTTTTACCCTACAGATGGTCATGGGGGTTAGCAAGTGCCGCTCGCGCCCGGGAATTCGGAACTATCGGGCGGCAGGCGCAACGGATCGAGCGCCACAGGCACATGAGCTCCATCGGGAAATTTGGAACTCGCGGCCAGCACCTTAACGGAGGTGTGACCAAGTGCAGTAGGCACGAGGTGTGACCGAGCACTTTATAGGCGCGATGGTGGAGCGCTAGTAATTTAATAAACCAGTAAGACACAGTACACGAGCTGAGGCACAATTCATCTTACACGCAGAGTCGCCTGCTAGAATGACTTGCTGAATAATGACATGTACAGTTCCGGCTCAGTCAACCTACACTGGTACTTCTCAACAATCTCCTTGATTTTCTGCTTTCGACGCACATGCGGAGGATGATAACTGCAAATTAAGCAACAACATGATTGGCTAATAACATACCTGTACTGATAAAAGAATACAGAGCTCATCTGAAATCAGTACACGTGTGGGTTTAGTTTGAACAAAAGGAAGACTACTGAACTAACCGCTTTAGCACAAAGAAAGAATTCAACAAACAACCAAATAATACACCACTGTAACGTGCATCCACAAAATATGCCACCTTCTAACAATCATGTGCAGCTGATACAGGAACATTTTCATCGTGTGACCTTGAATTCCAACTACTCAGATAGGATCAAGGTGAATGAGCAATACTGTAGATCAAAGGTCACTTATTTCACACATAAACACAGGACTGATTGCTCCATCTGGACCACTAAAGTGGTTGCAAAGGCTAAGAAATGACGTGTTTGGAACTAGTCAGTTCGGTAATGATGAAGTAGTTCTGACACATGGAATATAAAGAGAGACGATGCTAAATGGATCAAGCCCACACTGAATAACAATACACGTGGACACATGAAACGTCTGAGGACGACACAATGCTGTGGCATTAAAGACGATATGAAAAGTTTTTTCTCGTGTGTCCAAACTCCAAAGTAGATGCTGAGATACATAGGTCCAGAAAAAATGGCAAAGGAAAACTGACAGAGGAACCAGGTTCATGTGGCAAATGGTCATTAAATAGTATCTCTCTCTATGTGTCTCACATCTGCATTAATTCTACTAATGAAAAAGCTTTTGATCACGGCTGACATCCAGTAAAATGTAAAGGCAACGACTGTCGCAACACACAACATGCTACGTGGCCTCCTGGCTGTCTAATCATACATGCCACTGGTTGTTCAATTGGCCAGACTCGACCGGGCTGGCTGGGTTAACGTGCAAAACTGCATAACGTCTCAATTTTGTGTCACAGTTTAGAGATTTTTGACATTTTTCTGGCCATCTCGCAGCATTATTTCCAATTTCTGGCATAAAGTGTAAACAAGCTAACAATTTCTGTTACATGGAATGTTACTGTTAACCTGGTCTCCAGATATGATGTATTTGACCTTGACCTTACACCTCAGAACAGCAGTGCCCATAACATGTGCACAAAGGTAAAACTCTCTGTGTCAATCTTCCTGTCAGCTTTGGGTTTTTCAGATCTTTTTCTTCTTTTGAATGTGTTCATTATTAACTTAAAATGCTAGACAATGATGCCCGAAGGTCGACTTTAACTGATTTATTAAAAGGCAGTATGATATCTGAGAAATAGCTGCCTGCTAACGAGCATAAGAGAACAAGAGCGAGCAATTGCGGGACAGACGACCGTGGCATAAACAAAGTAAACATCAATCATACTATGCATTTAGTATTACAACCACAGAGCATTTTTACACGCGTGGCGCTAGTTGTGCACGGGTATTATCCGTCGTTGTGTGTCTGTCAGTCCGTCTGTCACACGCCGGTATTGTATCAAAACGGCTCAACGTAGGATCACACAAACAACGCCACATGACAGCCCAGGGAATCTAGTTTTCGTTGGTGGATGACTCCCCTTCCCCCACAAATTTGCACTCAAAGAGACCCACTCCCCTTTCAAACACCACAATTTCGACCAATATTTGCTCATAGCACCTCAACCATGAGAGCTGGCAAAAAAGTTCAATTAGCACTAATAGGAAGTCGACCACGCACTTTCCAATGAGCCAGAGATAAACCGTGCGTGTTACCCCTAAGTCCCGAATGGGTGGCACAAAACGAGATTTTGCTGTTTTTGCTAGTAAAGTTTCACATCTGTCAAAAAGTCTGCTACAAAGTTTCTTTGTGTGAAAACTTCCAGCGGCAAAGTTATAGCTACATCATTCCTCTATCTAATGGTTGTGGGAGCAAAGTCCCCATCTACGTAAAGTTTGCACTCAAAGTGACCAAACCTTTCAGAAAACGCCAATTTCAGCAGATTTCGCTTAATAGTGCCACAGCCGTGAGAGCTAGCGAAAAAAGTTCAATTATCGCTAATAGGAAGTCGACAATGTGTTTTCTATCGAGCCATACATGAATCCTGTGCGTTACCTCTAAGTCCCCCAAAGGGTGGCTCAAAATGATAATTTTTACATTTGGTGTTGCCTTTCATTTTTTCGTTGCAGGTAATTGCATGATGAATGATGAATGTATCAGTGAAGAATATTTTGGGGCTTCAATCATATGACTGGAACGACTGAACTGAAGTCGTCAAATTTTGTTGACAGGTAGGCTATATCAATTCTAGCAACAGGATGACATATCACCCACAAAAGGGGCGTGGTTATATTCACGTGACTGTTTTAAAATTTAGTCGTTTGTGGTGATACAGCGCGTCACGCAGGTTCGCAGCGACAGCTGAGCTACTTGTTAATGATGCAGACATTCCATAAATCCAAGACCCCAGCTGTGAGGTCTCCCTTTCCATGGATGAATCTGGACCCCATTTAATATACAGTAGCTCTTCATTGTGTTAACACACTATTGCTACTACTAATACTTCTGTTTAACGGCCGTTTATCCAGATGATCTAAATCAACTGGTTCCACCTGGTCCTCCTCCACCGGTTCTGTGGTAACCCTCACACCAAAAACCAACTTAATACGCTTAGGCATTTAGCCACCACACACCAACATTATACGCACAAAGACATACACACACAAAACACACACACACACAACTTACATGATAAGCCAAACCGTTAACACAGTCGGCTAAACACCATAAACAAAAAGCTACATTTTCCAGTCGACAGGTATGGCAGTGCGAGGGTAGGTCATCAAATTAAATGAAACAAGAACATGTCAGATGATGAAAACAAATAAGCTCTTGTATAAATTAAGATGCTGAACACATACGCATCGCTGTCAAGCTGTCGTCGTTTGAAGATGTTAACAGCAGTCTGACGAACAAGGTGACCAAGAACCCGCCGACTAACAACCATGCCGTCTACTAGCGGAACTGCATCACCAATCCTAACAAACACACACACGCATGTGTGCATGCACCATAATAGCAGCATGTGCCAAAAAACTAATCCATGCCATATTTGTGCTTATAGTTCAACAGGTATTTTTTGCCAGAAATAGTACACAATTACACAATATTCAAAGTCACACCACTCAAATGCCACATTTTAACCACTTATCCCGACAAAGTTATGCATTTACACACAACTACATCTTCGTGGTGGTGCAACGGGTAGTGCATTGGACTTCAAATCCTACTCAGGGCGAAAGCATCATAACAACCTTGGGCAAGTGTAGTTGTTTACATCTATGTGTCTCTGTCACTAAGCAGTATAACTTGGTACCGGCCTAGGGGCGGTGATGCTCTGTGGCTGGGAAGGTAACGAAGGTCTGGCGGAGAGTAATGGCAGCCTATGCCGGGCGGGTGACTTAAAGTCCTGACTGCGTGTACACCGGGATCAGCTCTGGGCACAACGCTCAGTAAGGAGTACGGGAAACCTTTACCTTTTTTAATTACTACTAATTTCTGTGCTGCTCCGAGATGAATACACTTGACCCACACTGCACCAAAGGATGAACTAACATGTGCTTCAAGTTTGTAAATACCTTGACTGATGTGCTTGAAGCTTGATGCGACAAAGTCCATTTTGCAGAGGATGGATAAATATGACAGAGATGGCAGGCGTTATGGACGACCGACGTTGTCCCATGCTGGATATTAACGTCGTTGCTGATGATGAAGTGGTAGTATTCTTCGTCAGATCAGCTACACATCATCAATGATTCAATGATCAAATGATAACTGTGTGCAACTTGTTGTAAATGTCATATATTTTTTACATCTGCAAATGCAGCATGTCAGTTAGATTCTGTCTACACCGCCACAGCTGATTGCAATTATACAAATGCGTCAACCACAACCAAGACTCTCTACCCAAAGTAACTATGGGTTGTCACTGATTTTTCACACTGAAGTATTTTCAAAAGAAAAACAAATGAACAAAAATTAGCCCCATACGGGACTGACGGTCGACTCCTACTTACTGACAACTTCAAAGTCACGTGACACAAAAACTGAGATAAAAATCAAAAATCCGGCCCCGATACGCTTTAGCTATTGTGCCCTAGTTTAAGAATCCATGGTCATTTGCCAGCCCCCATTATAAATGGGGGAGGAGATAGCCTTTGAAAATGATCGAATTTCCGACTTTCGAGGGCTTGTGACCCTGACCTTGACCTTGAATCGGGTCATACTGCATACCGTCATGCATCACTCATCGACATCTACCTACATACCAAATTTTATTGAAATCGAAGAAACTTTTTGTGGACGGACAGACGGACGTACGGACTGACGTACGGACGGACATTTGAGACTGGCTTTATTAGGTCAACTCTGAGGAGTCGACCTAAAAACTGTGCAGACTGGATTGCCGATCATACAGCCACATAATTCAAGCTTTTCAAGAATATATGCACATACTGAACACACCTCAACATCAGCAACATTTCTATCATTCTCATGTTCATTTAACTGGTCTCTCTTTCTGTAACAGTTTAAGCCAAATACAAAAAGGTCTTCTCTATGGAAATCTTTATTTCAGCAACATTGTCAAAGCATCTTTGATTTCCACCAAGAACATGTATCAACTGACTACAATTCTGCTGCCAACCACAGGTATGTGTACCATGGAAGTGTGACGCGAGATGAACTCTTACCAATGGGAAAGGTGAGGTAGTCTTCAAAGCTCTCAAGCCAAGCAACAACAACTTGTACATCAGTAGTGAGCTGCGTAGATGGAGAGCGACCAGAACGACGAGCTCGTGATACTGTTACATCAGCCGCAGCCAAATTCAAGTCCGTCATCGGATGAGACAAGTTGTCCAGATCCAGTGACATGCTCTTATGTGGAGCATTCATGCTGTGTGACAATGCAGAACCGAGACTTGCATCTGTTGACACTGTGTGTGGTAATGCCTTGTCCACTACACGACAAATACACATTGCAAAGTAATTAAGTAACATCTAAACAGACTGACAGAGAATGAACTGGTGTTGGGGAGCCTGCATAAAGGCAGTGACGGCCCTTCCTCCAGCAGTCAGCAGATGAAGAAAGGGTTGTCAGGAGAGTCATCAGTCAACCCTCAGGGTCAAACTGGCAGTCGACTAAGGATCATGTTGAAAATAGCCATGAACATGGTGTATGTGTGTCTCTGTGCTTTTGCATTAGAGGCCTGCACGGGGTCCAGGGCACGCAAAGGCAGGTACAAGAGTTATGGAGAACCCACAATGTTGGAGGCTAAAGTAAAGTGATGGGCAAACCACAAGGCAAGCTGTGAACATGTGGTCTTGCCATTTGCCTCACTCGACTCCCTGCAAAGTACAGAACACTGCATGTACTCTGGTCTGTGGTCTACACTTACAGCCACACTGTGCAATTGCATAGTTAGATTCGTTGCTAGCAAACGCACCAGAAACTATACACGGAGCCAATGTTTGGTTAGGTTGACCTTGGGCACAGGGGCAGTAGCAGAGCCATTACATAAGGGAGTGTAAGTGGTGGGGTCAATGTGGCGGGGGCAGGTCAGAGCCGGGGCAGCATTGCAGGGACAGATGGTCATTGGGTAGAATGTCTACCCCTGTGCAGGCCTGTATTTCACGTAGAATACATAAACACATTGCATTTGTAAAGGTGAACAAATGTCAATGTTGAGACTATTGCCATTGCTGATCCGAGTAGGCAAATTACAACGTAATAAGAAGGCAATCGTAGATATCAGACTTTGTCCGCACTGTGCAATCTCACCTCCACTTCACGGCCGATAACAGACTTGTCCAACGCTTGCAATCAAGTGTCTACCCCTGTCATGTGCTGCTGCATGGACCAGTTCAATTCACAATTATTAGTGATATTGGGCTTGTCAGGCAGAGTTTTCAACAAAACTGCCCCTTCCTCTTCGGGATCATCACCTCCACGTAACACACTGTTCCTCAGGCCAACCTCAATCATCATCCCAAACGGCATCTCGATCGGTTCAGCCGTTTTCGTATGGGTCCCAAATGCTAAGCTGTACAATGCATTGTCAATGGGGAAGAAAACCCCCAAAAATTGCCCCTTCCCCTTGGGATTTCGTCAGCCTGCCGGAGGAGGAACGAGCCACGGCGATAGGCAACACGTATAAATAATTTGATAAAAATCGTGCATGTGGTTTCGGAGATATTCTCACGGACAGACAGACAAACACACACACAGACATACTCATCACAATACTTTAAACCACTCCCGTGGGCGAAGTAATAACTAGAATAAAAGAAAGCAAAATACAGTAACTATAAAGATATCAATAATAGAGCAACAGTAAGTAGTGCAAATGTGACTCAATAGCCATTTAGCTTTGGCCACTAATGCTGATGTGCTGTACAAGGTCGGTATTGTTCTCTTGTGTTGATATCTCAGTAAGGCAAAAGTTACAGAATGACAATGCACCTTTCTCCATCCACCCTCAACTCCTGAGAGAAGGGCCATTGCTCCTTCTATGCCGGCTCTCCAATACCAGTACGTAAAAAATCTAAGAATGTTGAACAAAAACGAAAGGTAGTAGCAGTATATCTATTTATGACATTTCGGAGCTTTACCGGCAGCGAGAGCATGTGATGTCGGCGACGGAACAACAAATGCCAGTTCAGTGCTAACATCGGCCCAGTATAACACTTGCTGCTGACCATCATACAATGCACCACCCGTATCACCAAGATACACCGTCTCTACAGTGTCATACAGACCACCCACCACACACGCAATCATTGTGTAAAAGAACCGACTAAAAACACCACATTCAATAACTTTACATAAAAACGACACTACTGTCCCATAAACATGTTCATTTACTTCACTATTTCCTGCAGCACAAAGATAACATAATTAAAGCAAAAGCAACAACTATGGAATAATAAACTATAACTGCAAAGGATGAGTCTGTACAGAGATGCTTGTGTTGGCGGAGTATTAATGGCACATTCATTTGCATTTTTTTTAGATATTATGCCTACAGTAGGTTACGTTTTTGTTAGAAATGTCTATTTAAGAAGGAAAGTTAAGTACATTACATGGGGTATTAAATTGAGTTAGGAGTAGCATATACACCACTAGCCATAAAAACGTGCCACTTTATTTTTTACCAAACTCCTGTATTTCTTGGTGGATTTTTACACTTTTATGTACTATTGGAAACAGGAACGAATACTCTACACAACAGTTATACAATTTACAACTGGCACATTTTTTATGGCCCATGGTGTATGTAAAATGTATCCAGTGTACCTTCGCAGCTATCAGACTGTGTTTTCCAGCTTGTGGCAACTGATCCCGTCCAGCCAGAATGCTCAAGCACGTCAACAGGCCATCCAAGTGACCGAACAAACTCGAGAAACTGCGGCTGAACGTTCTGCTTCTGACACTTGACAACATCACAACATCGTTACTGCATTATCGGCACATTTTCCGCATCATCAGCCGCAATGGGGCTGCAACACTGTTATCTGTGCGACGCCATGCTAGCATAGTATATGCTATTCCCTGTTGTCTGTCTGTCTGTCCATCACAAGCCAGTGTTCTATTGAAATAGGTGAATAGATCAAGCTGGTTTTCAGCATGGAGGTTCCATCGCACATTCTACGTGTTAAAGAGAACTGGTGCATCTCCAAAAATAAGGGAACTTCCCTCTAGAACTTTGTCCTATACTCTGAACTTCGCATGTTTTTTTCTGATTTTTTTTCGCCATTGCACATCGATTCTCACAACAGTTTATCACACTGAGCATCCACATGCAAAATGATTGGCGGGAGGAACCATGCTGTGCCGGTTAATCTCTGGCAGTTAAAACTTGTTTACAAACTGGCTTTAAACACACTGTATGAGCTGTGGTGTAACTGACTGCACATTTAGTAGAAAATTCCAGCATCAACACTAGAAAAAATGTGAATGCACACAGCAGTGCATGCAGTCACAAGAAATAGACACAAGACATGTTCATAATACCGATTCAACAGAAGTCAATACATGTTATTGTGCTGCAGAAACAGTACATAGTATAGCTTGTAAGCAGATCACTGTAATCTGGTTATTATTCACAACTTCAACAATAATGTTTTAATCTGGCTACTATTCACATCTTTAACAATAATGTTTTACGTGTAATTCAAACAACACTATGATGAATGCATCAGTGTTACAAAGACACTTACAACATTGGCAAGCATATCGGCTAGTTTAGACTGTCCACGTTTCACATAGAATAGACTGACAGCGTCTGCAGTGCGGACAGGCAGTGCATCCAACTGCTGTAGGTCACGGACCAACCCCTCCGCATTCTCCATCTTAAACCTTGCCAATGATTGCGGCATACCAGTCATGCTGCCGACCTGCAGTATATGTCTTCACAGATTATTTCACCCGTTCAACACAACGTTTCCGAACAAAAAACGACATAACTCAAGAAATTTTCGATCAAAAACACTGACTCTAATCAAGGCAAAAGCATTGCAAACAAAATGAAAGAAAAATTAAATATAGTATGACCTTCAGTCCTTCTAAGTTGAGAAAGCCATAATGAGACAGCAGCAAACGAGCAGTCTTAAAGTCACTGCAAGCACTGGCAACCACAAAACACCAACAAACTACTGAACCACTGGCACGTGAACGTAAAAAGGCAGCTGACAGTAATTATTTACCATCACATATTGTTGTATCAATAGTCTGCATCAACGACAAAAAACTCAACTCTTACTGACAGCTATGAGGTGACATACATGTAGTTTGAGTGATATGAATCACACGTTAGGCACTTCTACATGCAGTGACAGACAGAAAACAGAATTTGCACGCTGTATGCAGCACAGCTTGAAAGTAAAAACCTACTGTGCAAGTTCTAAAATGTTGGACTGTTACATGTCAACAGTTCATAATATGCAAGCATATTAATGGTGTTACACACCCACATCATTCAAAAACAGACTTTCTTTTATCAAATACGTACAACTTAAATGTGATATAAAGATAAATTACGACAAATTACCACAAATTAAAATAAGCAGCAAAAAAGTCTGCATCACACCTCGGTTCTTTACAAGGCAAAGCATGTTGAGCATTTCTCGCACGATTTTCATGAGACATCTGTTCAAACTCAACCTGACTAGTGACGAGACTTGACAGATGATTTATCTCCGTCTGATAATCGGTCATTGTAGAGCTCAGCTGAGGGATACTTTGGTCACTAGATATTGTACACATCACAGCCAGCATTACATACAATGTTTCAACTCATGAAGCTAACATCAAAGCAATAGAAATGCACTTCATGTATGATAAGTCTTTTTGCAAAATCACAAATTGTTTCTCATACTGCAAACTACTGTCATAATTAACCAGGATGAGTAAACAATTTAGGAACTGTTTATAAATGACATCAATATTATCACTATTTATGCTTATTATACTGACGTAAGTTAATTAATATATTTATTAAATACACCATTTATTTAGTTAAATCACTGCCGTACTATTATTAATCATGAATTAATCTTCTTCAGTCTGCACAATTTATGCTAACTAACAATTTAGTAAAATGTGCCTACACAGTAACTATGAAGCCAGTGGCTGACTGCGGTCAGTGCTGTTTGCTTCCTACAGTGCTTTGACATTCTGGCTGATGACAACACTACACTGTGTCTCAAAAAAACGTCCCACCTTTAAACTGTCTCTAACTTTGTCAAATCTTAATCAATTTTCAAAATTTTTGCACTGCTGGAAAGCCTATGAAATTTTCTATAAAAGTTATATGACAATACCCACCTTATCTTAGGCATGTTGCTACACTACCTTGGGAAATTAAACATTCAAATTTTCTGCAGATATTCAGCAGATACGGAAGAAAATGCAAACAAATTGCATGTTGAGTGCAGCTATTTTAATTCCTCTATGCGAGTAACTGTATGATGAGTGTATTTATGTATTTATTGTTTAGTGTATCTGCAGAATATCTGAAATATTTAAGCATAAGAAGGCATAGCTATTTTCTTCGATAAAATGTCGGTGGCTCTGACAAGAGCCGGTTGGTTACAGCGTCAGCAAGTGCTCGAAGTGATGTCCCTTTGCTTTGACGCACGCTCGTAGTCGTAGCCCCCACACATCAATGGCTTTGTCGATGACTGTCTGCGGAATGTTCGACCAAGTCTCAATGAGGCGCCACTTGAGGTCAGCTGTGTCACGCACTGCAGTCATGTAAACTCGTTCCTGTATGAGACCCCATACACGGTAGTCGACCGGGTTCAAGTCTGGACTGTTTGGCGGCCACAGGTCAGGTGCAATGAACTCTGGCATCTCCTGCTGCAGTAGCTTGACAGTGTCGCGAGCGCAGTGAGCTGGGGCGCTATCCTGCTGGAACGCATACGTGTCACCAGCAATACAGTGCATGACTGGCAGCATCTGCTGTTTCAGTAGCACGTCCCGGTAATAGCGACCATCGACCTTTACGCCTAGCTCAACGAAAAAGAGTGGAGAACAGCCAGGCTTTGACACGGCCACTGAGACCATCAGCGACTTGCTGAACGTCGCGCGACAACGCAGCAAGCAAAAAATTTGAAGGTTTAATTTTCCAAGGTAGTGTAGCAACATACCTAAGGTAAGGTGGGTATTGTCATATGGCTTTTATAGAAAATTTCATACGCTTTCCAGCAGTGCAAAAATTTTGAAAATCCATTAAGATCTGACAAAGTTAGAGACAGTTTAAAGGTGGGACGTTTTTTTGAGACACAGTGTAGAATCTGGTCAATAAAGAATCTACGCCACTATCTCTAAAGGTTCTCTTCTGGATCAATGGAGAAAAGAAAACAGAGGGAACTGGCTACATGGTATAGCTGGAAAAACTGTTGAAATAATGGTGATGATGGTGGTGCTATCAGTCTAAAGTAACAACTGACATCACATGGCAATTAAACTACATGACACGTGATAGCTTTAATATCACCAATATTGTCACCGTGAAGGTTTCCAGAGTACATGTAGTTAATAGTTATAACATGCACAGTATAAGTTTCATTGTTCTATCAAACTGTTCACTTATACAGGTGCTATTGTTCAGCTTCAGCTATGATTACAGTAATCGTTAAGATGACTTTTGGTCACATGCATACGACAAAAGTTCAACAGTGAAGTGAAAATGTCGGTAAGCATCTCCACCATTCAACACTGGTCTGTCCAACACCGAGACTAACACAAGCAGTAAACTCACGCCAGCACTGGTGCAATCTGGTTCACAGCATCAGGGAAATACTGTGGACTGACTTGAGACGTCGTTCTCTGTTCCGCCGGCAATGACGATGAAGATAATGTATCTTTCTCACAACTGGCAATGCTCTGGGTCTGCGAACAGCAAACAACAGGTGCACAGCAAGGTTACTACATTCCACAAACTTCCCCATCTACACATGTTGTTCAGAAAACTACATTCACATACTGAAAGTATACAGTATGACATTTGACACTGCATAGTGGTGCTGCCAAACAGCAAAAAAGATCTGATCAGCAACAACCCTTCCCCTATACAGTGGAACCAAAACTCTGTAAAATTACAGTTTAATAGCGTTTCCACTGTCATGAACCTATTACTGTCACCTTTTCTATGTCAGTAATAAGCATTCGATTTTTGGTTTACTTTTAGCTCACTTCTAAATGGTCAAAATTGTTTTCACGAAAGCTGTTGCCATTTTGTCAACTTGATCAATTTCCCAAGCATCGGTACAGAGGACATTAACTTCATTAAAATAACCTACAAATGCTGATATCACAGTCATCAAATTGACTTACCTCCCACTCAGATCAAACTCTCGCCTCTTACTGATAAGCATCATACAATTCACACCATACATGTGCCCTGCTGATAGACAATATCCATCCCATTTTCGCATTCCTGACTTTTTGGACCCCATTAGTAGTTTTTCCAGTAGAAGTCCCAAATATTTGGCAAAAATAATTTTGCAGTTAATCACTTATAACATGCTTACCTGTTGAGCAAAAAAGCAAATTATACAGGAAACTTAGATACCCGGAAATTTTTCAGGACTCACTTTGGAGATAATAGATTTGTGGGTTCTATACCAATATCCAGTACTGATCAAGGTGAAAATGAAATATGTCAGAGGTGCACATTTTACCTTTTTCAAGACAACACGTCATACCTGCATGGTAAAAACTAAAAATGACCATGAAGTAAATGCAATACCAGCAGTTTGCCATGTGGACAATCGTGCCACTAATTATCTCTTGACAGCTTGTTCCATACAATGTGATAAACTGCCACAAAAGACTGTCGAGATGACGGGGCTGCTGGTATAAATGTCACGACACTGCCGACAGACTATGAGAAACTGACCTTACGAGAACGACTCTGATGACGTAACTGCATTGTCCATGCATGCCGCCCAAAAGCACCACGTACAACAGCCATTACTACTGGCAAAGCTCCATCACCTAACACAATCACAGCTGATTTACCAATATCATCTCTAACATACATCTATGCAGCAGTCACAATATAACACAATACATTTAGCAGATGAAACATCATGTTGCATGCAAATTTCAAAACAGTATTCAAGCAAACACTACAGCAAGCTCTTGAGTTGTAAACACTTTCACATTTGACTGCTCATACAATACCACTTACTATATGCAAATATTTTATGTATTTTAATTAACTAGCAACCAGCAATCTGCAGTATAACTGAAAAAAAATATGCATGCATAAGTGTTACACATTGCATTTTATCTCCTGCTGCATGTATCAGAGTGAAAAGCACATAACAAAGTGCGTCATGCTACAGATTGATTGAGGTGAGATTTTACGTCCCACCCCGACACAAAATAGGTCACATCGGAGACATTCATCTATTACTCACCTGTCAGGTGCTACTCACCACTGCCAGATGTTAATGACTTCTCCAGCAAGCCAATGACTGTTGTTCCATCAATTACGTAGTACTGGAAGTGCATGTCATCGTCTGAAGGACCATTCAGTGAAATACGACAAAGTCTCACCATTGACTCCTCATCCAGCAATGTGGATAATGACTCCGGACCACAAGGTGGTGGAAAACACCCCTGAACAGTCAGACGAAACACATTGCACTGATTGCAATACTGTCACATGCATATATAGAGGCATGAAAAATGCAAAAGCAGAAAACATCTGTCAGAAGCAGTGACATTAAATGAGGTCAAATGCTCGAGGACAAACACTTGAGGCCAAGGACAAAATTTTGGCCTTGAGGCCGAGACTAAAGCCAATCTTGTAAGGATGAAACTGAGACCAAAGTTTTGATCTTGAGGCTTAACATCTCTGCTCAGCAGTAAGTATACGCAGACAATTTGATGCAATTATGCAAACAATTCACTGTTAAATATCAATTCACGTCCACAATTGGGAAAATCAGCGTCAAGTGGAAGATAACATTTACTGATCAATCAACCAATCAATCAGTATTCGTTTAATAACAGGCGTATCAACACACAAGCCAACATATGTAAAATACTACAGAATGTGATATCACTGAAGTTGATCAAAAAATATCTAAGCCTAATAAAAGTCTTTATACAACATCCGAGTGAAAAAGTGATAATGCCAAAACTCAATGGACATTCCAGTGACAAAGACATTAAATACTATCAGAGGTTAAACAATACATGCCATATATCACAATTATATATGCTAATAATACAATTTTAGTATTCAGGTTTAACCCTTAGTCTTTCATCTAAGTCGTTTTACACAAATCATAGTCAGCAGTAAACAGTGTGTACATACAACGTAGTCGATCACTGCGGTTAATAATGCCTCTGCAGCATCTCGGACACGCATTGACACCGGTTTCAACTCCTTGTCGCCTTTCAATTGTGGACTTTCTGTTGGCTTTGACTAATAGATCAATGCAAACATACTCAGTTCAGATACATCATGCATCACAGCAAGAACATGATGTCATTCAGTTGTTCATCTAAAGTCAACCTCTTAACTATTAAGTACACTGGAGGATCATCATAATATCATACAATCTCGAGCAAAATATGCACATTTTTATCAATATTACCTCTCTCAATCTCAAAGAGGGGAGACATATTATACACATGAACCAATAAGCTTGACACCCAATTTCTCAGTATTGCCAAATGAGGTCAGCATTCGCCATGAAAGGTGCTTGCTCAGTTGCTTATGGCTGAGATCTAGTAACAGCTGCTACAAAGGCCACTTGATGTTCTGGGTATATTGAAGACAAAATTTGAATCTTGGTATAGGTGTCCCTCCTGCAGACGACCACAGCTAATAACAATTTGACAGGGGACTGATAGATGGAGAGACAAATTGCCACAGTAACTGCTGGATTAGTTAAAATGTTACAATGTACCAATAGAGAATACCAGTAGAAATGTGTACCTGTGAGCGGGTGCCAGAGATGCCAAGCTCAACGACCTGCAGAACGACCTGAAGACAGTCACCGTCATGCATCAAATAATCATGTTCCATCAGCCAGACTGTCAGACACTGGAATGCTGCAACGATCACGGAATGTAGGTCCTGTCACACACAGACACATCACTATTAGTGCTATCACTGTCAACATCACAAAGACATTGCTGACTACAGATGGTCACACTGCATCACAGATGAATGTTACCAAATCACTTGACCTACTGCTTCTGCCAGTTAGGTGAAAATAACAGAAAACTGTACACAACTAGAGAACTGCAAACGCAGAAAAATATTCTAACGTGTCTCACAAAACCGAGCTGCATTTAACAGACAGCTGACCTTGGAGTGTGAAGGGGCCGGACGACTGCACTGTGAGACAACAAAGTCACAGATGAGCCTGATGGCGCGTTTACACTCGACTTGACTCTGCTCGACAAGTCTGACTCGTGCAAGAGCGGACAAAACCTCGAGCGTTGCCAGAGCACAGCTGAAGTCATTCTTCCAGGATTCCATCAGACGCTTGCAGATCAGCTGCATGGCTTCATTGAACAACTCCACACTGCTGCTCTCTATACAGCATGCATAAACAAAACTGCTAGACTCATTTAGTTCAAAAAAACTACACCGAATGACAAAAAGAGTTGAATTTAAGACCACTATGCCCACTTACAAAATACTGGCTACACACCTGCCTATTTACCTTCATAACGCCTTGCTTCCACATCAGTCTGCTCTTAATCTGTGCATTTCCAACTAGCAACATCTTTAAATCCCATACATAAATACCGAGTTTGGTCTGCATGCCTTCAGCTACTGTTCACCCAAAATACAGAATGATGTCCCTGCCACTATCAAAGCTTCTGCTACAGTAGGTATCTTTAAGCATCGGCATAAATCGTATTTGCTTAGTTGGCCACTCACTGACATAATCTACCAGTCTGTCAACCTGGCGACTGCCCACATCTCACACGGATGTACTGTGCAAAAACAGCTCAACCGATCGAGATGCTGTTTGGGAGCCAACACTTGTGGCCTCAATGAACCATGTATTAGATGGGGTCGAGATCCCCCATGGCAAAGGGGTAATTTTTGGGGTTGTCCAGTCCACTGAAAAGCATTGAGAGTCTCTGCTTCAGTGTATGCAACAAAAGGGATTATTTAATCCTAAACATTGGCTCGACATGTTCTGCAGCCTTTCGTCAATATTCTTTGACCATTCGTTATTTATGTTGTCGAAAATCCATTATAACAACATCAACAGTAGCAACAACAGAAGCAACAGCAGCAGCAACAACAACATAACAAGTACATCCTAGCTAAAAAAATGCTGAATTTTTCACATACTGGATTAATAAATTGGTGGATTAATAAAGTGCTTCAAGTTCTGTGTACGAAATAAATCAGACAATACAGATATCAACTGTCAGTATATTTATGCTCATACTGAATTCTCAAAGGCATCTATGTTTGATATTATTGCAGCCACAATAGGAATTGCAATTGAATATAATTATTATTTAATGATAATAACAATGAACAGATTGATCGAGTAAGGTTCTACGTTGCACCCGACACAAAATAGGTAATTTTGAAGATGTTACTATGAACAGATACTGGACAATAGACAAGCACTGTTTGTCTAACCTTGTGGTTGGTTGGCCAGCGAGTTGGCTGAGGAATGACTACGTGTCACACTCTCCCACAATGCTTGGTCCAGTATGCATAAAACCACACCACCTGCCAACAACCACACAGAATCACTCGCCACTCAAACTTCACACAACATTACCTATTTCACAGATGAACCTCTCAGCCAAGTATTTGGCTGCCGTTTAAAACTATGTAGCACAACATGCACAAAAACAAAAAAAAACGAAACGATCAAATGTAACCAAAGAAACACAGCTTAGGTCATTAACAACAGGAAATAATGTGGATCACTTCTAGACCTAAGTGAAGGAGAAATAAGAGCAATACAGTTATTTTTCCATTTTTAAATAACACAGCAACTCGAAACAAACATTCCCCTATCCAATGATACCAAGATCATTTCCGAATTCCAACGCGTTGATGGCAAAGTGGCGTCCACAAACTTTGTCATTCAAAAGCGTGACAGACAAAACAAAGAACGCCAAACATTTTCTCCCCCTGGCAGCGTGTTATGTCCGAGCCTCACCAAACTTGGCATGGTGATAGAGAAAATCCATACACTTCTTGCACCTCCAAAACATGTTTGCCTCTGATACATAGTTTTGCCGCTAGTTGGCGCTAAAAATTTGGGGTAATGCAAACACCCCTAAATTTAAACCCCAATAACTCTTGAAACACCTAGAGCGAATCCGCCCAAATTTTAATATATGAACGAACCTAAAGCTGCTCAAAAATGATACAAATTTGGTAAATATCACCCAAGGCATACGCCCCTGAGGGGCTTTTATATCCCGAAATTTTAGTAAAATTTTCAGTTTTGGGCCCCATACCCCCACTCCTGCACCGATTTGGGTGAAATTTGGCGTGGTTGACTGCTCCATGCCAAATT
>Ga0209780_1000541_pt1 | contig 20625 bp, 20 predicted proteins | sample WorMetexBAHAMAS2_FD_187384 | JGI IMG/M metagenome (GOLD analysis project Ga0209780, IMG submission 187384) | Marine gutless worms symbiont microbial communities from Max Planck institute for Marine Microbiology, Germany - Inanidrilus exumae... | ecosystem: Host-associated > Annelida > Digestive...
AATCTGCTCATCGGTGAATCGTTTCTTCGGCACCCGGGCACTCCTCTCGCTTCCGAAGTGTGCCCGAAAATTCGCCGTCAGAACGGACCTATTTCAGGGGTCAAGACCAGTTGGTTGACGCCACGGTTTGGGAGGGCGGGCGCGCGCCCCCAACGGCTGGCGCGCTCGCCCACGGCGCGACGGTTCTGCCTCGAGGGACGATGGTTGCAGGTGCCGGCGGGCGATATGATCCCGTTAGACCACAGATCCACGATCCACTAACAATGAACCCGGACCACTCGGTGGGGGCTGATCATCACGATTTGTTCGATAACGAGGATGAAACGGAGCTCTGGGGGCGGATCAATTCCGATTACGCAGAGAAGGCTCTAACAGCTCCTTCTTCGTGCGGCGCGGGTCAAAGGACGAGCAGCATGAAGATGTGCCTCAATGATGACGGAAACTGGGGTCAGGTCATCGGGTGCGCGAAATCCGATCGCAAACGGCCTGCCCTGTTTCTCGATCGCGATGGCGTGATTGTCGAAGAAATCGACTACCTGCACCGCTCGGAGGATGTCCGCCTGATCGAAGGCACTGCAGAGCTCATTCGGTCTGCGCACGATCAAGAATGGTACGTGGCCATCGTCACCAATCAAGCGGGCGTCGGACGGGGCTACTACGACTGGTCTGCCTTCGCTGAAGTCCAACACGTTTTGCTAACCCAGTTGGAGGCATTGGGAGCTTATGTGGATATCGTCTTGGCCTGTGCCCACCACCCCACCGAAGGCATGGGTCGCTGGCGGACCGCCCACCCCTGGCGTAAGCCCGAGCCGGGGATGCTGTACGAGGCGGCCCGGCGGCTTCCGATCGACCTGTCCCGGTCGTGGATCGTCGGCGACACCCTATCCGACCTCGAAGCCGGCCGCCGCGCCGGCCTGACGGGAGGCGTTCACGTGCTGACCGGTCATGGGGCCCGCGACCGCGACGCGGTGCGGAATCTCCGGGGTCAGGCGTATCGCGTGCGCTTAGCCGACAGCATCGCCGACGTCGAGGCGATCCTGGCCGAGGCGGCGGCGTGGGCCGCACGGTCCGCCGGCTTCAGCGATACGCCGCCTGCCACAACCGGAAGCGCAGGATCGTGAGCGCCGTCGACGCCTCCTCGATCTCGAACCGGCTCATCATCCCGTCGAGCTCGCTCAGGTCGAAGCTCCGCATCTCCCCGAGCCCGAGTTCGTCGTCGATGCGGTGCCCGCCGGGACGGCAGTGCAGCGCGGCGAACAACGCGCCGCGGGCGACCATCGTGCTGGGCTCCGGCATGCAGCAGCCGAGCGGGACCACGTCCGCCGGCCGGCAGGTCAAGCCGGTCTCTTCGGACAGTTCTCTCAGAACCGCCGCCATGAGATCCTCACCCGGTTCGACGAACCCGCGCACCACTTCCCACACATCGCGTTCGAGCGGGAAGCGATAGCACCTCACGAGGACGGCGCGACCGTCGACGATCGGCAGCACGCTGACACCGGTCACCAGATCGGCCCGCGGCTTCAGGGGCTCGATGACCAGGTAGTCCGGAACGGACAACCCCTCCGGCGACTCCACGTGATCAAAGGTCACCCGCCACTTGGAGTTTTCGGCGACGGTCCGGCGGTCGAGGCGGCGGACCGGCTCGCCCTCGGTCCCGCCGCTCGTCGCCTTCGGCGGTGGCGCGCGGTCGGCGCTCATCGATTGTGGAGGCCGTCCGGCTCGTAGACGACGATGCGGCTGCCGGGACTGCCGATGTCGAACGAGACCTCGATCAGATCGGCGAGGCGCGCACGGATGGCAGCCTGATTCTCTGGCCTGGCGAACAGCATGATGAATCCGCCGCCCCCGGCGCCGAGTAGCTTGCCGCCCAGCGCACCGGCCTCGCGGGCGGCCTCGTAGATGGCGTCCACCTCCGGGGTGCTGACGCTGTCGGCGAGTTCGCGTTTGAGCATCCAGCCGTGATGGAGCAGGCGGCCGATCTCGTCGACCGGGCGGTCCGGGTCGGCGAGGATCGCCATCGCCTCGTCGACCATCTCCCGCATCACCTGGAGTTGTTTGCGGCGCTTGTTCAGATTGGCGATCTTGTCGCCGGCAATCGTCGATGCGAAGCGGGAGATGCCGGTGAAGAACAGCATCATATGCTCTCGGAGCGCCTCGCGCCGCTCGTGACCGAGGATGATCGGCGCCACGCCGAAAGTGTCGTCGCTGTTGAAGCGGATGACGTTGATGCCGCCGTAGGCGGCCCACACCTGGTCTTGCGATCCGACGTTTTCGCCGAGCACATCCTGCTCGAAGTGGACCCCCTCCTGGGCGAGGTCCCGAGCGCCGATCATCCGGCCGTTGAACGCGTGCATCGCGTGGACAAGGCCGACCGTGAACGACGAACTCGACCCGAGCCCCGACCGTGCCGGCAGGTCGCCGTCGTGGTGAATCTCCAGCCCCGTTTCCGGCCGCATCTCGCCCAGCACGGCGCGCACCACCGGATGGCGGATCTCGTTGTGGTGGCGCACCAGCTCCACTTCCGAGTAGGCGATGCGATGGCGGTGCTCGAAGAACGGCGGCAGCACGCGGACCGAGATGTAGCAATACTTGTTGATTGCCGTGCCGAGCACCGCCCCGCCGTGCTCCCGGAACCATGTCGGATAGTCGGTCCCGCCTCCGAACAGCGAGATCCGGAACGGCGTTCGGCTGACGATCATGCCGGCGCCGAGGGCAAGCCCGACCCGGCTGCGCCCGCGGCGGCGGTGCCGACCTCGATCTGGGCTTCGATCAGGCTTTCGGGGGTGCCGATGTCGATGAACGGGGCGTCGACGACAAAAGCGGCAAGGCGTCCCGGTTGTTGCCGCTCCAGGATGTCGGTTTCGAGCGATCCGGCCCCATGGGCGGCGATGGCGTCGAGCATCGCCGTGCCGAACAGGTAGGCGCCGGCGTTGATCAGTCCCGATCCGTCGGCGGCGGGGTCCTTCTCGCGGAACCGCTCAATCCATCCGTCGGCGCTGACGTCGACGCGGCCGTAGCGGTCGGCGCGATCGACGCGGACGCAGAGTACCGAGGCAACCGGGTCGCGGCGGTAGAAATCGGCGGCGAACGCCCCGAGATCGGCGTCGACCAAGGTGTCGCCGTTGATGACCAGGGCGGCATCTTGTCCGAGCAGCGGTCGCGCCAGTGCGATGGCGCCGCCGGTGCCCAGGGGCTCGGTCTCGACAGAGGCCTCGACCACGAGGTTTTCGGTTGGCCGCCGCGCTATGTGGTCGATCACCTTTCGGCTCTGGTAGCCGAGGCACAACACGACGCGCCGGGCACCGAAGCGCCGCAACCGCGCCAGCAGGTGATCGAGTACCGTCGAGCCGCCGACCGGCGCCAGGACCTTCGGCAGGTCGCCGAGGACGCCCGCCAATCGGGTCCCGCGACCTCCGGCCAACACGGCTACACTGACGTTTGCCAGCGGCTCCTCTGCCATCATCGCGCCGTCAGCCGGGACCGGCCGCCTACGCGGCCCGTTCCCGATGCTCAAGGATCTGCCGGCGAAGGCGCTGGCGCGCCATGTGCTCGACGTGACGGCGTGCGTCGTGGCCGAAGCGCTGGGCGACCATGCCCAGATAGCGGGGATTGGCGAAGTACTCGTGGAATGCCTGATCCCGGAACTCCAGGACGTCCGAGGCCTTCAACATCGCCGTCGGTAGCGGCCTGGTATCGTAGCTGTGCTGGGAGTACCCGCCCCAGGAATCCGGCAGCTCCCAGCCCTGTTCGATCGCCATGCCATAGAGGGCCGACCCCGGATACGCCATAGCCGAATAAAAGTTGGCGAACTCGCAGTTCAGCTCCTTGGCGAAGTCGAGCGTCTGGCGCATGGTCTCCAAGGTATCGTCCGGAAGGCCGAAGATGAAGTTGCCAATGACGCAGATATCGGCTGCCTGGATCTGGCGGACGATCTCAACGATCTGGCTTTCGTTCAGGGACTTCTGGGCGCCGTCGCGCACGTGCGCGCTGCCCGATTCGATGCCCAGGGCCAGCCATCGGAAGCCCGCCGACCGCAGCAGGGCCAGGAAATGCGGCTTCACCGTATCGATCCGCGCGTAGGCCCAGATGTTCAGCTCGCTGGCGATTCCGGTCTCGATCAAACCCTCGCAGATCTCCGTAACGTGGCGTTCGTTGAGCACGAACATCTCGTCGATAATCTTGAAGGTGCAGACGCCGTAGTCGCGGTAGAGGCGCTCGATCTCCGCTACCACCCGGTCCGGCCGCCGCATCCGGTAGCGGTTGGCGTCGAACGGCGCGTTGATGCAGCAGAAGACGCACTTATAGGGGCAACCCAGGCTGGTGTAGATCGACGCGTACGGCGTGCGGGCGCCGAGATCGCCGAAGCACTGCCAGTTGTGGGCGCGATACCGCCCCATCGGCAGCAGGTCCCACGTGTCGCCGTGCAGGTCGGCATCGAGATCGCGGATCAACGGTGCCGGCGCGTTGCTGACGACCCCGTCATCGGACGCCCAGACGAGGCCGGGGACCGCCGACAGCTCCCTTTCGGCAGAATCCCGGAGCGTGTCGAGCAACGCAACGACGGTCGCCGGGCCCTCGCCCTTGCAGGCAAAGTCCACCGCCTCCTCGGCGAGCGTCCGTTCCGGCAGCGCCGACACGTGGCCGCCGACCATCAGGATCGGGATCGCGGGCGATCCCGCCTTGATCGCCGTGCACGCCGCCCCGGCGCCGACCATCTGCTGCGTCGATGCCGAGGGCTGATGACCGAACACGACCATGCACACCAGGCGGGACTGCAGCTCGCGCACCGTCGAGGCCACCGCCTCCGGACCGAGCCGCTCCGCCTCCGAATCGAGAATGGCGACACGATAGCCGCGATCGCGGACATAGCCGGCGATCAATCGGCACCACAAAGGCGGCTCGACCGCGGTCAGCGATTCGCCGAGCTGTTGATAGGTTTGCTCACGGCCGCCGGGGTTGACCAGCAACAGGTCGAGATCACCCATCGTGTCGTCCCCCCTTTCCTTCCGTTCACGCCGTTCGCCGATACCGTTGGCGGTGTCACTGCGGGCACTGTGTCCGGGGCTAGCGGCGGCATTGGTGCCGGGTTGGCCGGCCCCGGCGCTTTGCCGCCTATGCGAGTGCGGCCGTGACAGAATACGCGCCCCGCCGCGTTGCTTCTTGTCGCAGATCCCCCTCGCTGTCAAGGAGGCCATGGTCGGTGGCGGACCAGCGCCTCGCCGCGCCGGCCGGATCTACCCGCGCCGCGTCAGCCATTGCCGTCCGCTTCATACGTTGCCGTAGGCAGTGTTGCGGAGCATCCGATACCCGACGATCAGTTCGCGGATTCCATCTTCCAGGGAAAACTGCGGCAGAAAGCCGGTCGACTCGATCCGCGCGTTGGAGACGATGTAGTCCCGCTTATCCGGGTCCTCCCCGATCGGCGCCTCAACGAACACGAACCTCGGGAGCTGATCGCGGATCCGTTCGCACAGCTGCCATTTCGACAGGTTGGCGTCCGAAAGCCCGACATTGTAGGGCCGCCCCTTCATCGTTTCGAAATGCTCGATCCCGTGCAGGAATACCCGGGCGACGTCCTGCACGTGCACGTAGTTGCGCTTGAAATGAGATTCGAACAGCAGTACCGCCCGGTCGTGCAAGGCCCGGTAGACGAAGTCATTCACCAGAAGATCGACGCGCATCCGCGGCGACATGCCGAACACGGTAGCCAGCCGAAAGCTGATCGCCCGGCCGCTGTCCAGCGCCACCGCCTCGGCTTCGACCTTGGTTCGCCCATAGAGCGAGATCGGCCTCAACGGGGTATCCTCGGTGCAGTGGCGATCGCTTTCGCCGATGCCGTAGCCACTATTGGTAACCGGCATCAACAGGCGCTGATCGCTCCCCATCCGCCTGACGAGCATCTCCACCGCATCGCGGTTCAGGGTCCGCGCGGCGATCGGATCGCGGTCGCAGGCCGGAGCTCCGACCACCGCCGCCAGCGGCACGACAACGTCGGACCGCACCAGGGCCTCGCCGACGATCCGTTCGTCGCGTGCATCGCCGGAGATGATGTCGAAGTCCGGATTGCAGCAGCAGTGGGCGAGCGAGTTCTGCCGATGGGCGAAGGTGTCAAGCGCTGTGACCCGGTGGCCGGCGGCCAGCAGGTGCGCCACCAGGACCGACCCGAGATAGCCGCCACCGCCGGTCACCAGGATCGAGAGCTTATCCGTCATGCCGTGCTGCCCCACACTCGGACGGTCCCGTGCGACGGGACTCGGAACGCCAGGCTCCGTGTGGCGTCGCCGAGGTCGCGGGTACCATTGCCGCCGACATCAGTACGCGCCGTCCAGAACCGCGTGAAGCCGCTCGATCTGCGGCCGCAGATCGAAGGGATGATTGCCGACAAAGAACCCATAGTCATGGGCCACGTGCGCGTTTCGGATCTCGCCGACCTCTTCGTAGTCGTAATGACGGATAACGTCGTGGCGGAGGATGCACCCGCCGGTGATGATGCGAAAGCCGATGTCGGCATCCTTCAGGGCCCGGAAGACCCGCTGCCGATCGAGCTTCAGCGCCGGGTTGAGAATCACCGTGAAAGAGAAGCTGGAGCTGACCCCGTTCTCGCGCTGGATGATGAACCGCTCGTCGTTCTCGAACGCCTCCACGAAGAGCTGCATGTTGCGCCGCCGCGCCTCCGTCATCGCCGCCAGTTTACGAAGCTGCACTCGCCCGACAGCGCCGCTCATCTCGATCGGTCGGACGTTGTACCCGGGGAGAATGAACCGATAGGCCTCGTAGAAGTCCTGCTCGCGCGGCTCGAACACCCGCGACCCGGCCGAGACGTCCCGCGTCCAGCCGTGGGCGCGCAGCGACCTCAGCAGATCCGCCAGCTCGTCGTCGTCGGTCAGCACCATGCCCCCTTCCATGGTTGAGATGTGGTGCGAAAAGAAAAAGCTGGAGGTACTGAGGTCGCCGAAGGTGCCGGTCTTGCGACCGCCAAGCTCGGCATCGAGGGATTCGCAATTGTCCTCGAAGAAGTACAGGCCGTGCCGACCGGCGAAGTCCCGCATGACGTCGAGCGCAGCCGGGTTGCCGAGGATGCTCACCCCCACGAGCAACCGCGTTCGTGGCGTCAGCGCGGCCTCCAACTGTGAGACGTCGAGATTGAGCGTCTCCAGTTCGACATCGACGATCCGCAGCTTGAGCCCATATTGCTGCAGCGGATGAAACGTGGTGCCCCAGGAAATCGCCGGAACAATGGCCTCGTCGCTGCGTTGCAGCGGCCGGTCCTGCTTGTAGGCCAGGGCGCCGATGCCGATCAAATTGGCTGAGGAGCCAGAGTTGGTCATTACCGCATGGCGGCGGCCGTGATAGGCGGCGAACTCCTCCTCGAAGGCCGCAACGTTGGGGCCCATGGTAAACCGGTCCGCGTCGATGACCCCGCGGATCGCCTCGATCTCCTCGGTGCCCCATGAATTGGCGGCCAGCTCGTAGAACATGCGATCGGATGGTCCTGGTTATGACTGGCGCCGGCGACGGCGGTCAGAATGGGCCCCGGAACTGGGTCTGATAGGCGAGCTTGGCGCGCTCCGGGTCCGGCGTCCACCCGGTCCCGTCGTCGCGCACCATGTCGTAGGCCTTGGCGGCGATGGTGGCCGGATTAGGGTAGAACGCCTGCTCTAGGGTCGGTGAGGTCGGACACGTGGTCGGCGCGAATCCCATCCGCGCGACGCGGACAGGGCGCCCACCGTCGAACCCCTCGGCGAGCGCCGAGACGATCTCGGCGCTCGCTCCGCACGCCGTCCAGCCGTTGTCGACCACCAGCAAACGGCCGGTGCGTTCGGCGGACTGGCAGATCGTTTCGATGTCCAGAGGCACCAGGGAAATCGGGTCAACCACCTCCGCCGAGACGCCGGCCTCGGCCAGCAGCTCGTGGGCACGGATGCACTCCTGGACCATGTTCGACACCCCGACCAGGGTAACGTCGTCGCCCGGCGCGCAGACCCGCGCGCGGCCGAACGGCACCGTATACGACTCCGCGTCGACCTCCGCCTCGGTTGAGTACAACAGCCGGTGCTCGACGAAGATCACCGGGTTGTCGTCGCGAATCGCCGTCGCCATGCAGCCCTTGGCGTCGTGGGCGTTTGACGGCGCAACAACCCTGAAGCCCGGTACATGCATGAACAGTGACTGCAAGCCCTGGGAGTGCTGCGCGCCCTGCCCCCAGGACTTGCCGATCATGCAGCGCACCACGATCGGCACGCGGACCTGACCACCGTACATGTAGTGGGCCTTAGCCGCCATGTTGACGAGCTGGTTCATGCACAGCATCAGGAAATCCATGCGGATGTGCACGTGGATCGGCCGCAGGCCGGCCATCGCCGCGCCGATCGCCACCCCGGTCATAGCGTCTTCGGACAGCGGTGTGTTGAACACCCGCTCGCGGCCGAACTGCTCCTGGAGGCCGAGCGTCGAGCCCTGGATCCCCTTATGGTCATCCACGTCCAGCCCAAACACGAAGACGCGGTCGTCGCGCTCCATCTCCTGCTCGACGCCCTCGCGCAACGCATCGACGTAGCGCAAGATCCGTCGGCCATTGCCGCGGTTAGGCATAGACATATCCGGCGAGCTCCTCGGATGGCGGGAACGGGCTTTTTTCCGCGAATGCGACGGCGTCGGCGATGTCGGCCTCGATGCGGGCGTCGATCTCGGCCTTGGCGACCGGTTCCAATCGATCCCCGAGCGCCACGACGGGATCGGTCGCCTCCCAGGGCGTCAGCTCGTCGCGGTCGCGATACCCCGAATCGTAATCTTCACTGGGCCCGACGTGCTCCCGCCAGCGGTAAGTCAGGCAGTGCAGGAACGCCGGCCCCTCGCCTCGGCGCAGGCCCTCGACAGCGGCCGCGGCACGCTCGCGAATCGCCAGGACGTCCCCGGTCAGGATTTCGTCAACGGCGATGCCGAAGGTGCGGACCCGGTCGACCAACGCCGTTGACGACCAGCGCTTCGAGAGCGGCGTGTGGATCGCGTACTGATTATTCTCGCAGACGAACAAGACCGGGAGGCGATGCAGCGCTGCGAAGTTCAGGCTTTCATAGAAGGCCCCCTCCTCGGTGGCGCCATCACCGAATACTGAAACCACAACCCGTCTCCGGCCCTCCCGCTGCAAGGCCATCGCGTAGCCTACGGCTACGGGGATGGTGGTCCCCACCACGGCGGACGCGCCGAGCACGTTATGCGTCATGTCGACCAAGTGCATCGAGCCGCCGCGGCCGAGGGCGCACCCTGTCGCCTTTCCGTACAATTCCGCCATGAACTGCCCAAGATCGCCGCCCTTGGCCAGGTACAGAGCGTGCCCGCGATAGGTCCCGGAGACCACGTCGTCGGCCCGCAGCACGTCGCAGACGCCCGTCGACACCGCTTCCTGGCCGATCGAGAGGTGTACAGGGCTCTTGATCTTGTCGGACGGATAGATGCGGGCCACCTCCTCCTCGACCCGACGGATGAGCCGAACGCTTCGGTAGAGGCGCGCCAGATTCGTTGCGGAAGGAAAGGTGCTCAAGGGTCAGTCCCGTTCGCCAGAGTTGGTCCTGTCCAGCCGCCGCGGCGCCCGACACCCCACCGGTGCCGACCGCGGATGCTGGCCGCTCCGTTTGGATCGGCTGGCGACGCCGCCGGAGATGGCGATCCCGATCGCCCGAAGGAATAGTCGAAGCGACGGCCGGCCTGCAATCAACTCTGCGAGGATGGCGGGAAAAAGACCGCGTTACACCGGGTGAGGCCGGTCCCGCAAGGGTCGGTGCCCGTGTCGGGCCGCGGTCACTTCGCCGTCTGGCATCCCGAATCGGATCGCCGGCGACGGTCCCATCGATGACGATTGTCAATCCGCCGCTTTCGGTTGTATGGACGCACTCAAGGATGCAGATATCTCGCAGTGATCCGCCGGCGGGGTGGATTGGTGGCGCCGGCTCGGCGAGTGGGTCGGGTTGCCGATGGATGACGACGGAGGGTCCGTTGACCGCCCACCGCACTTACGACATCTTTGTCACCCACGCTTGGCGCTACCACGACGAATGGACGCGCTTCGGGGCGATGCTCGATGCGTTGCCGGGCCTGAGCTGGCGGAATTTCAGTGTTCCCTGGCATGATCCTGCGGTCGATCCCAACACGCCACTCGGCCGTCGCCTGATCCTGCAATGGCTTGAAGGACAGATCGCCCCCGTCCATGCCTGCGTGTTCCTGTTTGGGGTGTATGCGGTGAAGAGCAACCGACGGTGGTTGGACCTGGAACTGGAGTTCGCGCGCAGTCATGGCAAGCCGCTGATCGGCCTGCCGGCCCTGGATGCCCCCGCTGCTGAGATCGGTTCCGACCGGGACATGGTGGATACGGTGGTCGACTGAAACGCGGAGGCAGTGATTCGGGCGGTCGATGCGTACAGTTAGGCGGGAAGCCAAACCTGGATCGAGCGGAGGCCGTCGGGTCACATTGCAGGGTCACAATTGTATTTGAAATATCCGACAACGTTTCTAAGTTTTGCCGGTAGTTGGCACCGCCGGACGATTGAGGCACGGAATTTGGTGACTGCGTCAAGCATGCGCCCAAAATTGGGTGATTCAATCAGGAAAGGGTCAGATTCCCGATGACGGACCGCGTGGTGTTAACGCTCACCAAGGGCACGACCGCAACCCGAATTCCGGGCCGGCAAGTCGGATTCAGTGCGCGGCGCTGTTTTCAGTTCGACGACAGCGCCGAGGACGCCGCCTGTAGCCGTCGGCTCGCTGACTACCTTTTGGCGCAGCCCAGGCTGGCCATCTACGGCCAGGGCCGCCTGACCCAACTACTGTTCAAGCACGCCCCGGAGCTTCGCCGCCATGTCCGGGCGCTGCTGGTCGATCGGATCCCCAACGACGGCGGCGCTTTTCCTGGCATGCCGCTCGTCACCGTCGACGAAGTGGACGGCGGAATCACGACGGTGTTTCTCGCCGACGAACACGCCGTGGAGCGCACGCGGATGCGAAGTCGGCTCGACAGTCGGCTGACGATCATCGAGCCGACGGTGTTGGCCGACATCGCCGCCGAGTCGGTGCCGACCCGTGCCTGGGTCCCGATCAGCAAGAACATCTACCCCATCGACCTGCCGGAGATCCGCTTCGACGAGGGGCTGGACCTGCTGCTGATCGACTGCCCAGCCCGCAATCTGGCGCTGATGCCAAACGGGCTGGCGTACGTCCACAACGCCTTTAAAAAGACAGCGGCCCGCTTCCGCACTTTCGACCTCGATATCATCGCTTACCACCGGTTCCACATCCAACGGATCTTCGACGAGGGTGGACAGGTGATCCTGGCGTCCGGCCGCGAACTGCCGGTCGATCCGTGGCAGGCCGAGAACTATGATCTGTGGTCGGAGCCCGAGGTCATCGACTTCTTCATGCCGATCATTCACGAGGCGGCAGCGGCCATCATCGAGGCCCGGCCGAAGCTCCTCGGCCTATCTATCCAACAATGCAGCGAGGCGTTTTCCGCCGAGCTTGTCCGCCTGGTGAAGGCGGCTCGCCCGGAGACGGTGATCCTGGTCGGCGGTTTCAGCTGCTACAGCCCTGACATCGGCTTGCGCTCCTTTCCGCTGGCCGACTACATGTGCATCAGGGAATCCGACCTCACGGTGGGGCCGCTGGTCGAAGCCCTGGCCCGCGGCGAGCGGCCGATCGACCTGCCCGGCGTGCTGTCGAGATACGACACCCCAGCCCGGCTGTTCACGCCGGCGCCGATGCCGCACAACCTCGACCAGATTGACCCGCCGACATACGAGTGGTTCGACCTCGACCTGTATCGCAACTTCAACGACTACCAGCTCACCCCGATCATCGCGTCCCGTGGGTGTCGCTGGTCGCGCTGCACGTTCTGCGCCGAGCGGTTCTACTGGCGCATCCGGTCGGCAACCAACTTCGTCGACGAGCTCGAATGGCTGGTCGATCGCGGCTGCACGCTGTTCATGTTCAATGAGAGCGATCTCAACGGGATGCCGGAAAAGCTCCTTGAGATCTGCGAGGAAATCATTCGCCGCGGCTTGAACATCAAACTCACCGGCCAGTTGCGGATCCACAAAAAGAGCGATCGCGCGTTCTTCGATACGCTGCGCAAGGCCGGATTCGTGGCCCTTCGCTTCGGCGTCGACGCGTTTTCCGAGAACACGCTACGCCTGCAGAAGAAGGGGTACACCACCGAGATGATCTCCCAGAACCTCAAGGATTGCTGGGAGGCGGGCATCTTCACCGAGGTCAACTGGGTCATCGGCGTCCCCGGCGAGACCGATGCCGACGTCGAGGAGGGCATCGACCTGATCATCAGGAACCGCGAGTACATCGGCCGCCTGGCCAACATCAACCCGCTGATCCTGGTCAACGGCAGCGTCTATTGGATCGATCCGGAGTCCCACGGGATCAGGTTCCGGGCCCCGCAGGAGGAGCTGTATGCCGCCCACGCCCGGGCGATCCCGGCCGACATGTGGTACAGCGTCGATCCCTACATCGACGCCCAGGTCCGCAAGTCCCGCTTCGAGCGCATCGTGCTCGGGTTGCACGATGCCGGGTTCCCGGTCGGCCCCTGGGCGCAGCGGATCATCGAGGACGTGCGCCTGCACCGCGACAAGAACCGGGCCGGTAGCAGCGAGGCCGCCGCGCCGGCCGAGGCGGAAGCAGAGGCCGAGGACGTGGCGCCGGTGGCGGCCGAACCGCCCCGCCCGGAGCGGGTGGTGGTTCGCCAGACCGCGACGCACAGCATCGTACGCTCGAGCCCGTGGTACTACGCGGTGCCGATCGACGTGGACGTCGCCGCGATCGCGGACGACGCCCTCGACGCCCTGCCGGGCGTGCTGCGGTCGGCCACCGAGGACGGCGCCCTGGAGGCCGTCGAACTGGTATTCGATTGGGCGGGATCCCGCGGCCACTACGATGTCCGGAAACACCAGCGCGTCGCCGGATCGTACCTGCGGGCCGACAGCCTTTTAGGGGCCGATCGGGTAGATGGGCTCGACGAATCGATGGTCGTCGTCCGGTTCGACCACGGCTTCTACGCCGTCGAGGGCGAAGCGTTGGTCGCGGCGCGCGAGGGGCGCGCCGCACGGCACGCGGCGGCAGCCGTTGATGCGGCGGCGCGACCGCAGGCAAACTGCCGGGTTCGGCGTCGGTTCTGCGACGGGTCGCGTTGGCCCTGCCGCCAACGGTACAGTCCGATCTGCGCCGGGTCTGGAAGCGGGAGCGCCTGCGGCGAGGTCCAGAGACCGACCAGCCGGCGTCCGATGTCGCCATCGCGTGGGCGGTCGGCCGCGGCGTGATCCGCGAACGCCTGCAGCGGTGGGGCGGCACCGCGCCCCGGCCTCCGGCCGGCCCCGAGATCGCGGATACCGGCCTACGGGTCGTCCATGCGGTGACGCAGGGGGCCGTACCCGAACTGATGCGGGTGATCCAGAACTACAATATCGTGCAGTTCGACGGCACGTACTACGCAGTTCCGCATGGACTGGCGGTGGATTTCGAGAGCCCGGACGTGCGCGGCCACCCGGATATCTTCGCCGGACCGACCGTCAAATCGGTGTGCGACTGGGTGAGCGCGCGGACGGCGCCGGTCGACAGGACGCCAACCGCGGCGTTCGAACGGGACTCTGACGGCGCGGCTGGACCGGCCGGCGAGATCACGCACACGCCGGTGCTGCTGGACACATTTGCCGGCTACAACATCGTGACCTTCGAAGGGTGGGTGTACGGCATTCCCCAGGTGCTTGGCGACACCGACCTCTCCGAGGTGGACGTGATCGGCCTGCCCGGCGTGATCCGCGACGTCTCGCGCGACGTGGTGGAATCCGAGATTCTCGAGCGGATTCGCTCAGAACCGATCGCGCACGAGGCCCGGCCGTGAGTGGCGGCTCACACGCCCCGAGGCACGACCCGAAGCGGGTCGTCATCGCCTATGAGGCCCAGCCGACGCGGATGTTCGGCGCCTATAGCGTGTGGGCGACCTACGCCGACGGCGAGCGCCGCGCCATTTGCCACGGTACCCCGCACCACTGCCTCGCCGAGGCGGAGCGGCTGAACGCGGGCCTGGGAGTGCAGTCTTCGGCCGAGCAGGCCTGAACCTTTGAGGCCCGACCCCACGTGGTTGCTGCCACGCCAGGAATCATTCCGAACGCCGATCCCAGCCGTTGGCAGGAGCACCGGTTCGGCCTGTCCGCCGAGCGCTGGGCGACCCTCGGCCACGGCGCCTACTGGATCACCGGCGCGGGGACCGGCTACGGCCAGGCCTTGGCGATCGCGCTGGCTGCCGCCGGGGCCGAGGCGATCCTGACCGGCCGACGACGGGAACCGTTGCAGCACACCCGCGCGCGCGCCACGGAGCTCGGCGTCGCCGGCGACCGGTTTCACGTCGTGCCGGCCGACGTCACCGATCCGGCGGCGATCGGTGCGGCGGCGACGTCGATTCTGAGGGAGGCGCGACCGCTCGCCGGGCTCGTGAACTGCGCCGCGCTGCCGCAGGCGCGCCACGACCCATGGCCGCTGCTGGACGGCAATCGCGAGACATGGGACCGGCTGATGGCGACCAACGTCACCGGGGCGTGGCTGATGAGCCGCGCCGCGGTTCCGTTGATGATCTCCGGCGCTCGGGTGCGGGTCCTATTGTTGACCTCAGAGGCCGGCTGGGCCTCGACGCCGGGCGTAGGGCCCTACAACGTCTCCAAAGCGGCGCTCAACGGCCTTGGGGCTTCGCTCGCCGCCGAGGTCGCGGCCCGCCATCCGCGGCTCGACATTCAGATCAACGTCCTCGATCCTGGAGAGGCGGGAACGGAAATGAACCGGGGGTCGACGATCAGCCCATTTGCCGTGGTCAGCATGGCGTTGGCGCTGCTGTCGCACCCGGCGAACGGGCCGAACGGCCGCTTCTTCCATCGCGACGGTCGGCACCTGTCGTTCGCATATGCGGAGCCGTGGCCGCGTCCAGTCCTGCCGCCCGACGGCGCCGCCGCATCGCCACGCGGTGGTGTCGCGCGCCAGCCCCGATGGCTGCGAAGGCCGCTCGGCCGACCCAGCCGAGAGCTGTAACGGACACCCGGACAACCGAGGCCCGGACCGGAACCGCCAGAGACGAGCCGACCCTATCGAACTCCCAGCAAACCCCTGAATTTGAACCCTTTCCACTCGTACATCGGCAGATCGCGCCGATCCCGCGGCAGCTCGACGATGTGGCGGAACCCCATCAGCTCGAGGCTCCGTCTCAGTAATGCGAATGACGGGCAGACCAGATTATCGAAGCAAATCGGGAAGCTGTCCTCCGGATAATCTCCGCGCGGTTCGCCGAAATGGATGATGTAGCGGTCGTCATCCGAGACGATCGTCCAGACGAATAGCGCCTTCCTGGCCAGCCGCGACAATTCGCTCAGGTGGTACAACGGATCCGATGTGTGGCAAAGCACCGCCAGGGAGGTCACGGCGTCCACCGGATCGACCCCGCCGATCGAATGGGCGCGCGCATCGTAATTTGACATTGAGGAACGCCGCGTTCGTTCCCAAAACGCCGTTCATCAAGGAAAACACCTTCGAAAAATCCTGCCGATCGACGCCGATCGCCTCTCTGGCCCCCCGCAAGGAAAAGGACAGGGGGAAATACCCCGTGTTGCAGCCAACATCGAGAAACGTCGACCCGTTTACGTCCCCGATCGCCGCGGTAATCTCGTCGACAAAACAGTCGTAGAGTTCCCGGAGCCGCTGATTCGCGTGACGAAACGCCGGCAGCTCCGCGGGGTCGACGTGCATGCGGTCCAGCTCCGGATGCTTGCGAAGCAGCTCGCCGTCGATCTTCGGGTTGTAGACCAGCCCAACATAGTGGCCTCGTTCGAACTCGAGGCCGACACCCGTTTGAAGATCCTCGGAAAAGACAAAGGGTTGATAACCCAGAAGACCCTCGATGGTGAATGTCCGGGCCAGCTCGACCGTTTCTCGACGGATCGTGTACCGCGTTAAATCCAACGTCGTCGGTCCTGATGACTTCGAAATCACAAGAGGGCCAGCCGTGCAAGCGGCCCGCTAGACGTTGATCTCCCAGAGAGTCGATCGGCCTTCCGGACCGCTATCGAGGCGCACCGTCTGCTCGGCCCACAAGCGGGCCCTGCCCCCAAAGACCTCATGAACCGAGAGGACGACGCCAGGATGATTGACCACGAAAAACGGACTAACCGACTCGATGCTGTCCTTGTGGCGATTGGTGTGGAAGACCGCTTGGTTTTCTTTGGTGACCCTGACCTCGCAGTCGTGACCGCACAGAATGCCCCCGGGCGGACTTTCGGCAGCCAGTTCCGGATATCTCTCAGGGTTTGCTCATAGGAGTGATCCCCGTCGATGAAAACCAGGTCCAAGGATGCGTCACCAACAAGTTCGGCGGCCCGATCGCTGGTCATCATCAACACGTTCACCAGGCCGCCTTGGAGATTGTCTTGTACGTTGTGAACGAAGATTCCGAAAACATCGAAATTTTGGGCAATTTCAAGATGTCTTTGAACGTTGGGAGAGCCTTGCCATGTGTCGACGCAATATAGATGCGCGTTTTTATCTTTGAGCTCATTGATGAATACGAGCGTCGAGCCAGACCCGAGCCAACTTCCGATCTCAAGAACCCTCAAGTCGTTTCCCCGAAGTCGTCGCACGATATCCCGAAGTGCCATTTGTTCGAAGTCATTAAAGGATGGGTATTCCTCGAGATACAGGGGTCGGCCCCCTGCCCCTGAACCGGACGTCGGAGAAGATTCTTCCATTCTCTGTTCCGAACTCCGCTTCAAAACGATCCACTCCCCGAACGCCCCACGCGCGCCGCGCGGCGCGCGTGGGGCGACGCAGGTTCCGCTTGACATTGGGCGGTCGGCCGCCGTTTCTGGGACCCGGCTCGCGGTGCGGCGCCGACCGCCGCACCGCGAGCCTAGACCCACGCAGTCCATCAACGACCCCAATCTCGACTATGGACCTCAAGTCGCTCGATGTTCGACCCTCGCAGCTCGAACGAGCCCGCGAACTCGCGATCCGCGGGCTGATGTGCTATCAGCCCTTCGAATTCTCGGACACCTTCGCGACGGGCGCCGGCTATGAGTTCGCCCACGTCGCCGAAGGGGCGGGGATGGTTTACTACCCCGATATCTCGCCGGCAATGCTCGAGAACCCATCGATTCGCCGGCACGTCATCGACTCCTCGCTGAAGGAGCCATTCCTCGAATACCGGGGCCGCTTGGCGGCGCTCTACGACAGCTTCATCGACGCGATCGAGTCCCACGTCGGTCCCTTCAACGACCTGACGATGGCGGACATCGGGTGCTGCTCGGGCTACTTCCCGGTCGCCTTCTCCAAACGGGGAGCGAAGCGCGCCGTAGGCTTCGATGTCGTGGATTACACGGACACATTCACGCTGCTCAACGAGATCTTGGGTACGAACGCCGAGTTCCAGAATCGCGGCTACGATCCGAAGCTCGGCGGGATCGACGGCGCGGGCACGTTCGACGTCGTCGTGTCGATTGCAGTTCTGGTGCACTTGAGCGACCCGCTCCATCATCTGGCGTTTCTCGGCGCAACGGCACGCAAGGCAATTCTGGTCTGGACCTGGACCTCGGAGGATCCGGAGGAGATGGCGATCCGCTACGGTTCGATCAATCGCTACTACGCGGACGCGAAGTTCCCCTACTGCTTTGACATAATGCAGATCTCGCCGGCGCTGCTGCGCACATCCCTGGAGCTAATGGGATTCGACGAGGTCCACGAAATTACCAACCGCCCCGACGGCATGCCGGACTACTGGTTCGATCGCCACCGCGGCTATCTGGCCGTGCGCCGTGGCGACGATCGCAGCGTAGAGGCCGCCGATTCCGCCGCCACTCATCCGCAGACCGCGGGCACCGCCCCCGGCCCGGGGCGCGGACCAGTGCTCGACAGAGTGCGGCGCCTGCTTGGCAAGTGAGGGTACGGTCGCGCCTCAGCGCGCCGCCGGCAGGCTCAGATCTGCGATGCCCGAACACCACGGCGTCGGCTCGACGGAGAAGTGGATCATCCGGCGCCGGGTCTGCAGCGGCCGATAGCGATCGCCGTCGTGGACCGAAACACCGACATCGATGAAGTAATGCCCGCCGGCCAGGACATTCGCGAACCGGAAGCGGCAGCAGGTCTCGCCGCCAGCTTCGTGCAAGACGAACCGTTCCGGATTGAGGTGGGAGTTCGACCCGAACAGTTTGACATTAGCGTCGGAGTAGATGTTGAAACCGAACGTTACGGGTCCTGATCCATCGATGAACCGGAATTTCACGAACACATCGATGACCGATCCGTACTTGAACGCCCGGAAGCTCGCCACCCCGTTGGACAGCAGCTCGAAATCGACGATCACGCCGAGACTGCTGTCAATGCGGATCTCTTCGGCATTGTAGTAGCTGCGAAACGGGCACCCGTCGGCCGCCAGCCTCGCGTCGACGAAATGCCTGAACGCGTCATCGACCCGCGAAAGGGCATTGTCCTCGAGCAGGCTGATCGTGTGCTCGGGGGGGGCGGATCACATCGGCGGCGGCCGGCACCCCCTCCGAGAACAGCATCGCGAAGTAGCGATCCGCCATCTCTACGGAACGCCCGTCGCCGACTATCTCGCCGCCCTCCATCAGGATCGCGCGGTCGCACAGCCGGGCGATGATGTCCGGGACGTGCGAGACCAGCAGCACTGTCACGCCAGCGCGCTGCATCTCAAGCAGCCGCTCGACGCATCGGACCATGAACCGAACGTCGCCGACGGCCAGGGCCTCGTCGATGATCAGGATTTCGGGGTCGATGTTGACGGCGGCCGCGAATGCAACACGTAGGAACATCCCGGACGACAGCACCTTCATCGGCTGATCGAAAAACTCGCCGATGTTGGCGAAACCTTCGATGTCCGGCAATCGACGGGCGATTTCGGCCTGGCTGAACCCCATCAAGGTCCCGTGCATGATCACGTTCTCGCGCCCCGTGAACTCGGGGTGGAAGCCGCCGCCGAGCTCTAGCAGCGCCGCCACGCGCCCCCGAACCTCCACCGACCCGCCGGACGGCGTCAGCACCGAGGCCAGGATCTTCAGCAGAGTCGACTTCCCGGACCCGTTGCGTCCGAAGATGCCAACGGACTGGCCGCGCCGGATGTCCAGGCTGACGCCACGAAGCGCGTGGAAGTCATGGTGATAGGAGCGACCGAACGGGTCCAACGCCTCTTTGAGCCGGTCCTTCGGCGAATCGAACAGTCGATAGGTCTTGGTCAGGCCGCGAACGCGGATCGCAATGTCGGCCTCGCCGTCCGTTTGGGCCTCGGTCATGGCGTCCATATTCAGCCTCACAGAACCTCGGCGAACTCGGGCTTCAGGCGCCGAAAAATGGCCGCGCCGATCAGCATCAGCGACAGGGCGACGAACCAGAAGACGGCGGCTTCCGCAGGTCGGGCCCAGAACGGTGTGTCGTACAGCAGGGTGTCGCGATAGCCCTGCACCACGTAGTAGGCTGGATTGAGGGCGAGCACGGAATGCCACCGCTCCGGCACCAGCTCCAACGGCCACACCACGGGCGTCAGCCAGAACCAGATATTGAGCACCGCCGTCGCAACCCGGGCAACGTCGCGGAAGAACACCTGCAGCGCCGCCAGCAGCCATCCTAGGCCCAACGCCAGGACCAGCGTCGCCAGCCCGTAGTAGGGAAGTTGCAGTGCCGCCCAGCCGGGCACGCGACCGTGCGCGAAGACGACCGCGACGACCACCGCGATCACGCCAAGGTGAACGACCGTCGCCGCCAGCAGATGCACGACAGGCAGAATCTCGCTCGGAAACACCATCTTCCGGATCAGGTGCCCGTTGGCGACAACGCTTCCGGTGGCGGTGGTCAGCGCTTCGGCGAACAGCAGCCACGGCGCCAGTCCGGCAATGAAACACAGCACAAACGGCACGTTCGTGACGATGACGAGCTTGAAGCCGAACGTGAAAACGAACCAGTACGTGGCGACCAGCAGCAGCGGCTGCAGGACCGTCCAGACGACGCCGCCGACGGTCCCGACATAGCGTTCGCGGACGAACTGGATGGCCATCGCCCGGATCATCAGTCGATGGCGGAACAAGCGACCGAGGAATCGTATAAGTCCGGCCATTGTGGCGCTAAAGGTTGAGTTTTCCAAAGGCTCGGCAGATCGCCGGGCGTGAGCAGACAGCGGTTCGCAGATCCTGCATAGCTCGTCTGTAACTCAAAAACCAGGGCGGTCCGCGGCCGACCTTGCTATGGGTGCAGGCCGTATTGTATCAACAAAAAGTCGACCCGTTCGCGCCGATCCGCTGCGATTTGGCGCTTCAGAAGCCATTGACGGGAAAACTGATCCGGCCACACATCCTTGGGCAACGCAGGCGGGGAAGCCATGGATCTTAAACCCTTGCGACCGCTGGTCGTCGGCTCGCCGCGCAGCGGTTTTGTGCTGCTAACCAGCGTGGCCGTCCATTTGGCTAGTGATTTCCGTCTAACGGAAGAGTCCGTCTGAGGATTCCCATTTTCTCGTGGGTGTGCGAGTCTGGCGCATGCGCACAGGGATACCTCTCACCGTCTCGCCGTCGGAGCGGCTTCGCCTGGAAG
>Ga0209780_1000542_pt1 | contig 20619 bp, 16 predicted proteins | sample WorMetexBAHAMAS2_FD_187384 | JGI IMG/M metagenome (GOLD analysis project Ga0209780, IMG submission 187384) | Marine gutless worms symbiont microbial communities from Max Planck institute for Marine Microbiology, Germany - Inanidrilus exumae... | ecosystem: Host-associated > Annelida > Digestive...
CTTGGTTTTTGAAATTACAAATCTCTAACTGGGACGCATCATAAGTTTCGAATTGGGTCACCATGCCGAATTGCATGGCGATCGGTCAAACCGTTGCCGAGATATCTCGATTTTGGATTTTCAAGATGGCGATCTTGGATTTTTAAAATTTTTAATTTTTCACGATCGGAAAGGTCAAGAAGGGTGAACTGCGTCCCTATGCCAACTTTTGTCGAAATTGCTCAAACCATGGCGAAGATATGGCTATTTTTCGATTTTTCAAGATGGCAGCTGTCCGCCGTCTTGTATTTTTAATGCGTTTGTCCGGACCACCCACGAAGGGCATTTGGTGGTGTTTATCACTGTGCAAAATTTGGTTGGAATCGATGCGGTAGTTTTGATAATATGCACGTTTTTGATTTCGCAAGTTTGGCTTGATCACGCCTATTCACGCCCCCAAATTTTTTGGCGGTTTTGACCCCCTATATGGGGAGCATTGTGTAAAAATCTCCTTGAAAACAGTGGAAAAGGTCTCATAAAGTCCTTGAATTTTTTTCTTATCAACTTATGGGAACCCTGGAGACAGAGTTGAACACGTGTGTACAACTACAAACATTCCCCTGTCCAATGATACCAAGATCGTTACTTACTGAATTCCAACCCGTTCATGGCAAACTGGCATTCACAAACTTTGTCATTCAAAAGTGTGACGGACAAAAAACGTCAAACTGTTTTGCCTTCTGGTGTCATGCGATGTCCAAGCCCAACCGTGATAGTTTTCACATCCAGTGCATAGTTTCATTGCTAGGAGGCGCTGAAAATTCGGGGTAATGTGCACATCCCTAAACTTAAACGCCGTAACCCCTTGAGCGAATCTGCCCAAATTTTATTACATTACCGAGCGTGAAGCTGCCAACAAATGGTGAACATTTGTTAAAAATTGCCCAAGGGATACTCCTGCTGGGCATTTATATGCCAGAAATTTGTTAAAATTATCAGTTTTGCGGTCGACTCCTCCACATCAAATTTCACCTTCATTGGTGCAACATGTTGCCCCTGTGGGGCGAAAAACCTCAAAATCACCTTGAGTAATGGAAATACTGGCGTATAGTCTTCGTGCAGCTGCTGGTAAAAATGTGATAACATGAAAAAGGGAAAGTAACAAATGTGTGAATACGAAATCAAAAGAAAAAGAAATGTCCCTTTTGTGGATGCTACATTACTTGGCCCTGGGAGGATGCAAAGTATCGTGATCAGTGTGTCTGTGTGCCTGTCTGTTTGTCCACTTGCATATCTCAACAAAAAGGTCAGCTACCACAGAGGGACGGCGTGACGCACTATGTTAGTAAATTCTTGCAATGTTTAATGAAATGTGGGAGGTAGAAAGGTTTCAAACAGCAATAGTGACCTTCATGGTCATTCAAGGGTGCCATTTGATAGGCGACATACGATATACTACTAGTGTTCCATTGCAACTATGTCTCTATCTTGCATTGTTAACGTGATATTATCACTTATTTCCCAAAATGTAAAGAGTTAACGTGACTCTGAGCACATCCCTTTCGGGCTTAATATATCATTGGTGGCATTAGTACTCATATGTACACGAAATTTGAATTGCCTAGCTGCACCCATCAGTATCAGTCTGTTGGCTGTCATCTAGCAGCTGGGCATCATGATCGTCGGTCCATGAAGAAAATCTTGGGGGTTTGGTTATGCAAAATCACAATTCCGATTCAATCTTAGAAACAAATCGCGATTTCGATCTCGATCTTAGAAAATTGTTACAGCATTAGTTTATTGTGAAAAAACTGGTGGACGCTAACTGTGTTACTGATGTTCTGTGATGTAACTGCAGTTTACTGTTGCTGTGCCTTGCTCAGTCTGCATGTTTTGTGCACTAGATTGAAACTAGTGCAACTGGATGTCACCAATAAGAAGCAGATTGCAGATGCTTACGAGTTTGTCGAGTCCCATGTTGGTTCTGAAGGTAGGTAGAGCTTAACTGTCGGACTATTAGTAATCAGCTCTAGTCGGATGCTTATTGGTTATGTTGTGTTATTTTTCGACATGAATCAAATTGAATTGGACGTCATTATTTCTATATTGAGTGAACAGGAGAGAAGTATTTGACTGTGTTAGTGTTGTGCTGCTGACTAGGCCTATGCCAGTATGACCATTGTGTTATACTGGCATAGGGTTGAAGCTGCTTATATCACTTGTCTTTATCACCCATTTTTAAGTCGACTCATCCGAGTCGACCTAATAAAGTGGGTCTCAAATGTCCGTCTGTCCGTCCACAAAAAATTTTCTTCGATTTTAATGAAATTTGGTACGTAGGTAGAGGTCGACGAGTGGTGCATGAAGGTATGCAGTATGACCTGATCCAAGGTCAAGGTTAAGGTCACGAGCCCTTGAAAGTCGGAAATTCGGCCATTTTCAACAGCTATCTCCTCCCCCATTTAGAATGGGGGCTGGCAAATGATCACGGATTCTTAAATTAGGAGGCAATACCTAAAGCTTATCGGGGCTGGATTTTTTATTTTTGCCATAGTTTTTGTGTTACATGAGTATGAAGTTGGCAGTAAGTAGGAGTCGACCGTCAGTCCCGTATGCATATGGCGCTAATTTTTATTTATATGCCGACTTTGATAATTAATTAAACACTGAGTCAACAGTGTGTTTTTCCAACTAAGAATTGTGGTTTCAGTGTGTGGTGGTTTTGCTGAAGATCTGTGTTTTTGATTTTGGGTTAAATAGGAAGTGTTATGTGGCTTATCAAATAGATGACCTGGCCTTGAATGACCGTTGAGATCATGCACTTACTGTGAGCCTTTCCAAATGTGATTTTCGTACATAGTCCAGTGGCACGACCCCACATTTTAAAGAAACCTTGCTTGAAAAAGAAACGATTGTTAAGGGACCAAACAAGGTTATGGGTCCTGCCACTGGACTAACAGCTGTGCAGCAGTTGACAAGGTTTTAACTGACGTAGTGTGTTGCACAGTCCCTCTGTGATAGCTGAGCTTCTTGTTTTAGTTTGGCTTGTTGTGTGGTTTGTGCAGGCCTGTGGGGCATTGTCAACAATGCTGGCATTTGCTATCTGGCAGATTTAGAGATGACGTCAGAGAAGTTGTTTCGTAAAGTCCTTGATGTTAATCTGCTTGGTCTGATTAATGTTACAACTGCGTTTCTGCCATTAGTACGTCTGGCAAAGGGCCGCATCGTAAACATGAGCAGTATTGCAGGTTAACTTTTACTGTTCTGTTCTATTCTTTAGCCGTCCTCGATCCGAGATTTGGCCACACCATAGACGTACTTTCGCCATTTATCTCTGTCCTCTGTCATTCTGTCTTACTCTTCCACGGGGAGTCCTGTCCACGTAGTGATGTTGTCCATCCAGGCCGTGCGTGGTCTTCCTCGCCTGCGTGCACTTTGCATTGTTCCTTGCATTATCTCTTTCTCCAGGCAGCTCCTTTGTTTCCGCATGGTGTGACCATAGTATGCTAGCTTCCTTGCTTTGACAGCGTCTAACAGTTCCCTCTTTACGCCAACTTTGTTAAGAACCCACTCATTTGTTTTCTTTGCTGTCCACGAAACCCGCAGAATCTTTCTCAGCCCTTTCATCTCAAAGGCGTCAAGACGTGTTTCTTCATTCTTTCTGAGTATCCACCTTTGACAGCCGTACGGTGCTACAGGCCACGCTAGCGCTTTTATTATTACTATACATTGCAGTATTTATGTAATTTGCTTGGTAAGTAAGTTTAAGTAAGTAAGTTTTTTAAAAATACATATGACACGCGCACATGTTTACATAGAGTGAAATTAATAAAACACCACGAAAAAAATAAAAATAAAATAGTGAAATTAAAACACCACGAAAAAAAATAAAAATAAAATCATAAAATACATAGACATAGGCACACATAAAACGCATGAAATATTAGACATAATCAAAAAGTGAGCGAGGAATAAAGTGGCGTTTATTAAATTCATATCTGATATTTGGTAAAACAAAATCGTGCCCGCGTTGTCTAAGGTGCATGGCGCCAGGTGGCCTGGATTTGACGGTGAATAGGTGGTGAAGACAATGTAGTTCAGACCAGCTGCGGCGAAATAATCTGTACTGAGATGTCTCGTTTAAAAGGTTTAAGTCATGTCGGTAAGATGTGAAGCCCATTCGATTGGCTGTTTTGAGTACTCTCCTCAACATATCCTTATGCCCCTCAGTCAAGTAGCCAAAATACACTGGCAGAGCGTATAGAATTTGGTTAAGCACGATGGCATTAAACACACTGTGTAAGGCACTTATACCACGTATAGACTTGTTCTAGCTTGGTTGATGTTGTTCTAGTAATTGAAGTGCTGCTGAAGTTCTTTGATCTAACACTGCAGTGTCGTCTGTGACATATGCAGTGTGATAATTCAGCTATTTCATATTTGTTTACTCTTCAGTAAAACTGATTCCTATGGCTGAAGACCTGATGCTATAAATGTAACATTGAGATGATCAGATGTCCAACAGATGCTGGACCAATTTGCTCAGTATAGTCAACTAAGAGATTTTCGTTGTGTGCAGAGCTAAGTTTTTCGTTAACTCCAATGCCCCATACATGCCCAGGGGCAGTCAAGCGCCCTGATTCATTTGTTGATTTCAGCGCTATTTTTTTTCTTATACTGTCTTTTTTACTTATTGTTTCTTGCTCGTTTACTCCCTGACTCGTCTAGTTACTTCTTCCAGAATAGGCACATTATGTTTTCAGGCCCGAGGCTGTAGGAGGCGACCAAACCTGGCTATAGTTTTTTGGGTTCATTTTATGTCTTAGTATATTTTGTTACGGATGCACGTTTGCTTTTTTGTGTTTTTATTTAATTTTTCATTATGATGAATGGACTAATTTTTGTGATTAGTCAATGATTGATCAACTGATCTTTATGCCTTCGTTTTCCGACAGTATCGGCAAAGGCGTTATGTTTTGCGCTGTCCTTCCACTGTGTTTGTTGGTTTGTTTGTTCGTCCGGACAGTTTTTGTTACCATGATATCTCATGAATAGCTCGAGCAATTTTGACGAAACTTAACAGGAAATATTCACTAGCCCCTGCTAATGACCTTACTAGATTTTGGAGGTCAAGGTCACAACAGGTCAGTGAGGTGGCAAAGGCATCCATGTGGACGCTGGGGCATTGCAGTCCGTCTTTGAGTGGACTATTAATCAATTAAACGATTAATTAACTAAGCGTATGACTTAGATTGTGGAGGTCACAACAGGTGAGTGAGGTGGCAAAGGCTCACTTGATCAATCATTGACTAAATTTTAGTTGATTAGTTGACGTTTTATTGAGTAATTGTCAGCTGTTAGTCAAATAAATAATGAATTGTAGGAGATAAATTACAGCTCGTCAGCTATACAATGTCAGCTGTGACTGTTAAAGGGAAATTCATCTCAGTTAAATTGATATTTTTCTATGCCGTTTAGTTTCATTTACTGCAACTGTCAAGTACTCCATAAGATACTCTATGTAGTGCTTGTGTGCATATTTTAGAGAAATTGCAACTTAGGCATTCACATTGCCATATCTTGTAAGTGGTTTGAGATGAAGTTAATGTTAATCACTAATAGGAAGTCACATACGTCCTTACCGTTACTATTATTATAATCGATGACCTAGGAGGATTACTGCTGTCTATAATCACTCTTTTGTGTCATGTATCTTGAAAACGGCAGAAGCAGCTGACTTGCATGAGTCTGCCTTGCCTATGTTGTGTCGACTCTTTAGATACATGTTGTCGCTGTTACTTTACCTCGTATTTTATTTATTTTTGCGCACATGTTGAAATTTCTGTACGATGTGAACCTGCCACTATTGTTCTTGCAGTTACGAATGCATAGACTTGTCTGACATTACGTCTGACTTGGTTCATTTTATATGTCATTTTAGTCGATGGCTAATCAACTAAACCCCGTGATTAACCATGTAAAAATATTTTAGTTGCACGTCATCTCTGACTGATATGCTGAAGTATAAAATTTGACCAAATTGCCAAGTCAAAGTCAGGTGCGGTCTACAGTTGAGACTTAGTCTCAGCTTCACACTAAATCTACAACTGCAGCGACTCCTAGCGGAGAGTTATCAGTTCAAAAAAGGCGACAGTTGTTGCCAAAACGTTACTAATTTTTAGGTAAATGTTACGGTTGTTAGTAGTATTAACCATAACAGTTAAACTATTACTGTAGTTTTGTTATTATTGAAGTAAGTTGATGACAATATTAATCTGCTTAGTCTGGTTAATGTTAAAAATGTGTTTCTGCCTTTAGGACGTCTAAAAAGGGCTGTATCATAAACATGAGCATTACTGCAGGTTGAGTACACAAACTGTGCATAGTAGGTCAATTATAGCGTTTTCTGTGCATGAGTTTATTGCAAGAAAGAAATTTACCAGTAATTTGATTAAAGTCAAGCAAATTTAATAACAATTGAACTTTAAGAGTTTCTGCCTTAATTTGTAATGATTCTTGTTGTTCTAACTGGCTGTGGTTATTCCGGTTTGGTGTGTAGGACGTGTCCCACTTAAACAGACTGGTGCCTATGCTGTGTCAAAGTCAGCAATTGAGATGTACAGCGACATATTGCGGCTAGAAATGAAGAAGTGGGACGTCCACGTGTGCATTATTGAGCCACAGGCATACAAAACTGGTGTGTATTATTTTGCTTTTTGTGTTTTTTGGACAAAGATGCTAATAATTTTAGAGTAATTCACATTCCTCACTCTGCATTGTCGTGGATCTATGAAACATGAGTAGCCATTTGCACCATACTCCTGGATAGACTACTTTGCACTCTGTGTGATTGTCACAATCCAGTTATAAATGTTCTTCTTTCTGGCACTGGTGATCAGTGATTCACATAATCTGCAGCCTACCATGAGTGTAAAAAGGGGCTCCTGTGCTGAGAATGCTTGGATAAAATTTTCGTATTTGCTGTCTGAAAGTGGTGGCTTTTACAACTGAGTCAAAATGAAGTCAGTTTTGTTTTACAAGTTTCGGAGTCTGCCTTTGTCTTGCATTTGGAAAGTGACGCTGTTAATTGAACATTAAAGAAAATGCGGAATAGCCATTTTAATTTGCACTCAAAAGTTTGGCTTGATATACGTACCATATGTGGCTTAACGGTAGAGCGTTTGCTTGCGATCCAAAAGATCGCGGGTTTGAATCTCGACCGGTATGCTTCCAGGTAATAGCCTTGGGCAAGCTGCTCGCATGCATGTGCCTTTGTCACCAAGCAGTATAATTTGGTACCGGCCGAAGGGCAGTTATGCTCTTCGGCTGGGAAGGTAACCGGCAGGCCCGGCGGAAAGTAATGGCAAGTCACCTGCGGGCTGACTGCCTGTACACTGGGATCAGCTCCGGGCCCAACGCTCGGTAATGAGTATGGGATAACTTTACCTTTTATATACCATACCATTCCAGAGGCTTGTTACCGAAAATTCAAGATGGCGGCAGTCGCCATGTTGAATTTGAGCAGAAGCAGAAATCTGCTTTAAAGATGGTTTGAATGATATTGTTTATCTTCGAACCAAATCTCTAACCCTTTCTGAGATATGGTCTTCTCCTCTTTTTCCAGTATGGTGGCTGCAGCCATCCTTGATTTTGTATTTAAACATTTAGGGGAATGTTAAGAGTGGGTATGCATGCAAAATGTTGACTTGAAGGTCTTCTGGAGTTACAGCTTTGATAGCTATAAGATGGACATGGACTCATCAGCATCGACATGGATGCCTTCACCATCACATGCTTGAATCATGTGTGACCATGACCTTTGAGCTCAAATCTTATAACACCCGTATTTCATGATCTACTTGAGCAATCTCGATGAAACTTACATGGAATAACCACTAGCCCCTACTGATGATTTGATTACAGTGATTAGGTTTTGGAGTTCAAGGTTACAGCAGGCCGTTGAGGTGGCGAAGGCGTCCATGTCAATGCTTCGTATCAAACCGCATTTTCTAGTTTGCATTTTCACTGTGCATGTGCAGATATGATGGGATATTTCATTGTTCAGACACATTTTGTAGTGATTTTAACCATCTTGCCATCATATATGCACAGAAATGGCGGCATTTCTATTAACAGTCCGAAATTTGACATCACCATCTTTCTCAGTTGGGTTAATTAACTGTGTAATGGTTGCAGTTTTGGTAATTTTGAAACATTTCGGGCAATTTTTGGCCATATTTATACTGTGCATGGTCAGAAATGGTTATTTGTCAACTTTCAGTCAAAGTTTTGACATTGCCATTCAATTCAGCGACCCCAGTTTTTTAATAGTGAGGTGTATATTGTAGATCGAGAGACATTTTCTTGTGTTTTGGATCATTTTTTCATTGTGCATGCACAAAATGATGGTATTTTCCACTTCCGTTCTGAAAGCTGATATTACAGTCTATAAGCAGCGTTGATTTCATACAAAAGATTTAAATTTCGCATGTAAGATGATTTTTGGCTGCATTTTCACTGCACATTTGCGAGCTTCTGGTGAAAATTCTGACTATTCAATTCTGCGAGCTTAATTTGTTTTAGGGAGCAGGGTTTTGGCAATTTGAGGACGGTTTCAGTTAATTTTTTTGCATCATAAAAGCTGAAAGTGCATTGTACTTCTTTTCCCGGTTTATTTGCTTACTGACGTAAATGTGTGCTCCACGGTTCTCTCCACAATCCACCAAATGTGAAGTTGATATCACCATCCGTTACTACTGATAGTTACATGACCTTGTGACCTTGCTTTGACCTTGGACAGTGGTTACACATGGCAGGTCACGTGATCAACAACTCCACCAAGTTTGAACATTCTATGTCTACCCATACTTGAGATATGAGTTATGACGTCTCAGATTTGTAATCACTGACAGTGCATTTGCAGCCACTGTTCATGCACTGTACCACGTGACCTATGTGTAGGGGGCAAATGTTTCCCATATATTAGAAATACATGACCTTGATTCATCTATTCACTTTGCAACTTACGTGGCTTTATGATCACAATAAATTGAGTTATCCACCACACTAGCATTTGGCCTGTGTTTTAGGCCATATGGTACAGCTTACTGCACATGTGCATGATCACGTGACCTCTGATTAGGAAGTCAGAAGCAACTACATATTCGGAATTCTCAACCCCACTTTCCTTATTCACCGTACAACTTTTATGAGGCTGTAATGACGGTTAAGGATCATCTACATATGGTATTTTTACCATTTGGTGGTTTTCAGTGAAAAAAAACTTTTGGGTCAAAAGTTGGCATTTCGTGGGGTTAAATGGTTTGCATGTTAATTTAGTGTTTTAGTTTTTCAACCCCAGAAAGCCACACCCTTGGGCGATTTAACGTTGTTTGAGCGGTCACACATCAAAATTGATTGAGGGGTTTGACCTGTAGAGGTTATTTCCAAAAACATTAGGAGCAGCACGCCCCCCTTGGGGACTTGTTTAACTGCTCGAGACAAGTCTTGGTAGAAACTCTTCATTTTTTTCTCTGTGGCTGCCGTCGTTGGTCCACACATTTGAATCAGAGTAATGTTTCATGGTTTTGCAAAAGTAAACAATGACAAGTCACGTGTTTGCCTAGACCACCCACGCTGTCACGGTGCCACCTACATTTTTGCATGACTTACTTGTACATTCGAAGTTGAAGTTGGAGAGAGTTGTGGGTAGTCGAAATTTGGCCATTTCCATTACGTTGGCTAGTGGCATTTACAGCTGGTTATACCACTATACACGCTATGCACGCGAAAATGCCATTTTCATTCGGTCTTTGGAAGTTACCAGTATCAAACTGTAATAAGGTTTGTGGCTCTGAGTGAGTGAGTGTGTTATATCTTTTTAGCATCTACAAGTCCGGAACTTCTTGCTGCACATAAAACTGAGATTTGGAATTCTCTGGATGAAAAGACAAAATCTGTATATGGCAAGGAATATCTGGAGAAGCTGTACGACAGCTTTGAAGCTTGTGCGTCGAGATATCCTGCTGATCTTACTCCAGTGGTGACAGCTCTGCGCGGCGCATTATTTTCCAAACAGCTGAAGTCACGGTACACTGTTGGGCGTGGAACGTGTACCCTAGTGTACACGTTGCTTTTGCTGCCCGGTTGGGTGTCTGACCGGTTATCAGTGGCAATGAGCCCAGCTAACTGCGATGCTCATCCTGCCGGACTGCAGCAGCAGCAGCGCAGTGTCAGCTGAGGGATGTAGCAGCTGATGGCTATGGGCAGTACGTCAGTGCAATTGACACCATTCTTGATGTTTAAAACTGACATCCCAAAGATCTGTGTTGCACCATAATTTATTTTTTATCAAGTATTTATCGATTTGTTAATGAAATACGCTCATTTTGTTGTAGAACTGCATTGTGCATTCAAGCATGTTTTGCCTGTACAATTTGTTTTGCAATGCAAAATGTCCTACAATGGTACATAATGAAGGATATTGAAACTGAAGAAAGAAATTGTCTAATTCTATACTTCGGATTGGCGCACTCAGTACTTTTGTGTTGTGAGTGACTGATAGACACCTACATTGTCATGCTCTGATAGACTGTGTTCATCCAGCCGATGTTCCGTGATGAATTGTCCTCAGCAAGCAATTCCATCTATCTGTTACTTAACTCAGTCCAAAACAGTTTATACTGATTGTTAGCTTCAGAATTCAGTAGATCTCATATCAGTTTTATGCCGAAATGCTCAGGTATTACTGTCACTAAAAAGAATAAAAAGTTGTGATTAACGATGCCTGAGTTACATTGTCGTTGCCAGACTTTATGTAGCATTGTGTGAACAAACATTGAAGATGTGAAAACATAAGTGAGACAGCAGTTAACTAATGACTATCTTAATGACTTCTAATCAGTTATTATAGGCTCAAAGAGCCTATATTGGAAATACTATATGGGGCAAAAAACGGTCTTCACGCGTTTGGCAATAACCGATTTGGATGAAATCTGGAACAGTGTGAGCTAAATGTGGGGGGGGGGCTGGCCCTGGCAGATTTTGGGCGCTATCCGCACAGTAGCGTCAATTTGAGAGGGATCGTTTTTCCAAAAAAGGCAAAAATTGCTCACAAAATTTCCAGGTCTTGCGACTAGATAACGCTGGCATGACTCAGTCGCAGGTGCGTGACACTAGGTATCGTCGAATGCAGGAACTAAATAGCTTGTGCATCAGTAAATAAGTAAACAGTTGTGTCACCTGTCGAGTACCCCGGTGGGAAATGCTCTCTTCGAGCCTATATTGCAGTATGTCTCCAGATAGACTGCAACCCATTTTTCTGTGTATAGTCTTAATACTGTTTTTTTTTCGTATAGCTGACTCTTGTGGAGTGTGTTGGGTGTCAATACAGAGTGACATGCAGTGCTTATAATTACCAACGACGACGATATACGCGGGGATTGGGTTTTTAGCAATGTTTGTTTGTACGTCTGTCTTTTTTCTGCATGATATCTTAAAAAGTGCCAAACTTGACATAGAATGTTCCACCATGAGTCTTGGAAAACTTTATTTTGGGGTCAATAGGTCAAGGTCACGAGGCAGACAAAAGTGCCGGCGATGTGGGTCTTTGCACTCTTCTGGATACAGACTTCTTCTATTGTGAAGTTGTTTTTTACTTTATAAAGCTTTTCCATTAGTACATTGTGGTCGAGTTGTTCATATGTGATATGTTGTGGTCAACAATTATCAGATTTGTCACCATGCATGTGAAGATTGTGTATATATTTAATTCATAATTTGACTTTTTGTTTTTGTAGTTTCTCAGCGCATTCGTAGTGTATTTATGACACATACGATTTCCTAAAAGGTGATGCAGAAATATTGATATCTGTAAGTTCCACGTATCTGACAAAATTAAACTAAGCGTTCCCTGGCTACCATGCAGTGTTGACTGTTTGACGATCGGTTCAGTAGTTTTAACACATAGGTCGACCTGCAAGTTACCGACGAACGGAATTGCTCTATCAGTATCGCGCTCTACATATAATTCATAGTCGAGTCTATAGGCTAATGTTAATGACATGACGCTCAGCTACTACAGACAAAGTGCGCCATACTTCTGTGTAATCATTGATTATGCAAGTGCAATCAATGGGCATTCTGAAATACGTTCCAGAGTGCTTCGAAGTGCTACTGTGCCGTTCTTTTTATCATAAAAGAACGGCACAGTAGCACTTAGAAGCGCCCTGGAGCGTATTTCGGAACACGCCCAATGTTAGTTAGGTTCATAGGTTCTATGAATCTAGAAGATAAATTCGGAATTATTTGCGCAGACGGGTTTAGCGACGACGTACAGTGCGCGTAAACTTAGGGCTGGTTCCTCGTTGCACCAATACTTAAACCGTCACTTAACTACATGTAACGATCACTAGCGATGAAATCTTTACTTGCTGCTTAATTGAACTGGGTTTAAGCGGAGATTAGCAGTTAAATGGCGACGGTGCAACGCTATTTTGTGCTAATGACAACTACTTAAGTAAGTGTGGTTCGTAGAACTCGACTTAGTATAATAATAGTAACATTAACATAAGCGATTCATAAATAGCATTGTAGAAATGACTCGATGATCGAATGGGTAGCGAGCTGCCTTACTGCGCTGTAAGTTGAAATTCAGCTAGTGCCATTTTTACACTCTTCTTCTCCGCCACATTTTAGGCTTATTGATACGGGTAACGCGCGACTGGTACGGAGCCTGCAGAAAAAAATATCTCGTGCGCACAAGATAATTTTTTTCTGCATGTCCCTTCGCGGTTCCGTAGTATGGCGTCCCAACATCTATGGCCCTGGCTTTCATTCAGCTTTAAAAAAGTTAGTGCCTATACCACAAATATAATATAGTTAATTATCGTCCGATAATTTAAGATTCGCCTACCCCATTTCTACTTCCATTATTTCTATTTTACAGTTGTGTGTTTTTATTCTGTATTTGTATTTTTACTTCTGTGATGCCCAGTGCCTCATATGGCGTGATAAAGAATGATTAGCCTACAAGTCACGTGATAAATTCTACATAACAAATTCGGTATGAAACCGTCGGAATAAACTGAATGCACTTTGGTATGCAGATATCAGTGGTGTTAGATTATTCAATCCTATGTAGATATTCCCGATGCGTCCTGCGGCGTATTCAGGATACCACAGCGACGACAGCTTGTGGCAGGACACTAGCGCGCTAAAAACCAGATTGCTGGCACTGGCAATTAACTCATCAATTTCCAAACTGATAATCACCCGTTGCCAGACCTTCTGCACTTTGGACCATGTTCGCCCATTGCATCTCCATTCTACATGTAACATTTTCCTGTTGTGATCATGGTTCACATACGCCTACTTCTAGTCGTTCTGCCCCTATATATACGCGCTTGTCTTTATTTCCAATATGGCGGCGGCGACCGCCTTGATAAACAAGAAAATTATATTTAATGAAAATCAAATATAGGCTTGTTACTATAACCGTGCTGTACTTAATCGAATAAAGACGTAAATAAAAAAGTTGCAAAAATATGTTCTCGTAAGTCAACAGTGATCACTACGGAACAACGAGTAATCACATGCCTGTGTTCTACCATGCATCAATAAAATAGATGAAATGAAAACTGCAGAATATGAAAATAACTACGGATTATGAGACAGATACACAAAGTATGCTAAAATAATATTTAAAAAATAAGATACACTGTCAAACTTTATCAATGACGCAAAAGTTGCATGATAAATAAATTAGCCCCTTGCGGGACTGACGGTCGACTCTTCGCAAGTGACGTTTCTGCCAAGTTCAAAGTCACGTGACACAAAATTTCATTGAAATCGACGGAACTTTTGTGGACGGACGGACGTACTCCCGGACGGACATTTGAGACCCACTTTATTAGGTCGACTCAGAAGAGTCGACCTAAAAACACTGTAAAACAGCATTACACAATGTACAATGTTTCTTCTGTAATGTTCATAATAGTTAAGGCAGAAAGTGTAGAACGTTCGCATACTAAAATACTCATGCAGCAAAAACATACAAAAATACACACATTGTTGGTGTCCATTTTGGCAACTAGCTGCTCTGAAAAAAGCTAAAACTGCACTTCAGTAAGAAGATGGTACCAGCTAAAAGCTGTACAATAAGTTGCAGAGTAACAAATAAGCCTGCAATCATAAACAGCAACTTCGCCCACTGTGCCGCCACCTGGCGAATTCAACCAAACAATGTAGTCCTTGATTCTGACCAACTGGCTCCATTATGTGAAAACTTTACGTCATCCACAAAAGCGGAAGTACATAACGTATTGCACTATCACTGAAGAAGGAGCCATGGCCACAGATAACATGTAGGCCTACATAAAATTTCGTGAAATTTGGATATGTCGTTTTTAGCAATCGGTCATAATCGTCCACGGCGTATACCGGTCGCTTCTTGCAATAATTTTTTCCGCAGTTGCAAATCTCCATAAAATTAATTACCAGTTTTATACATACTAACGTCGTTACAACTGGTTTTAAAGCCACGCGACCTCAAAAACTGTCGCCCGTAAGAACGAGTGGGTTTCTGGGCGTAAATAGGCATTGTCAAGCCAAACTCACATAACTGACCAGTCGCTCTCAGCATTTGCTGGGCTATTGTTGAAATATGCTACGCGATCAGACGGACAGACAGACGATCGCAACACTTGGTCCACACAACGGGGGCGAAGTGACAAATTTAATAAATGCAATAGACGAATTACTGGCAGGCACGTGCTTACTATAAATCTGCCTATAGGCTATGGCACAATAATCAGGCAAGCTAATGGCCGCCACATTGGTTTAAATACGTTGACGGAATGACGTGGATAAGCTGTGATAAAGTTCACTGATGAGCAAATCCAGGTACACATAACCAGACAGTAAACAGCAGGAATGCTATCAACATCGACGTTTATATAAACCACGTGTACAAATCAGACATTTTAAGCCATCAAAACCACTAATTTAACAGAAGAAACTATACGGCAATGACCTGGAAGCAAGTTCAGAATGCAACGATCGCAGCGATCATGACTTCTCATTATGAAAACCCTTCATCTCTTTGAGTCCATTCAGCTCAGTGTTTGGATAGAGGTGATGTTGGTGGCTGGCAGTAGTAGCCGTGATGGGAGTTGACGCTGTGTCTACAAAATTATCCTTCCATCCATCCCACAGTGAGCACACCAGCTCTGTCGTCGTTATGTTGTCCGTGTTGTGAGCAACCAGACGCAGCAGCAACGATCCGTCCTGTCGTAGGTAGTCGCAAGCGAACTTGTGCGCCAGCTCGGCCTCGCGAACTCCCGGCGGAGTCTGTACTCGCTCACCCATCTGCAGATGATTCTCAACGAAACGCACACGATCAGCATATGCCAGTGCACGGCACAGCCACAAGAGAAGACTGAGCCCACTCGCCACCGTCACAAATACCATCCAGAACCACAGGAACATGAAGATCTTCTCGTTGTAGGCGTTGATTGGAAGCACACACTGGACTGTGTACGGCTGCACATTGCCCAGGTCCTGTCCACGAACTTTCATGTCACACAGAGTTACTCGAGGGAAAGCGACATAGCTCTGGTCCTCCGTCCAGTCCCGACCCGACGACTTAGCATCAGCAACATTCCTGCCAGAACGGTCACAAACAACTTCCTAGACCATCAGACAGTAACTTACAATCACGAAATATAAAACAAACAAGAACTCATCAGGAGATGAGATAGCGAACGTGAACTTTTTACGACTATATCGCACACCTACTTCAGAAAAAGAGAACCTACTTCGTTTAACAAATTAGACGATAGCTAGGCAAGTACTGCACATTTAAGTCTTGAATCTATGAATCTGCTACAGAATTTCCACCTTGCAGTTAGAATATTTATACCGTGGGCGTCGCGCGGTCACTCTGCAGACGTTTACTACTGGACACAGTAATCGTAAATTGTCCATTGTTATGGCTTTGTCAACCACTTTTACGCAATGCGCCTCGGTAACTACCAAATTCGGTAAAATAACACAAAATAAGGGCCATTTCGCCGTTCAAGGTCATTCAAGGTCACCGATTTTGGTACCAATCTACAGCTCATATACAACTTCCTATCAAGACGATAGCTAGGCAAGTACTGCACATTAAGTCTTGAATTTATGAATCTGCTAAAATTTATAACGTGGGCGTCGCGCGGTCCCTCTGCAGACGTTTACTACTAGACATAGCAATCGTAAATTGCCCATAGCTATGGCTGTCAACGTTTACGCAATGCGCCCCGGAACGGAAACTACCAAATTCGATAAAAATAACGCAAACTAAGGGCCATTTCGCCGTTCAAGGTCATTCAAGGTCACCGATTTTGGTACCAATCGAAAGTACTGAAGAGCACATGGCATTCAACGGGAGAGTAGTTACAGTAACTAGACGTCATAAATCTCCAGATTATTAGTAATACATCACCAATCACTGGTATATATTCCAACTCAAATGCAGTCGCAAAAGCGTCGTGAGCGACTAACATCAACGAAAATACGTACTTGATCATGTCGATGCCGAATGTGCTGTAAGTCATGCCAAGTACCGAGTTAAGAACGAACAGCTGACTGACAACGTTAGCAATGTAGAACAGCTTTGAAACCAAGTAGAGCACCAACAAGTAGCTTCCCATTCTGAACACAGCACAGTAAACGTCCTACGTACAACATACTGCGACATCCTATGTCTAGAAACTGCGTCTGCCACCCACAAATAGCCTAACGAAGTCTGAATTTATAGATTACAGATCTAAGCAAGCGTGTTGTTACCTACAACTTTAGTGGCCGAGTAAAGCACTCAGTCGGCTGTGCGCGTAACTTTAGGAAGAAATGACCTTTTCACCTAGATAACGGCATGACAGTTCAATCTGACAGTAGTTGCATGTAGGTCATGTTCAAAGATCAAGGTCATAGGTCAAAGTTCAAGGTCAGCTGGAGGATGAAAATGTTTTTTTGTGACCGAAAAGTGAAAGTAAATAGGTCGCAGATGAAAAGCAGACCTGATCTGTAAGTGAGTAACAGCAAAACAAAAATTCACGGTCCGCTAAGATTGCTGCTGAAGGGGTTCGTGTGACCTTAAGTGGAGCATTTCTAGATTACTTTCTATTTTCAAAAGACTTATAACAACAAACGGCAAAGCAACTGTTACGTATTTTATTGTCATATAACACGCTGGAACAGCAACCGTTTAACGGCCTTTGTCTGGGACAACCCGGATGAGCGTCTACCAGAAAGTCGGTGGCAGTAGGCCTACACGTCCAATGCGCCCGGAATGTGTCACGTGGTCGACGAGCCCAGGTGACAGCAAGGGACATGGAGGTCGCAAGACAATGATTTAATTACCTGCGCTGATCAGCAAACATGGGCCCGAAACGACGACAGGCGCTCCCAATAACGGTTGGAATCCGGTCATATTTCTAGTTTTCGTTGGGGCGAATGAGGCTAATAGAAGCACCCACAGACCACATTAGAGGTGATCGTGGAAATGGGATTTTCAATGGCAATGGGAATCCCAAGGGAATTGGGAATGAGCCTAACGTTATGAAATGCCAATTAAAATGAGTGAGAATGGGAAACGACCTACATGGGAATGACCCCCTATTCTCATGGGAATCAATTTCCACTGAGCAATCTATCCTCAGAGAATTCGGCCTTCAGAATCTCCTGTCTTCAGTAAACATGCTATCATTGCCGCGGTGAGGATAGATGATAGGTTGGTTAGAGTTTAAAGGCGCTTTCAATACAATTTAGGTTATATCGCGCCTTTAAGTTAGAACTACAGCCTATACTATATGCCGCGGTGAGGAATAGGCAGTTTTAAAGACTGTAAACTGTCTGGCGGCCAGTGAAGCTGGGGCGCGATTTACAAAAGAAAATAATGACAAACTTAGGAAAACTTAGGATAAAGTGTGACTTAGGAAAATCTTCAGAAAAAATTGGATGAACTCAACTTACGCAAAACTTAAGATTCAACTTAGAAGAATGCTGTTTCTCAAAAATAACTTAACATTTCTTCACAGAATTGTCTGCATAGTAAGTCTTAAGATTGCTTTAGAAAATTACATTTAAAAATATATCAAAATTTTAACTTTATAACTTAGGATAAACTCAAGATAAACTTAGGAAAAATTGTTCCTCCCAATTTTTTTGTAAATCGGGCCCCTTGACTAAATATTCCAAGTCACGTGACGTAGACATGAAGAAATTAATGATTGAATAATGTGACAATAAAAATAATATTAACTTTAATAATACATAATAACATTAATCGTATCAGTGAAATACATACCTCCAATATTAGTAACATTAACAGAACCCTAGCAGCTATACTAGGGTAAGCGGGTGGGTGGCGCCACGGGTAGAGCTACAGTTTTGGACTTGCGGTCAACAGGTTCAAATCCCACTCGGGACAAAAGCTGTGTAACAACCTTGGGCAAATTGTTCAATCAAATTTATGTGCCTCTGTCACCAAGCAGTATAACTTGGTACCGGCCAAGGGGCGGTGATGCTCTGCGGCTGGGAAGGTAACCACAGGCCTGACGGAAAGTAATGGCAACCTACCGCCAGGTGGATGACTTATAGGCTGACTCCTATACCACCGACATAGAATAAAATTATATTCTATGACAGTGCTCCTATACACCGGGGTCAGCTCCGGGTCCAACGCTAGGTAAAGAGTATGGGAAGCCTTTACCTTTTTTAACAGATATGCAATGACTTAACTAATCAGTAATCATGGTTTACTGTGCAGTAACTAACTAACTACTGCTACTAGAAGTGACGCCAATACGGCAGAAGCATAACCTGCGTCCACACAAGTGACAGGTGACAGTTGACAACAGACATCGCAGTCCCACTGGGCAACACTGACGTCTGCTGTCACGCCGGCTGCCGAGGAAACGATCAAAGTGCTTCGTCAACATGTGTAGCGTTCTGTCACGCGCCTCCGGTTGCGTTGCACGAGCCACCGTTTGAGACGCTTCCAGTATGCTGTCTGCGTCCACGCCGGCCTTGGAGTTGAGTGCCCTCCAGATGACCGTCGGCGCGTAGAACAGAATGGCCTGACTCAGTAGAATAAACGGCACCCACTGATAGTAGGGGACCATACGGCGTCCAAGCGGCGACGGCAGACGGCCAGGCTGTGGCGGGAACTGCGAGTTCCAAGGCAAGTAGTAGGTGTTGCGGACCCAGCAGTAGCGGACAGTGTAGCGTGAGTGAGCGCCAGAGAAGTGGTTGGGTGTCCAGCAGGTGATTGGGTTACGCACGTACTGGTTCATGCCGACGAGTATAGCGAACGACACGAGAATGACGACCGTGTAGCGTGAACTTAGGCGATCGGCGAAGTCATCGTAATCACTGCCTCGAGTCGTCGACGTTAGAGACACGATCTTCACCAGGCGATCCATCTAGCTACCACGCACGTCACTCCGTCAAACTGTCAACACACAGCAGCACAGTCGTCTAGACTACAGACCACGACAGCTTCCACTGCTTCACATCAACAACGTCTTCACAACTCGAAGATGATGATGATGACAGATAGATGTCAGTGACGGTGACCCCAGTCTCTGCAGAATCGGCAGGATCAACAACGGCACCCAACTGCCTTGCCAGAGCGAAGCCATGGTATACTCTTCCATGTCAAATTTCACCAAGATCGGCACTACAGTCCTTGTGGGGCGAAAACCCGCAAATTTGACCAATTTCGGAATTATTGTGGTCTCCCCTACCCAGCCTCCTGGACCAATCATGCAGGGCCAAATATGACATACGAGAATGTGCGCTTACGTGCCGAATTTCACACGTATCGGTTAAATATATCGCCCTTCAGAAGCAAAAAAACTCCCAATTTTGTCGTTATTTTTCAACTCCAACATTCTGCGCTGGCGCCATCTAGCGGAGCTGAGACCAAGTCCACAGCTACAAACGTGCTACCACGATCGTTCTCGGCGTTGTAACTGTTGTCAGCGGCCGCCGTCTGGAGTTAAACGCATACTGAGTGATTCAGTGACGGTTAACTAATCAATTAGCAACTAATTGATTAGCTAATTAATTCGAATGACGTGTTAACTGTAAATGTCAGTAATTCTAAGTAAATCGCCCGTTCTACGGCCTGAAGTCGCAAGATCTGGATTTTTTTTTTGAGCAACGACCCCTTATCACACGCATTGTGCACACTGACTTTATATTTTATTTCTCCATTTGTAATTTTAATCTTATGTTTCATTGTGTGTACTGTAATGTTTGTAGCCAATGCATTGTAATGTGTACCCTATTTTTGTAAAGTTTGTGCGTTTGACACATTCTAATAAAGAATTACTTATTTACTTACTTACTTATTTACTTACCTTATGGTAACAATTTTTCCGAAAGTTTTCACTGCCTCACCCATCGACGTAGTTGTATTCAAATGTCGTAAAATTTGTCCGATAGGAAATCGATGAAATCGTGCGTTATTTAGCTCACAAAAACATTTCTGCTCCCTCAAACTGTGCTACGTACTGCTCGTATCGTTCCCAAAATCTGCCACGGCCGCCCAAGATGACAACCGCGCGCTTGTCATCATCTCGCGTACGTGAATCG
>Ga0209780_1000543_pt1 | contig 20616 bp, 10 predicted proteins | sample WorMetexBAHAMAS2_FD_187384 | JGI IMG/M metagenome (GOLD analysis project Ga0209780, IMG submission 187384) | Marine gutless worms symbiont microbial communities from Max Planck institute for Marine Microbiology, Germany - Inanidrilus exumae... | ecosystem: Host-associated > Annelida > Digestive...
AGGCAGGCATGGTGTATTTGCAGGTAAAACTGTGTGATCCATGCCTGAGCGCTTTGAGATATACATAGTATATAAAAGGCGCTATATAAATACGCTTCCTTTCCTTTCCTTTCTGTCTGACTGTCTGCCACACGCTAGTATTGTATCCAAACGGCTGGACTTATCCAGCTGGTTTGCTTCATATAGACGCTTCCCTCGATGAATCCTCCATGCAGTGTATTATAAGGCGATTGCGATATTATCTGTGAAAGGTAAAGAGTACTTCTCTCTTGAGCCTTAGCCCAAACTCTGAAATTCGCCGCGATTTTTCGGCTTTTTTCGTTGCATGCCGTATAATGTCAATTTTCTAAGTCCAACCCCCCATTTTCGGGGGGGATTTACCTTTTCGATGGGCGGAGCCGGATTCCCATCTAATAGCCTACAAATCGCTGTCCTGTGTGGTTATTTACCCACACACCAAAACCAGCCAGATCTGTTCAAGCATTTTCCTACAATACACCATCGTTTCACGCCACCGCTATGTTCTCCCACAGTGTAAACGCAATCTGTTCAAACTTTGATCCTTTGAACTTCAAAGGATCCTTTATTCACTGGTGTTTATTCCGTGATCTCATTCCATATACTACAGCTGTTGTTAGACATCTCCCGTTATGTTTTTTATATTACTGTTTGTACGTATGCACTATGTGAAATTGCACTTTGTGGTGTAATCTCGCATGTTGATTGCTTGATTCTGATAAAGTATATCAGTATCATCATGTCAAACCGAACCGTTACCACAGTCGGCTAGAAAGTATTGGCCGCCGAAACGGAAACCGAAAGTGGTTTGGAAATTTGCAGGCACGGCGTTCAGCGGCTACGCGTTTAGTTTCACGCACGAATCGTCGACCTCGACTTCGCCGTCGTCTCGCTCCGGCTTCAGCGGCGGCAGCATCCACATGATGGGCAAATGGGACGGCAGCGATCCGGGCATCATCAATCAGAAAACTCCGTCGACGATTCTGCTCACGCCTCGCGGGGAATTCCACAGTTTCGGTTTCACGGCGCGCAACTTCTACAACGACCTGTCCAATGACGACGCGCGCAAGTGGCTCTATTTCGACAAGTTCAAAATGCGTCTCTACGAGTTGTCGGTAAATTAATCGCAGTCACATGTCTGCACAGTATTTTATTTCACAAGAACATTTGACTGCATTGATTAATTCTTTTGACAGTTTTAGGCCGCCTCTTGGATAGCTCCGGCATGTTGCTACAGATGTCGCACGTAGTGTGGTCTGTCTGCCTGTCTGTGTGTTGGGCAAACGGGTTTGCTGTGAAAAAAAACGGCTGAACCGATCGTATGCCATTTGGGGGCTGACTCATATGGGTCCAAAGAATTATGTGTTAGATAGGGGTCCATATCCCCGACAGGAAAGGGCACTTTTGAGGGGGGACATTAAGACGGCGATGTGGCCGTTTGCCAAATTGCTTTGTTTGTTTGTTTGTAGTCTCGATGCTGTTTCAGGAGTGTTGGCATGAACTTTTATTATTTGTTATTTTTTACTTTTTATTTTTTTTGTGCTTTGTGTACAATATCCTGATGATGATGATGATGATGATGATGATGGTGGTAATAATAATGATGCTTTTATAAGTTTTAAGCATTCAGCATCGACGCATCGGCAATTATGGCTTAAATTTTCAAAAATGTACAGTTTGTTTATGATGTTATTGAAGTTTGTTAAATTTGCGCAGACGTGCAGCTCGTTTTGCGCGCGCGAAACGACTAAGCTGAGGACTATGATCGGTGCAGGATTGCTCGAAGGAGACGCAGATAGAAGCGGCGAACGGGCAGCGTTATTCGGCATTCAGGGTGGTCGCGATGACGCTCAAGTTCTTCAAGGACCACGCACTGCGCGAGCTGAGCAACCAGTGTGGAACGACAATCGACAACGACGACGTTCGCTGGATTATCACTGTCCCCGCCATCTGGAACGAGCAGGCCAAACAGTTCATGAGGCATGCAGCGTATGAGGTATAACATCAGTTGATTACTACGCTGCACTCTCTGTAAGTAAGTAAGTAAGTAAGTAAATAAATGAGTAAACTTATATAGCCCATTCAACAGGAATGTCTCTAATGCGCTAAGCGCGCGATCTGCCCGAATAAAAACGTTTTCGGAGAGCGCTTGAAAAGTTCGATTGAAGTGGTTTCTCGTCTGCCGCTGATGACTCGCGCCGCAGCGTTCATGACCCGCTGTCTTACACGCATAAGCCGGTAAGCCTAGACTTTGGCTTGTAAAACCTGCTACTGCATTATTGTGTGTCAAAAAGTGGGGGGACTTTTACATGACTGTCCCCCTCGGCCTGAAATGTGGGGGACACGTCCCCCCGTACCCCCTGGTAGATACGCCACTGTTCATCGGGCTTCTGACGTCAGTAAGAAACTTGTCTCATAGGCCTACGTGACTCAGACGCTCAGTTGATAGCTTCCGTCATCTCGATTCATGTGTCATCTTCCTGGGGCCCGATTTACAAAAAATCTTAAGAAAAATCCTAAGTTTATCAAGTTTTTCCTAAGTTTATCTTAAGTTCATCCTAAGTTATAAAGTTAAGATTTTCATAGATTTTTACATATAATTTACTATAGCAATTTTATAACTTACTAAGTTCTTCCTATATATGTGCAGACAATTCTATAAATAAATGTCAAGTTATTTTCAAGAAATTCCAATTTTCTTATTAAGGTGATCTTAAGTTTTGCGTAAGTTCATCCTAGGTTTATCTTAAGATTTTCCTAAGTCACACTTTATCCTAAGTTTGTCGTAAGATATTTTGTAAATCGGGCCCCTCATCCATATTACCTCTCTCACGAATCTGCCAGTCTTGTGTGACTCTCAGTTCGAAACAGGCAGACTCATAAGAGAGTGTTGATCAATCGTTTTGACATTTTTCCAGTCTGTTCATGATTTATACGATACGATACGATACGGTAGATTAACGTGCGCTCAAAAGCTGACGGGGTGGCCATCTAGCGCACGGCCCAGAAACGAAAAATAAGGGGAAAAATAAAATGAAAACCGAGTAGCTCAGAAGAAACGGTCCAGGTAAAGGTCCGTGCATGGCGGCAGTCCGGAAGGAAGAAGTGAAACTACGGGGGGTAGGATTTGTGAAAGAGGTAGGTTGTAAGCCGGGAGTGAAACAGAGATGGAGTTATAGATGTACAGAGTGGTGAATCAGATGAGGAAGAAGTGATGGGTGAAGGAGTAGGTGAGCAGGAGATGGAGGAACTGGTGCCAGAATGAGGTTTACGAAGAGAGAAAGGAAGCTGATTCCAGAGACAAGGTGAAGCATAACGGAAGGAGCGATCAGTTATTTTTAGAGAGGATGATGAAGGTGGCCGAGCAAGAGTAGATATTAATTAGTGTTAATTAATTAATTAATATTAGATTGTCACTCTGATGAAACTTTGTACACAAGCCGTCGGTCTGTCTCTCTGAACTGTGAAGGCGGGGATAGCGACGTCGGCAAACGCCGATCAGCTGCTGATCGCTCTGGAACCGGAGGCTGCGTCCATCCACATCCGTCGTCTGCGACTTCGCCAGCTAGTTCCCGAGAAACCAGTCCGGCGTCCGCTGTCAGTCCGATTGGACAATGATGTGGACGTGGCAGGCGGCGGCCTCGATGCTCAGCAGGTGGCCGCCAAGTTCACACAGCGTAAGTCACACAAACTCCGTATCCACAACCCTTTAGAGGGCACGTGAACGGGGGCAAGGACAAGGGGGCACAAGAAGGGGCTAAGCCTTCCCCCAAATACCACAGAGAGCCGCTAAACATGAATGACCCAGCCTCAAAGCATGATTCAAGTAAATTCGCTTTGTGTTTTTGCATCAGCGGCATAGGCATATAATAAGTAAGCAGTAATTGACGAAAATTATATCTGAAAGCACCAGAAGGTAAAATAGTCATATCCAGAACACAGTATTGCTCACTTAGTTTTTAAATTGCTTTCAGTTTCATGGGGGGCTTCGCTTAGCCACCACACCCCCACTATGGGCTACTGCGCTCGTCATGACTCGGGGCTATAGCCCCAAACAAACAGTATATTCTGGCCTCGGCCCTGCATATGAATGTTTGCTACAATGGGGAGCATATCGTTTGCTTTTTGCTGCTTGCTTGTTTGTTTGGTAGCAGATTCAGAAGTTGTGCGTTGGTTTTCATGATATTTTGGGGTTGCTAATGGACCGGAGAACAGCATCCTCCGAACCTGGGCCAACCGGCACCCCCTTAGTTGTTAGTGTGTGGATTTAAGCTGTCTTTTGACAGAGCTGGTCCGCTTTTTGACCGAGGGACGGAGGCTAGCAGATCCAGTGAAAACTCTGGGCAAACTGCGAGCACACGCAGGAGCACTGGCACTCTCCAACTAGTTGGCTTTTAAAGGGTTCGATCGGACTAGTTTGTCGCTATTTGAGCCTTAAAATTGGTCATTTTGGGGCAAAGGAAAGAGATAGGGACCTAGGTCATTGGGTCGATCTTCTGGCTTACCGCCTCCATATTAAATTCTGTTTTGCCAGTAAACTTGTAGTCTTTGGAATGAACTTAACGTGAAATGGAAGAATAGATTAGTGTGTTTTCTTTCATCGTTCGTTCCTATTAGGCTATTATTATTTTTCTTTATTTGTGTACTACTTTGTTTGTCTGTCTGCTTATATAAGTGATCGTAAGTCGTAACGACATTTGTAGGTTAAGAGACACATGCCTTTTCTGCACGCTATACAACCGACTATATTGTCTGACAAATAGATTTTCTCTGTCTCCTCCTGATGATGAAGAGTAAGATGCATGAGGGTGATTAATAAATGTATATAGGTTTGACTCGGTACGTGGTCGTGGACTGCGGCGGTGGAACGGTTGACGTAACAGTTCATGAACTGGACGTGTTGAGCGGGCGGCTACAGGAACTGCACAAAGCAACCGGAGGACCTCACGGATCATGCGGTATGATGATGCACGGCGGTACATGCGACATTCAGATATAATGCCCGGCAAAGAAAGATACACCACATATCTTTCTTTGCGGTAGATTAAGTTGGCTATACGAGTCAGTTTATTAGCGCCCGATACATACAATACGAATAACGTGTTGCTTTAACGGGACGTAACCGTACTAGCCCGTCCGACCGCCCACGCGCCCGGCGGCCGGCCGGCCCGCCCGCCGGCAGCGTTACAGGCGACAGACGATGACGACGACAGACACCAACGACCGTTACTAGTCTGCCCCCCCCTCTACACCATGTGTAGGCGGGCCCGTAATAAAAGATGTATTAACGTGCACTCAAGAGCTCACCACTGTCACCGAACATCACTCCCCACTGTTTCATTCTGGCTTAGAACCAATCTGTTTCACACATTCCTTCGATCGTAGATTGACTTCTTCCCTCGGGACTGCTTTCAGTACCATGTCTCAATCACGATCTTCTCGGCTCAGCGGTTTTTTAGCAAACGTGAACTCATATATGTTCACGTTCGCTATATGCTATCGCCGTTCCGTCTGTCTGTCGTCTGTCTGTCTGCAACGTTCGTGCGCCCTATTCAGCCGGTTGAAATTTTCGGCAATTTTTCTTCGCCGTTTGGTACCTTGGCCATCCTTTGACATTCACTGAAAATTTTATGGAGATCGTCCCAGGGGAACCCCTCCGTCGGGGGGTTTAAACGCAAGAGGGGTAGCCAAATATACCGATTTTGAACATTTGGAATGTTGTATCTCCAAAACGGTGCAAGATAGGAGGTAAGTTAGTGTTAATTACTAATAGGAAGTCGTATATGAGCTTTCGATTGGTACCAAAATCGGTGATCTTGAATGACCTAGAACGGCCCACAGTCGATTTCATGCCTCTGGGCCCGGAGGGACCATGATCGGGCCCTGTCCGTGGTCGGCTTCTGCGTCGGATGCATAATGATGCTGGACGTTGCAGGCATCGACGCTGAGTTTGAGCGGCTGCTCGACACAATATTCGGCGCCGATGTGATGAGGTCGTTCAAGTTGAAAAGACCGGCGGATTGGATATGTCTTCAGGCGGCGTTTGAGTCGCGTAAACGAGCAGCGAACCCGCTCTCGCCGGCGTCTCTCAACATCCCGCTCCCGTTCTCATTTATCGAATTCTACCGCAAACATACGGTAGGGCCTATATGATATTATATACGCTGTATTTTCAGTTTATAACCAATCCAAGGTGTCGGGTCTCGAAAGCACTCGAGTCCACTTTATTATCCACACATGCCGATAGGCAAAGTTTGGATATGTCGTTTACTGTTTGTTTGAGTGTTTGCTTGTTTGTACGGTTACGAATTTCTCTGCCGAAGATAGAGCTAGCGGCGTCAAATTTTGCACGGCGGTTCATCGTCGTCCGAGGCAGGGAATCTCCCATTTTTGTGAACTTTGCTCCCCCATAAGCCCAAAATCGGACGAATCGGCCAGCGCGCGGGCCATGCCTACCGGGATGTAAACATTACTGTTGAGATGCGCCGACGTAAAGGTCACGCTAGAGGTTCGCCGTTCGTGAAATTGCGCGGCGTGTGGACGTAGGATTGACATGTGTGGATATACGTCAGTCCCCGTCAGCCGACTTGTAATGGTGCTGGTCTTGAGGAAAATGTCTTAGCTTGAGACCAATACCTGCAGGCTATCGACAGTACGCGTATACCCGGCCGCCAAACGTATTGTGGTGCAATTGTAGGCATAAATGTGCACTTTTTGACTGCCTGAATGACGACTAATTTATTATGTTTATTCTCCATTAAAAGAATATGGAAAAGAATACGAGTATTGTACGATAATCACGCAAAATAAATGCGCATTACAGCACATTTAACAAACTAGCCAATACTGAAGGAAACGCTGAGAGAAAGTGTTCGTATAGTCATAGACCAAATAATAATAAATACTACTACTACTAGACCAAGTCAGTCAATAATAGATGCAGGTAGGCCTAGGCTGATCGTGTTTTTCCACGGGTCTGGAACTCTTTGCCGGCTGGCATGCATCAATGCGACTCTCTTGGACAATTCAAACGGCGTTTAAAGACTTACTTCTTCCAGATATGGGACCAAGGTGCTTTGTGACTCTTTAGTTAAGTAGCGCCGTATATATAGAGATAGTCTTAGTTGTAGTCTGAAGGTTGAGTGGTTAGAGTAGAGTCAGGGTTAGAACTATAGCAGCCGTTCTTACTAATGACCTTTTGTACTATAGTGACCTGTACCCTGTTTACGTCTAGGGTTCGAATGTCGAATCGGCGGTGACTAAGTTCGCGGATAAAGAAATTCGCTGGTCGTCTCAGGGAATGTTGAGACTGACCCAAGACGCGATGAAGAGCCTTTTTCAGTCGACGGTCGACAACATTCACAGAATCATCGCATCCGTTCTCGATAATACGAAGCTTCAAGGTCAGCAGTTTCTAAGGGTCGGTTTTTCCACCGCAAATCTCCCATTAAGGTTAATGGGTGTATAAGTAGTATGTAAAATATACGTCGATTTGTATAGCGCATCGTCGTAACTAGCTCTAATGCGCTCAAACATGGATCACACAGTGTTACCTGCAAATTACACCATGCCTGCCTTTACTCCTCAGTCGCAGAGCATCACCGCCCTATGGCTGGTACTCATTTTACCGTCCCACGGAGGGTAGAAGGCTGAGTCGACTTGGGTGGTTGGTTACATACCGAAATAAAGTGCCGCCTCCGGGAGTCGAACCTGAACACGGTCACCCATCCCAGTACTAACCGGGTTCAGCGTAGGTTAACCTCGTTGATCTAGACCAACGACGCTACCACTACGCCACGCCGCCACCTGGGAGATTAACTTTTATTCGTTAATGGGAGTTAATCTCCCATTAATGTTAACAGGCGATTAATTTGCGGCGAAAAAAACGGCCCCAAGTCTGTTTCTGGTTTAGTTACTTAATTAATTGCTGCCTGTTAGTGTTACTTCAGCCATATCTGTCGCCAAAACTGGCAGCTTGCTTGAGGAAGTTGTATTGTGGGGACTAAAGATATTGGGTATTTAAGGACTGTTCACACGTATCCGCGTATCCATTGTAATCGAACTCAGTGACAGTAGTGATGACGTTCACACTACGCACTTATCCGCGCGTGCTCCGCACCGCACACAGTGTGAACGGCCCTTTAGACCGATGTCACACCTGCGACTTTCTCACGTTGTCGCGCAACTTTATCACGCGACAAAATCGCCGGATGCATTGCAACTGCGTCTTCCATTGCAACTATGTCTCTATATTGTACCGTTTCTGGGATATTGTTGGTTATTTGCTAAAATTAAAAAGGTCACAATAATCTTCGTTTTCGTTTATTTAATTGCAGACATAACGCGCAATTATTACAGTAATAGGCCTAACATCCGCCACGCAGGGCAGCACTATATACAGAAGGGTTAAGCCGGCTAAATTGCTGCCACACACGGCGCACAGCGATTGAATCAACCGCACCGGCTTAACCTCGTGAGCATTCACCAGATGGTGCGACCGGCACACATCCGATAAAGTGCCTCACTACTCAATTTATCAACCCCGAAAGGATGAAAGGCTGAGTTGGCCTTGGGTGGCTGATAGCTCGATAGCTCGTGCATCCGTGTTGCGATCCTTCCACACGTTATGGAATGCCAGCGCACATAATGAAAGTGGAGTATGCCAATTTTCGCCGATTCGCGCCAAAATCGGTTTCCATAGCAACTTCCCGTGAGCAATCGCGAAAAAAAGGTCGGTCTGATCATGTCCACCCGTATATGTACATATCCTGAAAATCTGGCGAAGATCGGTCCAGTGCACTCTAAGATAATAGTTTACAAGGGGGCAGTTAAAAAGATGAAAGAAAGTAACCTTGGCAGAGCATACAACCGATTGGCATCTCTTGCCCGACGGGATAAACAAAAAATTTGATGAAATGTACACGAGCTATCGGTTGTGGCAATAAAGCGGAAATACCGTGGCGGTACTACCGAGTGCCGCGGTTTTTTTCACGGTATATACGTCGACGCAAAATAGGTGATATCGTCCTGCAGAAATACGTGCGAAGCGTAGCAGATCGCAACTCAACAGATCGGCAGCTGGACAGGTCGAGTAGATATGAGACCGTCATGACATGACGTCAGATGTAATTGCTCAATCTGTCACCACGCCGTGCACTTGATATTAGCCGTAGCTAGCATCTAACTACGCCCTCTTTACCTTAGCGCGCCAACCCGCGCGGCAAAAAGTATCGTTTCGTACGGCAATTGCGCGGCGGCGGCGGGCGGCGCCCGCCGCCGCTGTGGGCGGGACGGTCGACCCTACCCACCGCCCGACCGGCGCCACGGCAGGTGCGACCGGCATCGGCGGAGCCATGCCCGCCGCCAGCCCGTTTGTCGGTGACTCGACCGCAAATTCACTTGCAACAACCGCAGGGAATTCCATCAGATCAGACACCGCCAAAAGAAGCCAGATTCGACGTAGCATATGACAAACTTTATTCACCAATATTACTCACAACCTTACACTCACCAATAAAAAACTGAAAATTGTCTGCTGGACGCGCAATAATAATGATAGTAATAACACGTGTTCAAAGTAATATGGCAAATAACCGCATCCCCGACTTGTCACCTCTCGCGGATGCGAATGTATTCGTCCGATCTCGACCCCATCACGGCATGACAGTTTCCTGGGTCCACATGAGGCAGCCACCCAAACGGCATCCCGATCGGTTCAGCAGCCGGTTCTCGATAGCACACCGCGTACCCAACACATACACACAGACAGACAGATAATAGCAATAAGCGTCTGTGCAATGCATGCGATGCGGCCTAATAATAAAATACATACGCATTTTTATCGCACCGCAAGGTCGCAACTTCAGAGACGATGAACAGCAACAAATGAGCACATCAGGGCAAACCTAAAGACCCATCCACACTGTCTCCACTAAATTTAACTGAACTGCACCGAACAAGCGACACTTTCGAGACCGGTTCATGCGGCCGAACGGAACTGAACCTGAACAGATGTACGTTTTTATACTTTTCTACAACACAGGTGTTAAACACTTCCCACTTTTTATTATCCTGTCGTCTCCCTCGCCTCCAAATTCTCTGGTTCAACGTCCTTTTCCTTCTAAATGCATGGCAGCCGAATGTCTCTTAACCGGCTTTCTGCTTTGCAGCGACACATCGCGGATTTGTTGTTAGGAGACGCTCATGGTTCGGACAAGCAACCGTTGAACGCCGAAGCACCATGCAGGCGCTCGGGTCATGCTTCCCGAAAAAAATTAAAGAATTTAGTCTGAAGCGGAGCAAGAGAGAGATGGAGAAAAAGAAACAAAGAAAGCAGTATTCACATAACAGGAGGCTGGTGGGAGGTGTATCCCCATAACCTTCTCTGCATCCGTCCTTGTTCCTCTGGATGACCACCTCCCGCAAACCAGAGAGCAGACGCCGGTTGTAATCGAATCATGATCAAAGCGTTTTGCAGACTCCGACGCTCATCATTTGGCGGCATGGCGCATCAAGCAACAACAGATGGCACGGAGTGGTGGACGCTGTCGCCGAGATGGAAACGCGGTTAAAATTGGAAATATTCCAGGCGGGCGCCGAACGGAAAATGAGGCGACTGCAGCGGCAGACTAGCTGACGATAATTCGTCTTATCAGCGTGACGTCATTATCGACGATGATCGTTGTTTTCACCGTCGCTTTATACATTGGTTTACTGCGCAGAAAGTACGAACCGTCTTTGACTCAGTCGGTCACTTTGTGCGCCCGCCGAAAAATTCGATTTCGCCTAAATCCTCTATACGACGTCACAGCTTTCGTGCCGTCTCCAAGTCGCTGCGACGTAGACCTAGAACGGTGGTAGTCTTGTCACGGTTAACCTTTAATGGGCACAAAAAAACGTTAGTGAGTAAACTAGATAATTTGTGATAAATGTACATGAGCTTGTTTTTTTCATGCCACCTTCCCACTGGTGACGTGTATTAGTGCATTGCATCGTACAGAAGAATATGCACCCATTGACATCCCGTCCAACTGACTATCGGCACTAGGGATGGACTTCTACCAGCAGAAGATCGTTCATATATCTATCAGGCACCACACGAATATCCAGGGGAAATGCCCTGCAGACATTCGACTTGACACGGAATAGAGCAAAAACCATTATAACGCATTTTAATGGCTATAACGTGTGGTAAGTTGAGGAGCGTCGTGAACGGACGGGCAGTCTGTATCAAATTAAGAACTCACTCATAGACGACCAATTTCACATTATCTATATTTTAAAACTCATCGGTGAATTTGTTTGGCCAGGGGCGTGGCATAGGACGGGCGAGCGGGCGGGCGGCCCAAGCCACAATCGCACCGAGCACGATTCTGGCTTGTCTATACTATGAGACAAACGTAAGGGGAAAGTAAACAAATACCTATCAGCAAATCCAGATGCAAAGTGGAGTGAACTGTCAACCGTATCTTGTTGACACACGTGTTCAACTCAGAGACCTAACTGTTACTGGGACGAATTAAGTCGGGAACGAGTACAGACTTTGGGTCCAACCACCCTGTGTACACATCGCGACGGTGCCGACTCGCATGCCATCAGCGGTGACAAACTTGCCTTTCGGCGACAACGACAAAATTAATGAGCTGTCGCCATCCTTTCGCCAATTCTCCTACATTACTTAACGTCTGGCAGTACAGTCACAACATCAGACCGACGATCAAAATAATATCAGTTATCATATGAACGTAGTGCCTGCCGCAAACCTACCGTGCGCGACCGACCGTCTATCCAATAGACGCCCTGCGGTCAGCGCGACAGTCCTCTTTTAATATATAGATCGTACATTAGTACATCACAGGAGCAAAAAATGTTGCTATAAAATTGTTGATGCGACCTGGAGTCTCTGCTTTCTGGTATCGAAATGCACAGCAAAACCAGATGAGATGAGTATAAACACTTTTCGCGTTATTTTTGAAAACAAACCTGTTCTAAACTCGGTTTAGTACCTACGTTACGTATTTTAAAGTTGCTTACAGTATGTCCGTTATATGCCGCTAGTCGCACCACCATTACAAAGCTCTGGCTACGCCTCTTATTTCGACACTAGGTGCTTCCTACGCGCCAACCATCGAACGTCTTTGCAGGCTATCGGAAGGCAATCATCTCTGCGTACTCGATCTTCTGCCGCTAGATGTCCATCTCTAGTGCAGGTAGGCAGTTCAACAGCTCTGTGTCAGCGGGTGCATATACTCCGACGGTCTGCGACAGTACAGCGCAATATCACTGCAGACGAGTACCGCGTGATCGATTCGCTACATGAATCTATCCCATTTATAACGACGACGCCACCAGGCTCGTGAAATCTCTGAAGATGACGATCAGACGTTTTGCCGACGGTTAGTGAGTGCGACAGATGGACAGACGGACGTACAGACGCACAGATCTTCAATCACACGTGCCGTACGTGCATGCGCTGTATAGTACAAATTTAACTCAGACGTTACCGACAACTTTCATGGTCCAGCTAAAGCATTCGGTCCGACGTGATGGGCTTGCCTGTGTGTCCCGTTAAAATTAACTAAATGACCTTTGAACAGGATAATTATATATCATGCTGGTTCACCTTGACATATCCGGGTTAAACTTCAAGGTCAAGGTCAAGGTCAAAGTTCACGGTCACGGTCACGGCAGGAAACAACAACTCAGCAACTGTCGGCTGGGATGCAGAGACGTAATATTCTTCTACAGAATAGACGCGCACTCATGAATATTAACCAGGCACCCGACCAATAATGTAGCGTGTGTTGATGGTGAATACTAATGAGTCCGCGACTATTCTGTAAAAAAATCAAGCATACCGTAGCGCGAATTAAAAACGAATAGTTTAGAAAAGCGGAGCAAAATTTAAAACTGTAAATTACAGCTGCGGTCGGCTGAAATGTTGCTAAAGTGGTCGGTGCGACCTCCAGTGAGGGCTTTCGGGTTTCTACGATATTTGCTACGATTGAAGTCTTCGTCCATGACTCCAACATTCTATTGGTATTGGCTGAATTACCACGCACGGTGGACGGTAGTGAATCGAATGAAATCGCATCGAAATATCGTTTCCAGGAGCGTATTTAAAGGCCGTGCGCTTGCCTGAAAAGTTCTGGAAAATTATTTTCTGAAAAGATAATAATCGCAAATTCATATTCGAAAAGTCACGTTCACTAGACAGGCATGAGTTAACTACAATATTTAAATTTTATAAATTTTTATAAAATGGGGTGGGCCACTGTCGAAAATTCTAATACGACGCTGTTTGCCTGAAACGCCCAGCACTAGTAGCCGAGTACGGCTGACAAGGACACTGCGAAAACGTAGCGTTAAGAACGCAGATGATTTTCCTGTATCTGAGTGTTCTGTCTGATGGACAATTTTCATTTTTCCGCCGGAACACGCGTCGGCGCGCCTGTCGACATTGACTGTATAAATATTCTTTGCGCCACCTGGCGGGCGAATCAGTCTGCCTCTGTCAGCGCGACGAAGCCGCACCGACCTCAACGCGAGATGCACCGGGAAAATCGATAGTGGCAGGAGAAGTCACGGGCACCAGCGTGAGGTGGGTTACAGCATGTCGTCCGTCAATACAATATTACAAGGCTGTACCATCCGTGAGTGTGTGCTGTTCACATATAAGGTCACTGGTCAAAGTCCGAGGTCACAGGAGGAAAACAAAGGGCTCAGTAACTGCTTGGATGGCTGACCGTGACTGAAAATCAGAACTGTAAGTTACAGCCAGACGACCTCGAGCGATGGCTGTTTAGTTTGCACGCTGCTGACTCAACATCACCAAGGTCGACATTTGTATCTCAAGAAGCAGCAGTGGAGAAGTCACGAGATGAACCGGATGGCCGCTTCCTGCGTCACGTGACGTGGCAGCCAGCCTGTCCAAGTCGATGAAATTTTAAGTAAAATATGCGCAAATCCATCATGTATAGTGCGAGCAGTGACCTTGAAGTACTTGTCTGCTTACGTCACGTTAAAATGACCATTCGTGCAACTGCTACTACTACTACTTTAGGCGGCGTCGATCGAAACTTGGGTTGCGATGGTATCAGAGGAACGGACGATTCAGAAACACAAGGTTTCGCCCTAACGGGACGCAACACTACTGGCCCGCCGTGTAGTGTTACCGTGGAGCTATAATTAGACTGTAGGCGGCATGACGTCATCGCCTGGCTTGCGCGGGTGAAGCCGCCTGCAGGCCCGCCATGGAGTGTTACACACGACGACGACAGACGCCAGAGAGCAAAACAATACTGCCCCCTACATTTTGTGTAGGCGGGCCAGTAAAAACTTTTGGTCCAGCGACAGAAACTGTTCGACAGCTGAAGTCTGTTCTCGTGCGCTGAACACTGAAGTCAATCAAGCGGCAGCACCGTAGTCGTAGTCTTCTTTCCAACGCAGCCGCCAATATCGGCGCTAACGCCGTACCGTCGGAGTCGCGGAGAGGCGATGTGCCCCAGTACGTCAGACGCTCCGACGCAGGTCCGAAGGCGCCAGGAAGTCTGTCGGGAGCGGCGCGTGACGACGTGCCTGTCTGCCGCTGATGGTCATCGTCGACGCCGCAGCATGCACCGCGTCTTTCAATTCCCAGTTCGACGGCCACGGACCGAAGGCCTCGAGCGGCCCGCCTCACCTGCCGTCAATCGCTTGCATATGTCGTGGCGCCTCGGCGTCGCCCGCCGTGATACGGCTAACTTATCACACCTGCGCCGCTAGCTCGCTCCTTCTCGGCCGCAGGTAATACACAGTAGAGTCGCCGTTGGCGAAACTTGGCAGAACTGTACGAAATACATACGCTACTAAACACGCTTGCAGCTACCCGCTGAATTACTGAACATAAAAAATTAGCAGATTATAATATAAAACGGAACACAGAATATTCTAGCGTACAAGCAGTTGCGATGCAAATCGAACGGTCGGCAAATTATCGTTTATTACCGGTAGGTAGATCTACATAAAACTTAGTTAAATCGATATAATGCCGTTTGCATCGTTTCATTACTTCTCTTTGTTCGATTGTTGCTGCATTATACAGTGTTATTAACTGTAACTAAAAAGGCAAAATAACTGGGGAAAACAGGCCCGTAGGGTACTCTTGGTAACCAACGTTTTGCCAAGTTCAAAGTCACGTGACACAAAAACTAGGACAAATATAAAAAAATCCGGCCCCATCAAATTTCGATATTGTGCCCTAGTTTTAAGAATCCGTGATCAGTCGCCAGCTCTCATTGTAAATGGCGGAAGAGATAGCTTTTGAAAATGGCCGCATTTCCAACTCGGCTCGTGACCTTGACCTTGAACTAGGATCGGGTCATGCTGCATACCATCGTGCATCACTCATCGACTTCTACCTACATGCCATATTTCCTTGAAATCGAAGAACCTTATTGTGGACGGACAGACATACGGACGGACGGACCGACGGATTAACGGATGGACATTTGAGACCGGCTGTATAAATGCTGTAAGCGAGCAGTATGCTGGTTTCACGGAGTGACGTTTCTTGTCTATTTTAGCTCGAAAAATGCAAAAAAAAGGCCTCAGGCAAGTAGTCAGGATTTCCATAAGGGGAACAAGACAGAAAGGGGTTCGGTTCTGGAGAAAAAAAAATTAAAATGCTGACCATTACTGCGAGGCTGTGACGTTTTTTTACCTTCGATGGGAGACAATCACCCCTCTCCTCTGTGGCTAGGCGTACTGGTAGTGGTAGTGCAGTGAGCACGCGTATAGTCAAATGACAAATAGCCCACTAATAGCCGGCAGATGATGTCATCTAGCGAACAGACAACTGCCACTGGACTGGACGCATGGCAATTCACCGCAGACTGCACGGAGGTCTGCTTCTGACAACGTTCAGTTCACATTAGTCTCCATTACGGCAGCTTGACACTGCAATGAGCAAATCTTCCAACGATTTACTGACCGACTGCTACGTGCCTCGTTCGTTTACTTACTTGCTTGTAAGCTGCGCGATTTTGCGCACACATGCGTTAAGCCATGACACATATACTGCCTTGACAATGCAGCATAATGTACAATAAAATGTGTCCACAGTCGCTTATCATTAGCCACGTATAATACGTATCGTAAAACGGTTAAGCAGTTAATAATCATACGCGATAGCTGAACCTATCTGACACCGGTTTAGTGCCACATGTTTGCGCGGGGGTAACGTTTTGACCAGTGTTTGTTTGTCTGTCTGTCTGTCTGTCTCTCTGTGAGTAGAATAACTCAAACAGTTATGGGTGAATTTTCACGAAATTTTGGGAATAGTTAAAGTGTTCTCTTTGAAATCACGACCATGCAATATCAGCAGGAATATGAGTCCGTCCAGCTTTTACCCGATCACGTTCAGCAATTTCGCAGTTCGTTTATACGTAGAGACTAAAGTGAACGGGTGGATCACTGAATGTCTGTATCAATCATCGGAGTCCATGGACTGACGGATACCAGAGTACATGGATTGAAGACGCATTTGATCTAACATGAACGTGGCAGGTCGGCAGACAGGCCACACACCGCGAATAAGGCAAGCGATGACTGGTTCTGTCTATACGTGATCACCGTGTTTGTGGGGCGGTATGGTTCCTACTCGGACTGGATTAAGACATTTCGGTACTTAGCTTGGTCGAAATAGTAAAGACTATATAAGATATGATGAGACAAGAATAAGTTTACTGCCACCGACCGACGCTGTGATCATACGATGAACTTCAAAATAAACAATTCTGAACAAACAAACTCATAGAAAACAACAACTAAGTATAGAAACAAAATAAAAACACATCCGCCGAGCGAAGGATTCCTACATTTGCTAATAATTGAACACCGTGGAACTGTGAGTAAACTATGCGGTTGGTTGTTTAGTCTTTAATTCTGCTGTCGACTTGGTCATTTTCTGCTTAGTGAAACAAACACTAGCAGGTCTGTTATTGAACAAGTGCGACATTTTACCGCAGAATTTAAGTAATAAAAGCTAATTTAAAGACTTCATTAAATTACGCTTCTCTCACATACCGCATGCCACGCCCTCATCCGTCAGCGCCTTCAACCCCGTGAAGTCAGTTAATAAACAAGAAGAAGCCAGCACTCATAAGAGTGCAAAGACCCACGCCGTCAATGTTTTTGTGAATCGTGACATTGACCTTTTACCTTTGACGCCAAAATGAATGGATTTCCAAGACCCATCGTGTAACATTTCTACGTCAAGTTTGGTAATCCTAACTGCATCGGTTTTTGAGACATCCAGCGGAAGAACAGACATACAAACGCCAGTGAAAACCCGATCCCGCGACGGTGGTCGGCGCGGGTGTTAAAACTGTACAGTTAGGACAGATGCGCCACAGTAGATTTCGGAAGTCAATATGACTCTGATCCAACGCAAGGATTTTCCGGCGGCGAGTTCCATGGCGCGTCAGAAAAACTACATTCGCCGAAGGTCGTGCCGACTCGTCTCAAACGGGAGATCAACGAAAGACACCAGTACATCGCGACTGCACCTTCGTGGTGAATCATCGCCGATTGTCACCGCGCGGCGGCAGCAGCAGCAGCAGCAGCCCGGAGGCGGCGGCGCCGGCTTGGCAGACAGGTCGGCGCCGACCGCGTCTCCATGAATATTTCCTATGATAAAGCTTTCACGGCGGCGACGGCTCCAGTCCAGGAACTGACGACGGAAGATCGCCCAAGTGATACGGAATCTATCACAGCCCACTCCACCCGGCGTTAAGCAGTGCAAAACCGCTGCAAATGGCAAATCAATAACACGACCATGCACCTGCAGAGAACGCGGCGTAATTAATTCACCTGACAGGTGATACATTTAGAGTAAACGCGATGACAGCGACGGATTGGCGGCAAGGTCGTATATAGTCCAACTTGAAACATACATGTGTAACTTGCACAATACTATAATTGCGATTGGTGCTGTAATTTAGTTAAAGTTCGATCATGTTTTTGTGTTTTCCTTTTTGGGAACGTGAACTCAAAAAATTTAAAAGTTGTCAACGAATTCAGTGACAAAAATACGATGAAGAAATCAATACTTGTTTCTGTTTGTATTGCAAAAATTCTGTTGGTACGACAATATTACATGTGAAACTCTTGCATTTATGGCGAACGATGAGTTGTCAAGCTATACGTTCAGCTAGTTAAGGTATGCTAGTCATTGCTGCAATAGTAAGGTTTCTTTCTTTCTTTCTTTCTTTCTGTTGTTGTTGTTGCTGTTATTCTTATTTCTGCCACCATGTATATTGGTGAATAAAGATGTATATATTATTCTGTACTACCTTTCAAGGTGAATAAAGTTGTTGTTGCTGTTATTCTTATTTCTGCCACCATGTATATTGGTGAATAAAGATGTATATATTATTCTGTACTACCTTTCAAGGTGAATAAAGTTCTTCAATAAATAATCTTACGAGATATCTTTATGTCTTTTTTCCTAACTATCATGCTAACAATGGACGGTGAATAAGTCCTCATCGGTGAAGTATAAACGTCGTTCGTACCTCATCTTATTAGGCCTGACATACATTCTTTTGATGTTCTCTTACAGCCTGCGCCGTTTACAACATTTCCGGCTATGGCGTATTATGCAACGCTAAATGCACCAAATTCAGTCGCATGTCTGAAACTCGGCGTGCAAGAAAAGGCCAATTTGAGCTAATTTGCTAATTCCTCAACTGCTGCGTCATTTCGGACCGCATTTAGCACTGTTAACAACGCAACGGCAACACAACCAATTCAAGTCACGCACGCGGGTGGCGATCCGAGCAGAAAGTTCCAGCTAACTGCCCCGTCTGTACGGCCATAAATCATCTGTCGCCGGCATACAGGATGCGTGGCTGAAACGTACGTTGTTATACCTGATCGCAATTAACTCGTACATAGTCGTACAATGGTTGCTCAATTGAGGTAATCGTAGTGGCCAATTTACACCACACACACAGCACTACGCCCGCCCACCATTCAGCATCGAAGCGAGCAGCTCTGTAATAGCACCGTTTACGAGACTGCTTCAATGCAGTGATGTCATTTGTAACTACTAGTCTACTAGCTTCTCCTTTTGATGTTTTGAACACGTAACGCACCATGCTTTAAGTTTGCGTGGCGTACTGGATTGCGCATGCGCGGTGAACATTAACGGAATGAGTTTATATACGTAGAGTAACGACTACTATAGATACTGCCTGAATGACAACTGTCTGTCAGCATCACTCTTGTTCACTATGCTGTGTGACACACATTACAGTTCCATGCATCGATAATTATATTCATCTTTATTCACCAGAAAGCTGGTAGCAATAACAGAAAAGCAAAAAAAGACAAACGCACGAAAAAATCAAACTCAAAAACACAGGAACATGGTGCAAAGAGTACACAAAGTGCGACAAATTACATGTACAATAAATCTCGCTTGTCTAATGGTTGAAACACTTGACCGAGTCCGAAATCTCAACACTAACCACGGCAGAAAAAATACCGCAAATAGAACTAGTATGGATGCAGGCCTTAGGGTCGGTACATATCACATTATTCACGAGCCGTTTTGACGGACCGTGAACACGACCCGTGCAATGTCCAAGCAGGCAATAAACCAACGTTTTCTTCCGGAATGAGAAGTTGAGAACAAAACTATTGTCAATCACAAACAGAGAATAATGCATCATTATAATAACTGATAACCACCGCTCGAATTACCGGGGATGACGGGGGGATTTGACCCCACTGCGGCTGTGGACCCTAATGTAATACACGGCGTCGAAGTCTCGGCGCTTTCGGCGCCTCGGTGTCGTCCCCCACTGTTCGACCAATGCTGATAACTGCTTCTATGTGATTCCTAATCTGTTGTGTTACGGTTAAGGTAAATACGGCTAATAGGGTCAGGGTCTGTTAGGGTTATGATTAGCGATAGCCGTAGTAATCAGCGGTGACGAGCCGTTCCGGTTTGTAGGGAACACTGATTTCAAGAGGGTACGACTTAACATGTACGACACGACAAAGGTACGAGTCGTCTGTGTGTACCTTCTGCGCTTTGCACATGGCTCCCATTGGTTGAGTGTGATGACCGACGTGCCGCCCGTCCCTCGTACAGACGCAGCAGATCGTGGCGCGACAGACGAGGCAGTAGAGACTTCGAGACTCGTTGAGATGGTCGGCACAGCGCGCGTCCGACGTCCGAAGTCGCACCTGCACCTGTCGACGTCCGTCGACCACCGTCGTCAGCTCGTGGCTCGCTCCGTCGCTGGGTTCCGGATGAGTGCACGCGTCACAGACGTACAGCTCGCAGTCTGCGCACATCCTCGTCGCCGATCTGGCGGCACCCGACTCTGAGGTGGACTCGGGACAGCGCTGACAATCCACCGGAAGATCGCGCAACGCGCGGTACCTCTCGACGATGCTGTCGAGGGCGCGCGTCGGCGGCAGCGAGGCGACGCCGCCGTCGACGTGGACGACGCGCGAGCACGCCGGGCACGCGATGATCGTCTGAGTGGACGGGCCCGTCTCGGTCGTGGACCCGAGACAGCTGAGCGGCCGGCCTGACCCCGCAAC
>Ga0209780_1000544_pt1 | contig 20590 bp, 9 predicted proteins | sample WorMetexBAHAMAS2_FD_187384 | JGI IMG/M metagenome (GOLD analysis project Ga0209780, IMG submission 187384) | Marine gutless worms symbiont microbial communities from Max Planck institute for Marine Microbiology, Germany - Inanidrilus exumae... | ecosystem: Host-associated > Annelida > Digestive...
GTCAATGCAAGTTGCAAGTAGAGATCAAACGAAATGACAGCTGCTGTTCCAGACCGAATTAGTAACTGCACAAATTTGTTCCAGCCGGAACCGAAACGAACCACACACGCAGATCCGTGCATCATTCGCTTTCCAAAAAAGCTCCAATGCATACGCGTATTTAATTGGACGCGCCTCTGACAGCGTGTTCCCTCACGCATCCCAGTGTCCACCCCCTCCACTAAGGATCATCGCTATCACCACGCCATTTTACCTGGTCCTGTACAGCAAGCGTGGGAAAACTATACAGCCCTGGTAATGACTGCAGCTGACGTCAGCGGCGGCGACGTCTGTTGTTTACTCACAGCAGGAGACCACCCATGGACGGCGATAGAGAAGCTGATTAGCTTCACACAGCGGCTTCACTGGCGCACCTATGCGAGCGTGAGTAAAGATAGTAAGTCGGGGAACCGCGCAAGTGTCACTTTGCACGTCGGGCGGTCTCACGAAGAACAGAGAAAATGCTTAACCTGTTCTACCTCTGGAACAAAATATGTTCCGCGACCGGACCGAACCGACGTTGTTCCAGGCCGGAACAGTACTAGAAACGGCACCGGTACGGTCTCTAGTTGCAAGTGTCATGTCACTGTCTTGCTCTGAGTGACTGAGCACGCTGCTGCTGCTGCTGCTGCAGCGGCACCACCCGCCGGCCGGCCGCTACACACAGCGACATTGCTCAACTGTGGGACGAATAAACTGCACCGTTTCTGTTGCTGTGAACTTGGACATGTGGTTCATTCATTATTCGTTTATTTCATGTTCTATTTCGTATTTCAGAATAAAATTCACGTTGAGAAATGTAGTTGACAGTTGTGATAAACACCAAACAGGCTTACTAATAATAATTCTGATTATTAATGTAAGACAATATCTACGGCGCGGTCGGTCCAACACTGATAGCGTGCAGGCACTGCAGGGTGCCTCATGTACGCCTACCGTGCACTGTCAGTCAGTCTGCCCTGTTTCCTGCCCCTCACCTCTCTCGACGCGACGCAGCGGACGCAATCATCAAACGCCACCGCGCGCCGCTGCCGTCGTCCACTAAGACGGTATAGCACTGTATAGCTGGAGTGACCGCACCACTAGTCCAAAGTACGGCCTTGAGCGACATAGTCAAAACCGATAACCGGATTTATACCGGATTTTAAAATTCGATATCCGGATTTGGGAAAAATCCGATATTAACATCCCTAGTGTAGTTTGCAGGTAAAACTGCGTGATCCATGTCTGAGCACATTAGAGGTAGTTACGACGATGCACTATATACAAATCGACGTATACTTTAAGTTCCCTGCGATTGTAAATGGTATTGCTCTATCCTCCTCCGATGGCAATGCAATGTACTTACACTTTTGAGAATGATGTCATGTCTCACATAATAGAGTGAGTGCTGTACCATAATATGTCCAGTTATATTTGTATCGAATTGAATAATATGTTGACTATCATCAGTGTCTGTGCCATTCTGCCAGAAGTTATGCATTCACAACAGTATGGTTGTGAATGTGTGGGTCTGCATCTTGTTGGAATTCTTTTGTAATTAACAGGTATATGATACAGAATTATGGAGTTGAAACAGTGATAGTTGTGTCTGTTGCAGTCTGCCATAAGTGATTCACAAGTGTCAAGGGTTGGAGACCGGTCACAGTCACTGCCGTTTGGAACTGCAGGTACTTGCTTTCCTGCTACAGTGATAGAGATCTGTCTGGCATGTCTGCCTGCTGTGAAAGTCTGCTGACAGATGTGTAATGCATACGTTATATAGAATTACTATGACTTACAGTTTTTGACCTTGACCTTGGATCCGGGTCAAGGTCATACCATTGTGCATCTATCATCGAGTACTACCTGTATACCAAGTTTGATAGAGATCGCATAAACTTGAGAAAATAACTTGTCAGACGTGGTTAGGACCAAAGTTCAGAGGTCACGTGACGGAAAACGAGGACGAATTTCAAAAATCTGACCAGTTAAGTATTAGATATTGTCCTGTAGTGTAATAATCTACCATCAGTCTTTAGATAGATCGAATTTTGGCGAAGGAGATAGACTTTGAGTTTGGGTGATTTTGCAACTGTCGGGTCCCTGTGACCTTGACCTTGACCTTGATCGCATAAACTAACTTGTCAGACGTGGTTAGGACCAAAGTTCAGAGGTCACGTGTAGTGGAATAAAATGTGGCAGTTGCTGAAAGTGCTCCTCAGGCCGATCTCACGTATTCATACAACAGTAGGCCAGTATTTCATCTGATACTGAGCGTCGTGCGGTATCAGCTGTGCATCTTGTTTGTTTACTGCTTCTAGTATTAATTTTACTAGACAATAGTTGCACATGTACATATTATGTAAGCCACGTGTTGTTGAGGTTCTGTGTAATGGGAACCTAAAAGCAGAGTATACTTACATTCTTGTGAAATGTATGCTATTTTATTTATTCACATTTGGTCTGTTTCTTTGGTTGCAGAATTTTAGTCAGTAGTTATGTTGTCACATTGACAGAAAAAAGCATTTTGCGTTTGAATTTTGTGGATTTGTAGAAGACGACGATGCTGCCGGTGATGTGGCCGGATCAGCAGAGCTCGCTAACTGTTCGTACAAGGTGGACTCAGATCCTTTCAAGAAGAGAATGGCTCTTTCTGACTTCTCCATACTCAAAGTGCTTGGCAAGGGCAGCTTTGGGAAGGTATATCACTCGATGCAATTAATGCTTTATTTTCACTCTTGAATTCCTTTTTGCATGGTGCTTATAAATGTTCATTTAAAAGAAGATAAAGTCCCTGCCGTACCAACGAGGTTTGTTGGTTAGCAGTGATCTATGGAGCCTTCAGCAGATTCTGTATGTGTGAAAATCTATTCAAATTGATTCGACAGACGGAATTCTTTCAAATCATTTTGCATCACCAAATGAAACGGATAATTTTTGGTTCAGTACAGTTTATGGTTACAGATAATCGTCAAGTATTGTAACTGTTAATTAAAATGAAATAATGATAATAACGATACATTTTTGACTACCTGTCATTTTTTTGCTTGTGGGTTTAAATAATAATAAAAATATAATCATAGTAATAATTATAATAATAATAAGTTGCACTAACGCTGTTTATAACCTGAACCAAGAAAGTTAATGCGTTTGCTTTTTCTTGGTTTTTTGCTGGTTTGCTATCAGAATTATTACAAATGTTGATGAATTTCTCAAAAATTTTGGAATATGTAGACCTAAGACTAATAGCGTTCAATTAGGTTTTGGGCAGTGTGGAATCTGCTATGGGGAAGCGGCAAATTAGTATGCATTACATTATGTAATGGTTACACTAATGCAGTCGTTCCCAAAAGTTTATATTACCGTATTTGTAATTAACTTGTGACGATTTGCACTCTTGTTGTTATTCGTATTATGCTTATATTCTCCGATTACATTACACAGAATTTGGCATCAATACATTGCTGACATTTTGGCCCAGCTAAGCAGTAATTGGAATTACTTAAGCTAAATCTGCTAAATAGCCAAAAGGTCAGTATTCTATCTGTTTGAGTCTGCCAGTTTGTGGTCCCATTTCCCTTACAAAATCTTCCCGTGGTTTGGAATCCATGCACTAGCTTGTAGCAGCAACAAGAGGATCTGCACTGGAATATTTGCCGAACTTTTGATTGTTGGCTTTATCAGTCAAAACCAGCTGAATGTTTCCCGTCTAGTCAGCGGTTTGCACTGTTGTTGTAATTAATGGTTCACTTGACCTGTCAGCATGATGGATGTTTGTTGAAGGTGTTGCTCGCAGAGCTGAAAGGTACGGAAGAGGTGTATGCAATAAAGGTTCTAAAGAAAGAAGCGATTATTGAAGAGGATGACGTGGAGTGTACAATGACGGAGAAACGCATACTTGCTCTGTCTGCCAAACATCCATTCCTCACTGCATTACATTCATGCTTTCAAACGAAGGTCTGTTTCCCCCCACAGTCCGCTTTTGTCACTTGTACAACCTACGGTTGTTGTCAGAGAGTCAGTATAAAAAGTTTGCCGTCCCTTACCTCAGGAGTTAATGGATCGAGAGAAGATGAGTCCAATATCCGATTTTCCCGAGTTGACGTTGGCATCAATGGTTTTAATTCTGTTCAGTGCTTTTTTGCTGTTTTTGGCACCAGCAAAGACATCCAATCCAATGTCCAAAAGAAGAGTCTCTTGAAACAAAATTGAGTACAAAGTAAGTAAACAGGACGTTTGTATAGCACTTTATAATGAGTGAGATGCACACATTTGACATTTTTGAGAAAATGTGACCGTTATTCCAGACCTGCCTATGTGGCCGAGTGGTCAGCACACTTGGCCGCCATGTGCAGTAGAGCATGATGTGCTCAGTGACCGAGGTTTGTGCCTCGGCCCGGGCGCGTCCGCCTAACAAAGAATTATTTGTAATAATTTCTATGCACATGATGAACTGGGAGGTAATCCTGGGCAGGTAAGAGGATTCGACCGTGTTTTCTATAAACTGTGACCGTTGCTGATGCCTTGATTAGCAGCATCACGGTGAGAGCCAAAGCAGACAGATGTAGCTGAGTTCCGTGGCTAGGTGCTAAGAAGCATCAGTCAGGTGGCCAGGTGCTGAAGAAGTGCTGGTCAGGGCTGGTGCTGAATAAGTGCCAGTCTGGGCTTAGCCGGACAGTAGGCAATGCCTAGAGGGGGTGCACTTAGAAATACCTGACAAGCTGCTCACGCCTACTGTTCCTTCCTCCACCCTACACAATGCGCACATACACCGCACACACCTACCAATTCCCCTCCTTTCCATGGGCTGGCGCATTGGACCGATATAAAGGTCCCAGTACTGGGATATAGAGTAGGCTCGACCCTTGTCCGCAAAGAACGAATGAACAAACGAACGACCCCTGTTCTAGAAAATGTGTTTACTGGCTATCACCATTGTGATGTTGAATGTTGAAAGAGTTGACCACAGGACTGTAATGGTGTGTTTACATGCTGCCAGATGCTGCTAAGTTTATTTTTCGCCTTAATTAATCTTGCGGTAAAAATCATATAATGTATAGTAAGTGGTCAAAGAATTTTGACAAAGGGCTGCATTTTGTGTCATACCATTATTGACGATTGTATGATCCCTTCCGCTGCATGCTGTTTATTGACAATTGAATTCTCCCATTTACTACATACACCACACCAGAGACTCCCAGTGCTTTCAAGTGGACTGGACAGTTCCTCAAAATTGCCTCTTCTCGTGGGGGATTTTGACCCCTATCTAGTACATGGTTCCTTGGGCCCACCCAGGTCAGCCTGCCAAATGGTGTCTCGGCACATTCATGTTACCAACACACAGTCACAGACCACGCTTTGTTTGACATCTGTAGTAATACGTCATACCTATGCAGTGCATGCAATGTAGTTTAATAATCATTATTTGCATTTGTGCGAGAGTTCTGATCTTTTTGGCAGTGCTAGCCACAGATTATGCTGACTGTTTGCAGGATCGGTTGTTCTTTGTGATGGAGTATGTGAACGGCGGTGATCTCATGTTTCAAATCCAAAGAACGCGCAAGTTTGATGAACAGCGGACACGTTTTTATGCTGCCGAAGTCACGCTGGCACTTATGTTCCTTCACCGGCACGGCATTATTTACAGGTTGTGTTGACTTACTTCTCTGCTGCTGCTGCTGATCATAGCATTTTGTCACAGCTAGTAACGACATATGAGTTTGTTTAGCTTGGCCTTGTATTGTAGATGTCCTGACTGTCTCCAGCTTAGTGACATTTTTCCAGATAAACTTCGGTTAGCCATTTCCTCATCTTTTTTCCTCCACCTTTTCAGAAGAGAACCTGTGTGGATTAGCTCCGTAGCTTTTTGCAGGCCAGCTGCAATTTCTGTCATCGGCCAACACTATAAGAACACCGATTTAGAGTACCATCGTCAAGCAGTGACAGTCACATAATATAGTTAACCTTTGTTAGTCATAGCTCTTGATAGCTGTACAGCAGCGTACAAAGGATGCGCTTACCATATACAGACTTTGTTCACACCACTTCATCGTCCACAGGTCAAGTTTGTGAGATCACACGATATCGCATAACTAACCAAAATCCACAAACTCCAGTGAAAGTGGCCACTATGACCACCACTATTGTCATGTTGAGCAGTTTTGCAGCTAACTCTGCCAATATTCCACTTTTTCGTTTGTTAACTGTAGAATGCATCAAGAATTACAGGTCAGTGTCTTATTATCGTAGACAGTTTTAGTATTAATTTACTGTTAACTGATTACCAAAGTATATTATATTGTAAAAAACTGTATAGAGACCTGAAGCTAGATAACATTCTACTGGACGCTGAGGGACACTGCAAGATTGCCGACTTTGGGATGTGTAAAGAAGGATTGTTTCCTGGAAAGACAACACATACATTCTGTGGCACACCCGACTACATCGCTCCAGAAGTATGTCTGCAGTTGATATTTCCATTAGACGCATGTTGCAGTTGTATATCGGACACTATAACTTCAGATATAGTACAGTTAACACACCACACATACTGTGTTAGTGGCAATTTTCTCGTCAACCTTGGTTAGTTAGTTTGTGGCAGTAAAGGGTTAAAGATGTCACCGTCACTGCTGGCTGCTGTGTCAGCCTGCATATACGAATGTTCCGAGCTGCTGCAGAAGCAGAATAGTATTAGCTGCTGTACATAACAGAGTTAATCATGTTAAAAGATTTGTGGTTATATTTGTCTATGCCATATTGTAGTAGTAGCGTCCGAATTAACTCCACGTGCTTACCTCTGGAATCTCGATTTTTTAATGGCCAGATGGTGTCGGGATATCACTCAGGGGACCTCATCATTTTTTCGTCCAGTAACTGTTCCAGATGGAGGGATATCTCTGCTTTTACTTTGGTTCTTGGACGCCACTACGTATATGTGCTGTCATAATCATTAGTGATATGGGCTTCATGGCTGTCAGTGTCAGTTTCATATTTTCCCTATATGGGGCTGTAGTTGTTCTCCAGAAACTAATCAGTTTTTTGCTTAAGGCCAGCCCTTTCAAAAAAAATTGCCATCTAGAAATCCCTGACTGAATGTTGTACCTACCAAGTTAGCATTATTTTTTAGCCAACTGAATAATTACGTAGCTGCTATTGCTTGTTTAGAGTTTAAAATTCAGGTCTGCTTTTCGGTACTAAAATATTTATGTTTAGCTCTTGCTATGCCGTGATCAGTCATCCCAGCAGTTGCAGAGATTTTGTTTGGTCTTGTGACTGTGAACTTTGACCTTTGATTTCAACCTTCAAACTTTAACCTGTATACAGTCTGGATGAACCATCGTGCCAAATATTTAGGTCAGAAGTCATTTGGTTACAGAGATGCAAGCAGATGCATAGACACACACCTCGGCTTTTCAGTACTATGCCAGCCTCGTATGGGCTCCGGGGCAGTAATGTGCCGTGATTCATGTGTTGATTTCGGCGCTGTGTAAATTGTTTGTTTGCATGTTTACTTAACTGTCTTCCTTCTTTACTTTCTTCTTAATTTATGCCTTCTTTCTTACTTATTTACTTCCTTACTTGTATACTTCCTGTAAGTGACTAATCTAGCTACTCCTCCCAGAATAGACCCATTCCGTTTCCAAGCCAGATGTCGTGGGAGGCGACCAAACCTGGCTTTAGTTATTTGGGTTTATTTTATGTTGTAGTATATTTTGTTATGGATGCACGTTTGCTCTGTTTTATTTAGTTTGTCAGTGCTAAGACAAGAAATTGGCTGGGAAGAACGTCTCTGAAATGACATATTTTGTGTCGGGCGGGACATAAAACCTTAACTCAGACCCACACACACTCTTGCTGGACCACTAAAGTGATCCAGAAAAGTTTATCTGTACTGATAGAGAGAGATAGACAAACCAAGGCAAAGCTATGATCTCCTTGACTTCCATATTGGACATAAGGTAATTTGCATTTCGGATTGTAAAGCTCACAAGACAGTGTTGTTATATGGATTGACAGATCCTGCAAGAGCTGGAGTATGACGCTTCCGTTGACTGGTGGGCTCTTGGCGTGCTTATGTACGAAATGATGGCCGGCCAACCTCCGTTTGAGGCAGACAGTGAAGACGATCTTTTTGAGTCCATTCTTCACGATGACGTTCTGTATCCAGTGTGGCTGACAAAAGAAGCGGTTTCTGCATTGAAAGGGGTGAGTAAAATACATTTATTGTTCGTTGTTATCACTGCAATGGTGAAAGGTTTTTTTGTAACAAATACAGAAAGAGAAACATGAGGATCAGTCGGCCAACTTGGGTTAAAATGATCTTTAGTGTGTGTACGTGTGATCCAGTTCGTCCTCTGCGGTCGTCCGCCCCTCGCTGCTGACTGTCCCAAGAACGCGAAGCGAGCTCGCTCACCGGGCATTTTCGGTCGCGGCCCCGCACACCTGGAACTCACTACCATCTGACACTAGATCCTGCCGTACTGTGAACACTTTGAAACGACACCTCAAGACCCACCTCTTCAAACAGTCTTAACCTGATGCCAACAGCACCTCTGTATCTTCGGACTTTACAGCGCTATACAAATCCTATTTTATTATTATTGTTATCAAGTTTGTACTGAAGCTGTTGATCATTTATTGCCAGAGTTCATTAATCATTACTTTGCCCCCATATGGGTGCAGATTATTGCAACTAGTGTGTCTGTATGTGGTTTGTTTGTCTCTGCTTGCATATCTCAACAAGCGTCCAAAGTAATGTGGCAAGAGGCCGCATCGCCGTCTTGATTGTTGGAAGGTCCTGTGCCTTTCTTTCCACATACTATACTGCCCCATTCAAGCACTCCATCATGCCACCTCGGAGTTGGGACTTTTCTGCAGCATTGAAGCAATTTTTGCTGAATGCTTCTTCTGGCAGTACTTTCAGTTCCGGTTTCACCTTCTTTTCTGGCTTGGCCTCGGGGTATCCCAGAAGAGAACCATTAGAAACATTGGGGCAGATTTTTACTGGCTGAACACCCTTCCTGTTGCCAAGCCAAAAGTGTCAAAACACTGAACAGAACTCGAAAAACTAACACCACCCACTGGATCTAAGAAATGTGGCACTTTATGCTGGCTGTCTGTTGCCAGTATCCATAATGACTCTTACATCACGACAGGAATAAAATTCGAGTCCCTTGGTTCATCCCTTAGTCACTGAGCCACTGTGACCAAAGATACATTATACAAGGTAAGCTCTTACTCAGTGTCACCCTGTCCACTTTGTGACAACATTTTTTTTCTGTGGCCTTTGAACTTTTACTGTATCTTGACCTTTAAACCTGACTAGATAGTGTCCAGATGAACCAGCATGCCACATATCTAAGACAAGCGTCATCTAGTTCAAAAATTACTGTATGGATGCATGTACACACACACCCAACTGATTGCTCAATTTGGACTACTAAAGTGTCAGTAATTAACATGTTGTGATAATAATTGACTTTAAAGTTCAAGGAAAAACAGCTGGTGAAGGCTGATGTGTTGTTGTGCATTTGCAGTTCATGACAAAGAGTCCAGTCAAGCGACTCGGGTGCGTGAAAGCTCACGGCGGCGAACGTGCAATTCTTGTCCATCCATTTTTTAACAACAAAATCGACTGGGAAGCGTTGGAAGAGTGCAAAGTTAAACCGCCGTTCAAGCCAAAAATTGTGAGATTTATGCTAGCGGCATTTCTTATTTGAGTATATGTTTGCAGTTTTAGCTGCCATACAGCGACACTTGGCAAGTCGTTCACACATGTGCCTCTGTTCACGAAGCAGTTTAAATTGGTACCACCCAAGAGCGATGACGTTCTGATGTTGGGAAGGTAACCGTGGGCCTGGCAGAAAATAATGACAGCCTACTGCTGGGTTTATGAATAAAACCACCTCTGGGCTGTCTGCCTAATAAACTGGAGATCGGCATCTGCCGTTGTGGTCCTTGAAGGACAGTCGGAGTATATTTTTACAGATCATTATGATGTATGTAATGATTCTTTAATGTAAGGACATGATTTGCTTATAGCAGCTTTCCAGTAATGTATACGATTAAATTCTTGTCGAGCAGTTTGCAGTAGCTGAATGATTGTGTTTGATCTCATTGTTCAGCTCAGCTATTCAGCTTCAGTTGGTTGTTTTGCCCACAACTGAAGAACATATTACACCTCAAGTTTTTATAACTTAATATGCAGAGCTTTCTGCTTTTGAGTGCCCTTAAAATTACAACCTGATGTTGGGATCGGAATGGGGTTGGCTTTAGGCATCTTCAGCTGAACATAGCAACTCAGTTTTTTTTGATAGTTTTGCGTGGTTGGTAAGAATCGACTTCTGTGTTGAAAAATTGTCTTGCAAACCATTGCTCTTGGGATAATCATCTTTGCAGGGTAGGGTAGGACAGCATCATTGTCTGCTACAGGGGCAGATCGATGAGATAAGAATTGAACAGGGCCACTGATCACGTAAGGCCAGCTCTGGATAGAAACTTCTGGTAACTTTTTGGCCTAGTATATTACTAGTGTAACGTATTACTATTGTTGTTATTGTTGTTAATACATTTATAGAAATCGCGAACTGACACAACAAATTTTGACAAAGATTTTACGTCGGAAGAGCCGACATTGACGCCGGTCGATCCTGCCATCATCAAGGCAATTAACCAGGAAGAGTTTGCCGGCTTTTCATTTATCAATGATGACTATGGTAAATTCCAGCCGTCATCGACGGCATTATCTACGCCCAACATTCGGCCCAGCACTGATACTGAGAATCCGGTGCAAGACGACCAGCCAGCAGAAGCAGCAGAGTCGTTGGCAAAAGTGCCAGCATCTGAACCTTCTAACGAAGAGGCTGCGGCGGCAACAGTAGCAGCTGTTGACGATATGTCGGCCTGAGTGAGAACTTGCTGGCTGTTCAAACTGCTGTAGACTGTCATTCTCCCGCAACTTCCATACATTCGCTACGTTAGATCATCGTCCGTTTATTGTGAGTCAAGTCTGTGTGTCGTTTGCCATTGCAAATTTCTTACCGTGCGGCACGACACTGGTAAGTTCAACCATGACAACTGTCATGCATTTCAGAGTGCTTTTGTTCTGCTGTATTAGTCTGGGAAGCGGTGTCATTATTTCACTCTATGCTGTCTCCACTAAGGTGTATTTTCTACTCTATCCCGATGCGTCAGTGGAAGAAGAAGACTTTTATTAAAAGGCTTTCAGAATATGTTGTGGAGAGCATCAATATGCATTGATCAGTTTACTGTTATATTTTTATTTTCCAGCTTTAACCATTTGTTAAGTAATGCTGTTGTGACCCTGTAATCATATTTATAATGATGGCATAGCATTGTTATGTAGTCCTGTAACAGTGGCTGAGCCATGCTATCTCTGCCTGATAGTCGGATGCCATGACTTTAAACATTTACTAGGTAGTTGTTGACATTTGGCGGGAATTTGTAACACGTGTACTGAATACAGCTTGTTAGCAACAAATTTACATGTTTTCTCATTAAAGAAAGATATGTCGACACTGCCTACCTACCTACATAAATAATGTTATACCGTGTTTTGTACTGCTTGTTAGTTTTTGCTTCTCCTGTTTGTAAGGATTAATTTTTTTAAATTTCTTGCTCCGCTGTTCTGTTACCCAGTTGCTGATGTGTTTTAATGTTTTCAAACTACCGCTTTTAACCATTCACAAATGCAGACTTTGTTGACGTGATAGTATGCTCTTTACGTTTTATCTACATTGCTGAGTTTTTCAAAGTTGAATTTTTAGATCGTCGATAAATCCATGTAATTATTTATTAACGAATGACATATAACATAAACGTGACATTTCTCATCACAATGATTTATTTTATGCATTTCTCAACAGTATTTTTTATTTTTGTTGCAGATTTTTGTAGACCACTAAGACATTCAAAGATTCTAGCAGTTGCATTGTAAGACTTGAGTGATCGCGCGTGAGCAGAAGTACACTGATTGCCGTAGGCTTTCTGTCTATCTGTGTGTCTGTCTGTCAAATGCTGGTATTGTGCTATGTAGATGGCTATAAATTCATGTATCTCTTAAACCATATGAGATAGAGAAAAAGTTACTACAGACCCCTAATAAGATGTCATAGTTGCTGGCAGCATTTTCTATGACCTTACGTGACTCCTGTTGGTGGTTTGACTTAGTGTTAACGTGTTGGTTTTGATCAGTGAAGTCTACATCAGGCTGGGTTAATACTGGGATGAGTGTTTGTCTTGGGGCAGGCAAACCATCTCGGTATGTGACCAGCCACCCATGTCAACTTGGCCTCGCCATTCCTTTGTAAGTAGGCACAATGACTGAAAGCTTGGTTGTAAACCGGCACACCACACAATGTAGTTGCCTCTTATGTCTGGTCGCAAGTGTCTAGTGACACGCTACATAAATGCTGCCCTATGGGCCTGTGTGGCTCGGGGAGACTATACATTTTCACACTGAGTGATTCCTAATCCCAATTTTGACGTCATGCTATACAATAGGCCGCTTTCAGCGCATGTTTTAAGCGTGCCTTAGTGGTGGAAGAATATTCGTCCGACAGAACAGTGTGAGACTATATCAGCCACAATGTTTATTTTAGTGTCTCATCCATTTTTCACTGCTGCTGACGCGCGATTGCTGAGTATCATGTTGTTCCAAGACGTTCGATCCTTTACTGGGAAATATTTTGAGCAGTTTAGTAAGTATTAGTTCCTCCAGAATATCTGGCGGTAAAGAAAGGACAAAAACTGTGGCATTTGTTATACTAAAGGTTGCAGGAAAATTACAACATTTGCGTGATTGTTGAGTTATACAAAATTAATTACAGTTCAGTGACACCTTGATTTGCATCTGACTTGCACAAGAGTGAGGGACAGAAATTTAAAAGCCTAAATACGCTGTGGTAAATTTTGTATTGATTACTTCGTGTATGAGATTCAGATTTTTCTGTACTTGTTATGTATGTTCTTTTACTTTGATTATAGGTTACATTGTTGTGGTTTTGCAAACAGTTGAGTCTAAAAATGACACACAAGCACAAAAAAAATGAAAAATTGGGACCGTTGTATCTCAACGGGCAATCATTGTGGCCATCATGAAAAATTCCAGATCAATCATGGTTGCGACATTCTGGAGGATCTGTGGTATTTTGTGGTTGAATTTCTAGACTGGACCACAACTTTTAATCTGTTTGTGTGTGTTGCTTGAAATATTATCGTTTTTTTGGAACTGCACAGAATGTCTTTGTTTTTTTGCCAGATCTAGTCTGTATGTCTGTATTGAGTATGAGTGATTGAGTATTGTTTACAAATGCTTCAGTGTTGTGCACTATTGTGCACCATTATTACATATGTATATGTACTTGTATTAATTATTTGTGTCTGTTGTGATTTTGTTAATTTATTGGTTATATATGTGTGTATGTATATATATACATATATACGTATGTGTGATTATGTGTGTGTGTGTGTACAATGTACATATGTCTGTTCGCTTGAAATATTGTAGAAACATTGCGCTAATTTCCCGCCTCTTTTGCTCTTCTAGCAGATCCTATGCGAGTGGCTTAAGGTTGTTACATAAGATCTGATGTTTTGCTTGCATTGCATTGTCTTAGCAGTGTCGTCATCATTAAACAGTGATTGGTATCACTGTCTTAATCTCTTCGGCAACAGACAAATTGTCGTCCATCGACTCGTTTGTGTGTGACCTGTTTCGTGTATTATTGTGGTGCGGGAACATTAATTCCTCCGCCACTTCTAGTGGATTTACTGTTTTGACTGCCATTTGTCTGTCTATCTGTCCATTTGTTTGCGGGATAACTGAAAAAGTTACGCGTGGATTTTTACTGAAATTTAGGAAATCTGTAGATAATGGACCACGGAAAAGTTCATTACATTTTGGAAGGTTAAGATTATGGTTAGCACGCCTACTGCTTGGCAGTAACGACACTGTGGCAGAGATATGCTCTCTGTCGAGTGCCGTATAGTTATTGCCAGTCCTGTGTTTGTGTCGCTGGTTTTTAAGTCTGCTGTGGTGCATTGTTGTTAATGGTGGCTGGTTACGTTTACAGGATACCGGCAGCTGGTAATTATTGACGAGAATAACTTGCGGACAGGACATGTAAAAATGTTTTGGCCGAAGAATATTATTGCACATTTTTTGCATTGCTGGTAGTATGTCTGTGTTTCTGTTATCGTTTCTTGTTTTGTTCGGCTTTTTGCAAGGTGCAGCGTAAAAATTGCAGTTTGGTTACAAATTAAACTCTATACTTCTTGTCGTGCACACATTCTGACATGTATGCTGCCGTGAGAAATTATGCGGTATATTTGTTATTAGCTTGCTTGTTGTTGTTGTTGTTGTTGATTTTATTGCAACTTCTGTCGAAGATTCCTCTCGTGTATCTGGGTTTATTGTATTTTTTATAACTTACTGTGCTGTGCTGTTTTGTAGTTAGGACATGTAGTATTCCCCGCTCGGACCACACATTTCTGTACTCGATGCAGCAAAAGTGATACCGTTGCCATGCAGGTTTTGACTAAATTTTCAGTTGGTTTACTTTGAGGGAATTTGCTGGCGAGATGTATACCTCAGAACAAAACTACAAGTGTTTTGTCGTGAAGTGTGATTGTTCAGTTCCGGGAACACTGTACTATTCGGACTGAGTTTAATTGCAAACTATTTCAGGTTGCGATCCGGTTTGTTTTCTTTCAACTTTTTTACTCTGTTGGTTTGACAGCAGAAATGGAATCCAGCCTATAAAACCTGCTGTAGAAATCTCGAAGGTTCTCATTTGGGAGACCCGGCCTAACTCGGAGTGACTCGTCATAGTTCATTTTGATGCTTTGCCTCCCGACAATGTCAGTGAAGGCATTATATTATCGGGCTGTCCATCTGTCTGTCCGCTCGTTGTATGTTCATTCATTCGCACAGATGTTACCACGATGTCTCATGAACGGCTTGAGAAACTTACAGGGAATATTCACCAGCTCCTGCTGATGACCTGACTAGATTCTGGAGGTAAGAGGTCATAGGTCACAGCAGGCCGTCCAGGTGGCGAGGACATAAATGTAGTTGCTGAGGCGTCAAAGTCCATCTTATATTCTTGTTAATGTTGCTATGCTGGAACTCTACCAATCTACTGTCTTGGCGTTCTTTCATTCTTTGCCACCAGTCCACAAGTTTGGAACAGTCTTCCCGTTCATATCCGTCTGCCTGACTTGACATTAGGCTAATTTTACTGGTCACTGAAGACGCATTTTTAGTTACTGATGCTTTTATTGTACCGACTACATTTATTCTTACTTGTTTACTTACTGTCATGCGCCAGTCCAACACTCCCATCCTTCTTCATAGTGTACTTCTTGCGTGCTTAATGTAAATACTATTTTCACACTAACGTCGATGAACTGTCCAGTGACTCGACTTGAAAGTTATTATAGATTTCATCAAACGTATAAATTTATATGCCCATGCTGGCAGAATGTACAACCTGTAGCCGCTTTCTAAATGTTGTTTTCTGACTGTAGTTAATGAAGTCAACAAACAGCTTGCAAATACTATAAATTTATATGGTGAAATATAAGCCCAAAATGTGTGACGTGCCCTAAAATTGTGTTGAAAGCGCCATTAATATGTAACTAATCAACTGTCCTCTTTGTTGGATGCAGTCACTCCAGGTTGCGCTGGGTCGGCAAAAGAGAACCTTGCTTGATTTACGTGTGTATGACCATGTATTGAAAGGGTAAGCATTGCAAAGTAGCCTCGAGCTGCTGTTGTGGAACAGAAGTGGCATACATAAACATCTCGATGGCATTCACAGATTGCTGATTGCACTCCATGCCGAAGACCAGTTTTGTGTGGCGTGCAGTCGCTCGGCTTTTTGATCTCTGTTCGTCGGCATTGCGTATACATGTTTCATGTTTGTACTGATCTCTGTCGTGGCCTGAGTGTGTATTCCAGACTGACTGGAGGCTCGATGTTGTTAACCAAGTCAATTATTTCTCAGTCTTGCTGTCACCGGCTGGCTGGTTTTGTTCTTTAGTCTCTGCCATGATATCCACTTATGTATTGGCAGAAAACTTTACGTAGACGTTGCTCAAAGATCAAAGAGCTGTCCTCATAATACGCGGACTGAAATGTATGCTGGCCGCGTTGTGTGCAGCCCCTCCCCCTGCTGAGTCACGTTGAGTAGAAGAAACGCGTTCTATTACGGTTAGAAAAACGGCATGGACGGACGCCAGACCATTACATTAGATTATGATAGGATGCGGCCTCGGTAATAAAAACAATAATACGACCGGGAGGGTGTTAAATTACACAATTAGTCATTTTTTATTGAGGAGCTGTAGCGAGAGTTCCCTGGTTCGTGTGATGATTCTAGAAGAGTGTCAAGCTGCGAGTCCATCTGCTGTTGACCACGCCCACTGTTAACATCTCAAAAAGCTATAGGGAATGGAAGACCAAGTCAACCTGGGCAATTACAGTGTCTGTTTGTAATGATTGCGTGTGGAGAGATTTGATCATGAGGCGTCATACTGCTGTCCTCCTTCTCTCCTCCCTGTGTTTGTCTGCAGTTTTCCAGATGAACTTTGATTACCCGGTCCCCCACTTATTCTGAAGAGAACCTTTTGGGGATAAGTGGCACTGGAATTTTACAAGCCGGATGCCGTCCCTGTTACCGAGCCAACAGTGTTGGCTGAAGCACTGAACGAAACTCAGCGCATTAACCCTAACCAGGGAAAATGTCCAACTTGCCTCATCTCTACTTCATTTACCGCCTGACTCGTTGCTTCCTTATCATCTTGTCTGATGACGATACCACCTGTAGGTAGGCATTGGCGTTGCCAGCTATGAAGCACGTGCCCCCCTCGACTTACAACAGTGTAATTTTTTAAAGAGTACTTTACAAAGTCTGACAGCGACTGTATGCTGGCAGTCGCTTCGTGTAAACACCCAGTAACTTTTGTGCCCCTCCTGGCACCAAATCCTGGCGACGCCATGGTAAGTAGGTTGCTGTTGCCATGCATACTGCTTACTGTCCTTTGTTGACCCCTCGCAGTGGTCTAGTGGTAACATGCCTGACTGCGGTGTGACCGTGTCAGTGAACCCAGGTTCAAATCTCACTGCAGGCAGTTGTGTTTATCACAACAGCCACTGCGATATATACAGCCTGGGGCACGGGCTGCACTTTCTTACTGCAGTGTCTAGGTCAACTCAGCCTTCCACTGTCCATAGGACGATAAAATGAGTATCGGCTTTCGGGCTGAGTAATAATAATTGGCGATGGTGGATGCGAATTGTGGCTGCCTTTTCTGGCAGACTCACAGTCCAAGCTGGTTGGCTCGGTCTGGTGTTGACAGCCACCTCGGCGCTTAGTCTGCATTCATCAAATGAACCGGGTGAACTCTCACAATGGCTTTGTCTTGATGACAGCACCATAAATATCATCTGATTTGGACCCCGAAGTCGATCGAGTCGCAAGAAAATGACTCGACTTAGCGGCAAAATGATCGAATCGAGTCACTTGACTCGACTTTGGACCATAAACCGACTCGACTCGTGGGGCGGTAAAAGTTTGAGCTGAATAATAATAATAAGTGGCGATGGTGGATGTGAATGGTAGCTGCCTTTTTCGACTCGACCGACTCGACTTCAGCGTACCATCGCATGGCACGCTGCATTGTATCCCTGCACTGCAATGACCCTATAACTTGTTGATTATTGTCTTGTATGCATTGTTAACAACTGCATGAGTTTACCACAGAACTTTATTTCCGGCAAGTGCACGTGCACGGTCTTGAGTGGAATTTGCGAGTGTAAAAAGCATATAGACCACTCCAAACAGTGTTGTAACCAACTTATTTCATGACCTGCGTGTACTAGCTTACTCGAGTTGGGCTCACGGTCACTGTAGCCGAGTGTTGATAACCTAGGCTGATGGCTGCACAGTGTACCAGTGTCTTGTGATAAACTGTGTAGGCCTCCTAGTCCTATGGCCCAAATGCAGCGTTAGTTTAGTAGAAAGCTACAGAGGTTGAAAGTTGAAACGTATGCAGTATTGAGAGCTAATTTTACTTTTAAAAATTTTAACGTTTATTCGGACAGTTCCGATTGACAGACTTTGGACAGTAGTAGATTTTTGCAGCAATCAATGCAGTGTAATGTTTAGTTGGAGATATAGTGTTCATTTTGCTCCTGTTATTCCACTCCAGACACTCAAGAACTGTGCTACTGTAGCCAAGTGGGATAAACACTGTATTGCTGTAAAAGTGTGTAATGATAATGGGCAAAAAATGAAGCATTTAACGGACACAGCTGAAATCGGCTGAGTCAGGATCGACTCGACTTTCAGACCCCAGCTGGACTCAACTCGGCCATCAATCGATCGACCAACTCGACTCGATTTAGGAGTCTAATCTGATTATTATTGTTATTATTATTATTGTCATTATTATTATTATAACTGTAGGATCGTATGATATGATTACTGCTGTTTACTGTCCTGTTACAGACCGCGTCTGTGCATGGAGTCGTAGGCGATGGCTAGATGATGTAAACCTATGCCGCGGTTGCTTGAGAGATTTTTGTTGGTTAATTTAACGCTTTACTTTTCTGCTGATACAGAGTAAATACTGCATTGTAGCTCATGAACTTTATAGTGCCACCTTTACAGTGCCACATTTTCTCCAGTATTATGGATCGTGATAATGTTTGCTGCAGACGGACGGATTTTTACTGGTTTCAAGATTCAATTATCCAGCACCCCTTCACCGTGTGAATTCTGCACAATTAATGGACCACCCATGTTGATTGATTTACAGTGTATGCATAGACATCATGTAAATAGTTAGAGTGCTAATCGTGTGTGTACCTTTTCTGCAACACAGTGTGTTTCTGCCACCAGTTACCCACAATTCCCGGTATCAATTGGGTGCTGTGTATAATACGACCTAGGTCTGTGAATACGACAGCGTTTTGTATAGGGGATTTGACAGTTGTTTCACGCCTGGCGCCCAGACAGGGGACTGAGTAGGTTGTAGGCAGAGAAAACGCAGATGGGTGTGATAAGAAAGGTGCACACATTGAATAATGCATATTTATACAATCTCTACGAGTAAGTGGCTCGCCGCTGTAGTTAGTGAAGCAGTATAGCAAACCTGTTGTGCGTTTTGTGATACAAGCGCCAAATTTGGCACAAATGTACATCAATATGTTGCAAACATTTTCAGATATTGGGCCACTTGAAATTCTCCCTTTATGTCCGCCATATTGGATTTCAAAATGGCCGCCACTTGAAATCTGCATATGCTATTATCTCTGGACATAGTGCAGCTATTGATTTGATTCTGGTATCTAAATGTATGTTTTTTGGGGCAAGGAATCCAATGGTACCAATTTCAACTTGGTAATACCAAGTATTTGCACATACAGTTGGAGTTTCATATCCTTTTCACAACTTTTTACAACTTTTGTTTTTAGTTTTTTTTGCAACATATATTGAATGCTGCAGCGACAGTTTTACAGTTTAATAAGTGCTGCGGCGACCGTTTTGTGTATCTTAGAAACATTTCAATATGTATCATTATGTCGCTGCAGGTTCAGAAGACAGTTCCACCATGTCCAAGAGCTTCAGACTAGCTGATGTTCAGCGAACTTCACCATCAACATCATAGCACCTTACCACAACTGACTGGAAGTTATACTGTATGTGTCAAGAGGACACGACGGAGACACTGACCAAACCTGACCAATTAAAGAGAAAAGACATTGGGATTGAGTACAGTTCACTCGCAGAGAACTTGGTCAAATTCAGTGAACTTTGAGAGCTTCCAGGATCATTTCACCTGGAATGACTCGATGATGGTCATGGCATTGAAGCTGCGATGGTTGCACATGGTGCAAAATATCATCAGACATGCAGGCTCCAGTACAACAACACCAAACTGCAGAGAGCACAAAAGAATGCACTCAAGAAAGAAGGTGAGAGAGATGAGGAACAACCTGCATGCAAACTCACCAGGTTACATTCACGGTTATCGAGTACAGAGAAGGTCCCAGAAACTTGTTTCTTCTGTGAACAGCCTGCTGGGGCTGACAGTCTTCGGAAAGCTTCAACATTCCAAATGGACAGACGGGTGCGTGACTGTGCAACCTTTCTTGGTGATGCAGAACTGCTGGTCCGTCTCAGTGGTGGAGCCATGATAGCGTTGGGCGCCCAGTATCACCCACAGTGCTTGAAAGGACTCTACAATCGCACAAGAAAGGCCCAGTCAACAGGATCACAGGACACAAACCAAGAACGAGCAGTGTCGACAGTTGTCTTCGCTGAACTAGTCCTGTACATTGAAGAAACCAGACAAGATGAGGAGACGGCACCAGTATTCATATTGGCTGACCTTGTCCAGCTCTGTCAATCCCGAATGGAACAGCTAGGAGTCCAAGCACTGTGGGTGATACTGGGCGCCCAACGCTATCATGTGTCCACCACTGAGACGGACCAGCAGTTCTGCATCACCAAGAAAGGTTGCACAGTCACGCACCCGTCTG
>Ga0209780_1000545_pt1 | contig 20580 bp, 21 predicted proteins | sample WorMetexBAHAMAS2_FD_187384 | JGI IMG/M metagenome (GOLD analysis project Ga0209780, IMG submission 187384) | Marine gutless worms symbiont microbial communities from Max Planck institute for Marine Microbiology, Germany - Inanidrilus exumae... | ecosystem: Host-associated > Annelida > Digestive...
TACGCCACATTTTACTTACTGAATCTGAATACAAGCACAACTCTAGAGTATTTATATGTGGATGATAACAGTGAACTGTCAGTGATCTGATTTGTATGGACAATATTATTTGCTGCTATAATACAGAATTTTGAGATTGTGAGACGCAACAGTCTTCTTAAAAAGTATTTGAAGTATTTAAATACCATGTGCAGTATTTTAAAGTATTTAAATACTTACTTAGTCCATTATTTGGTATTTAAATACTATTTAAATACTGCACAAAGTGAAGTAGGCCTATTTCGTAAAGTATTTAAATACTCTGGCCAGAGTATTTGCCCCAACACTGCTGATATCGTTGAGATGAGTCTCGGAAGCTTTGCAGTGTCGGTGCAACTTGTGTGTTCCGTTTGACAACGAGTTTCTTTTTCATGGGCTTTGGTCCGTTAATTTTCAGCTAAAATGTAGTGTATTACCGCCGGGCAGCACCGTTGTATTTTATTTCGTTTTAATTCTACTGCTGCCCGGTACTGTAAACACCACTGTGCTTATCTCGTTTTGAATATTTTCCGTAGACACGCTGTTAGTATTTCCGTGTTTTTGCCGAACTGTGAATATTTTGAATATTTTATGCAAGAGCACTTCGAAGTTTTACATTTTCACGTTCCGTTATGCTGGTGTACGTGACTTTTTAACTGATGCAGATACGATATCTCGCCTTGTTGTATGTTTCGAACGTCAATTTTTGCTCATCGATTGTACATAAGATCGGTGTATTTTCGCCGTATGTAGGAGTTCCGTCGCGTATTTTCGGACTGTCGGGTGTACGTACGGCTTGCATTTTTATCGTACATGGTGGGGCTGGTTATTTCTCGAATCGCAAACGTTTCACCCGCCACAGCGGCACTGACAGCTATTTTAGTGATACGCAAGCAAGAAAGTGTTTGTAAGTGGCACACATTTTGTTATGCTTCGCAATCTGACGTCGAGATTATTGTAACATTTTGCATTTATTTGCGAGCATTTCAGCCAGGATATGATGCTTTAACTTTACCTGGTGGTGGGTGACTAAGTCGCCCGTTACTGAGGCCAAATATAGATCAGGCCAATAAATAAAAGGTAAAGGCTTCCCATACTCGTTACCGAGCATTGGTCCCGAAGCTGATCCCGGTGTACATTAATTGCATAAGTGTATTTTGCAGAAACGTTACCGGTAAGAATAGACAAAATTGTGATAAGAAGCTGAGCTATCACAGAGGGACCGCGTGACGTGCTATGTCAGTTGAAATCTGGTCAACTGTTGCACAGATGTACGAAAAATCACATTTGAAAGGCTTGCAGTAGAAATGGCCCATAGGTGACTCGAGGTCATCCGAATTGTCTCTATTTGATAGTCCGCAGGTGACTGACTATAAGTCATCCAACCAGTGGTAGGCTGCCATTACTTTCAGCCAGGCCTGCGGTTACCTTCCCAGCCGCAGAGCATCATCGTGCCTTGGCCGGTACCAAGTTATACTGCTTGGTGACGGAGGCACATAGGTGTGAACAACTTGCTATTGCTGTTACTCAACTTTACCCCGAGTGGGATTTGAACTCGCGATCGACCTGTCGATCGCGAGTCCAATGCTCTACCCGTGCCAAATTTTAGCCGAGACCATGTTCATATCCAGATTGAGACTGACATCATTGTGCTGAAGTCTGTATAGATAGAGGCGGCTTAAGTAAGCACATGGCTCGCACCAGATAGCACCTACTGTCTAACATAGTCATTTTCACGTTTGTTTCAGGTTCTTGTACTGCCGAAATAGGTTTTGAATTCCATTCGGCCAAAATGATTTCTAGACTGCAAAGTAGTCCCACCGCTGAGATGAACGTCCACCGTCTATTTGTCGCGCTGCTCGAGAAATTACTCTAAATGCACAGGGTGGCAAAATAAAAAGCAAACCATTAGCCGCTGAGAGTAATAAATAAATTAGCCCCATACCGGACTGACGGTCGACTCCTACTTACTGCCAACTTCAAATTCACGTGACACAAAAACTAGGACAAAAAAATCAAAAATCCAGCGCCGATAATCTGTAGGTATTGTCCGCTAATTTAAGAATCCGTGGTCATTTGTCGGCCCCCATTTTAAATGGGGGAGGAGATAGCCTTTGAAAATGACCGAATTACAGTGGGGTGTACCAACACTTCTGAGTGGACAATACCATTCCTTTAGTGCTACCTTGTATATAACAGTGTTAATTTGCGACATAACGAGTGCCTGTACTATTTTTTTGGTTATATCGTATAATTCTGTGCTTGTTTTTTGCCAAGTGTTATATATAGGCATTGTTAATTTCTCCGGTTGTTTTGTGGATACTTCAGTGTTTATCTTGAACTGGTATTTCGTCATTAATCTCACCAGTATTTTGTTGGAAGATGTGGCATGTGGATCTGTCAACTTAATGATGTTTAGCTCGGCTTTGACTGTTTGGTTTTCGTTCTTGTATTACACGGTTATTGCCACTTTGCGTTAGTAGACTGCGCAGAAAGCGTAAAATGTTGTTGCTGAGGAACTGAGTATCCGGTAATCATTAAGCAATTTCAATTCTCTCCAACGCTTTGATCAGTCGGTTTCAGTCCGCAGGGTTGGATTTGGATTAAATGAGTTCAGACTGCTCAGCCAAACGTGCCCCCCTCCCACAAGTTTAGGAGCACCAAATTCCGAAAATCAATTTATTGTCCTGGTTTCCTTGCATTTCGTTGGCAAGTGAATTCCGCGTGGAATGAAAGCTGATTCCCGTGTCCTGTTGGTTTTTCACTACAGAGTGACTGGGCGACCATAAAGCGGTCCATTTATTCATTACTGTCTTGCTTATGTGACATGAAAACAGTTTAGTGCAACGTTGGGTCACTTTATCTTTTGCTAAAAAAGTCTAAAAGCTTAGTTTAAGACCAAAAGTTCGGTTTAAGACCTAATTAATGCAAAACGTGAAGTGACGCTAAACTTTGGTCTGAGACTAAAGTCTAAAACCAAACTTACCACTTAAACTAAAGTTAAGACCATAGTTTGGTCTAAAACAGAACTTAATCTAATCTTTAGCTTAATCTGAACTCGGTCTAAAACCAGGTTTTAGCCGTTCAGATTAAGCTTTGGATTTAGACTAAGGTTTTAGACTTTGGTTTTAGCGAAAGATAAAGTGACCCGTTGAATGCAAACATACGTTGTTATCGATGCTATGCATACTTTTTCGCTTGCCGTAGACGACAAATTCTCTCCCGCTTAGAGCTATTTATACACGTTGCTCAAGAATCGTGTGCATTTTCTGCTGATGCCCGTTGCATGCATGTATCTACGTCAATGTCATATTTCTACACTGTTGAATTGTTTTCAGCGGAAAAAGGATCACGCACAAAAACCGATTTCGTTGTTTGAATCTGAGACCAAATGGCTGCAGAGAATATTACGTGGCAATTAACACAACCGCTGCGACTTTTACACATTTTTATTCTTAACTCAAAATAATTAGCCCTATACGGGACTTGCGGTCGACTCTATTTACTGCCAACTTCAAATGTAAGAATGTAAACTCCTAATGTAAGAATGCCAGCCCCCATTATAAATGGGAGAGGAGATAGCCTTTGAAAATGGCCGAATTTCCGACTTGCAAGGGCTCGTGACCTTGACCTTGGATCGGGTCATACTGCATACCGTCATGCATCACTCGTCGACCTCTACATACACACCAAATTTCATTGAAATCAAAGAAACCTTTTTGTGAATGGACAGACGGACATTTGAGACTCACTTTGTTAGGTCGACTCGGAGGAGTCGACCTAAAAACAGCTTAAACTGCAGAATAAGCAACAATACCGGAGTGCCTGCAGTAAATGTAACTTAGTTCATGGCAAAAAAGCATCAGCAGAATTTCGCTTTATTCTACACAGTCGGACAAAAGTAACATAATCGTCGAGACAAAATTCAGATGTGATTCAATGTTCTAGACGGTCGCAATTCTCTGTTTGCGCAGACACTCCATGGACTTAGCACGCTGCCAGGTCGACGCAGACAGGCTGGTTTCGGCAAATGTGAGTGATAGCAGCCTGCAGACAGTTAACGACACACCATCTATACATTTTCGATCACCGTATATCGCTTACTCGTACTGGCAGTGGACAGCTGGCGAAAGACAGCAACAGTCCAGCAATGGAGCAAGATACGACGAAGCCAGTTGGCGATTTTTACCCGCGCGACGCTACGCTAGCGCGGTACTTGCCGTCATCGTGTGTCCGTCTGTCCGTCCGTCACACGTCGGTGTTCTACTAGGATGGCTAAACCTAGGATCACGCAAACAACGCCATACGACAGCCCAGTGATACCAAAAACACAGGCGAAATTCCAACGGGGTCACCCCCAACGGGCGCCCCAAATAGAGGTGGGGTAGGTTTAAACGGCGATTTTCGACCATATCTCTGGAACGGCTGATCGCCTCAGGCGCTGTCAACTGTTGGTCGTCGGACAACTGTTGATCACACCCACCGTCGAGATCTGTATTCAGCAGTTAGGCCGAGTAGATGAAATGGTTTGATCACCATATGATGCGATACGGAATATTTAGCAAGTGTTGAGCCTCTCCATCACGCGGGTCTGTCAGTGGCAGCAGAGACTCTTATTTAATGTCCGTGGTTGGGGTCAGTGACTTTTGAGTTCAGTGCTTTGACAGCGTTGGTTGGGTGAGAAGAAGGACAAACAGAGTCTGTAAAAAGTGCCGCCTGTCTCCGAAGGTAGACTGCCAGAAGACGAGGCGGATGAAAATTAAGGGGAACGGGCTACTGAAGGTTCACACACAAAACGGAACTGAATCGCGAATCAGCCGTCGTTGCCCTACACCAATAAACCCGACCGGATAACTTCTACCACTGTACTGAATACTAGTAGTAGCAGTTGCGTTTAACGGTCATCTTTCCGGGTGAGCCTGGGTCAACCGTTTTCCATCAGACCCTTCTCCTCTGCCTGTTCTGGAAGATAACCTTGGGGAGTAGTGGAATGGCGTTTATACAGGCCGGATATGATCACTCCTGCCACATAACCACCAGTGTCATAGCAGTGATGGTTATACAAAGCACTGAAAGGAAAGAAAAGGAAAGGAAGCGTATTTATATAGCGCCTTTTATATACTACGTATATCTCAAAGCGCTCTGGCATGGATCACACAGTTTTACCTGCAAATACACCATGCCTGCTTTTCCTTCGTATGCGTTCACCAGATGGCGCCACCTCTGAGGTAAGAGACATCTAATTGACCCCGGCCCCATCCTTTCTTTGTTCACCACCAGACTCCTCAGTCTAGACGCTGGTGGCGGCGTGGCGCAGTGGTAGCGGCGTTGGTCTCGATCCACGACGTTAACCCACGCCGAGCCCAGTTAGTACTGGGATGGGTGACTGTGTCCAGGTTCGACTCCCGGAGGTGGCACTTAATTTCGGTATCCAAACACCCGGGTCGACTCAGCCTTCTACCCTCCGTGGGACGGTAAAATGAGTACCAGCAAAAGGGCGGTGATGCTTTGCGGCTGGGGAGTAAAGGCAGGCATGGTGTAATTAGCAGGTAAAGCTGTGTGATCCATGTCTGAGCGCACTGGAGGTAGTTACGACGATGCGCTAGACAAATCGATGTATACTACTACGGTACTACTTTGCTGCCTTTATGAGAACTCTCCGACGCCAGTACCAGTAACAATGGCATTAAATACTATTTCAGTAAATTTACCAACAAACATTACTTTGGACAACAATACGACAAGCCAGAAGAACTCTGAACCCACAATAAATAGATTTCCAGGACTCATCGCGGAACATTTGCCTGTCAAGTTTGGTGATCCCCACTGCATCGGTTTTTGAGATATTGTGCAGGAAAACAGACACACAGACAAACTGCGGTGAAAACCCGACCCCCCGCATTGTTTTTTCCTGGCTGGACTAGCACTTGATACGACGAATTGGGAGCTACAACATCCACAGGCAGATGTTACTGTAGCAGAAGAAACATGAATCCACCTTGCGAGTGTCAGTAGCGAATGGAAATCATCAACGGTCATCTTATCTTGTCCTTCGCGTCGACTCGCCACAAAATCATCCTCCAGCACCTGTTGAAAACGAGTCGATTACAATCACCAGATGGCAGCACATACTTCTTATCTGCTTCAGCAAATGCCTCAGAACTGGGCTAGTCTAGTGATGGGCAAAGTTGAGTAAAAAGTTGCCGACTATTAGCTAAACTATTTTTTTCTAAAGCTAAAGTTTGACGGAAAATCGCATAGATAGAACATCAGTTTAACTAATTTTGTAAGCTACTGACAAAAAAGTTACAAGTCAACAAATTTCGTACCTTCTCTAATCTAGTACGGTATCTCAAATACTGACAAACCAAAGACCTGCGGTTAATTGAAGGAGCAAGAAATTAGTTGATAACTTGGTTTAAGTGACACTTTTGGAAACGTTTGACCGACGCCCATCCGAGGCAAAAGTTTCACCTCGAGGCATAGGCCAGAAAGTCAAGGCTTCGGCCTTAGCTAATGCCGACGACAAAATTTCGGCATCTAGACTGAGGCCCACAATTTTGTTATCGAGACCAGGTGAAGCCTAAACTTTGGCACTGATGCCATACGAGGCCAAAATATTGGCCTCAGGGCAGTTTTGACCTCAAGGCTGAGACCAGTAGGTCGAGGCGAGGCCATATGTTAAGAGACCAAGGCCAAATTTTTTAGCCTCAAGGCCAAATGAAAAACCATGTTAGCTTAGTGTTAGTGTTGTATATTGCACTGGAAGTTAGGCATTTTGTCGAGTAAGGATAAATAATCTTTGTTTACTTACATGCCATACATATAGGACACCCGTTGGAAACTGTTTGGTGCTAACGGTTAAAGTACCTAGTACACTGAGACTCAGATGAGTAAATTCAATTTATTGCTAGTTAATCAGAGCATTAGAATAATCACGAACAAACACATTTAATCCTGTTATAGTGGGCTTAATCACGAACACAACAGTTACACTACAATGCATCCTTCTTTGTTTACAGTATTGTTTGCAGTAACTGCCTCGTTTTGATAGCAGCTTCTGGCAATATGGCGGATTCGTGAATAAGCCCGATAAATGCAAACTGTTCAACAATGAAATGCAGTCTGTCCAACGCTTACACTCAACCAGCGGCGTGACAACAGGCTAGATGGCACGGGGTTCACGCAGTTTTACCTGCCACCCACGCGTTTATCCACGAATGGAATGAGCCATCCTGCATCCACTTGTAAGCATTCACCAGATGGCGTCGCCCGAGCAAAGTGGCGCACATCTGGATCAGCTTACTACTCATCTATCGACTTCACCAACATAGGTACCAGATGTCTACGAAGGTAGTGTAGCTATGTGTCAGATGTGCGTGAGCTCTTCGATGCTGACTATTACAAATTTACTGCTGAGCCTGATGATGAAAGAATTTAAGACTATCGGTCAGTATTTGGCAAACTAATGGGCAACCGTATAGTAGCAACCTTCTAACTAAAGATGGACACTAGTGTCCGACGTCGTCGAAAAAACATCGACTCGTCGTCGAAGTCGAATACCTTGCGTCGACGTCGAGAAAATTACGACGCGTCGACGTGAAGGCGTAGGCGTCGTCGTCAAAAAATAAAGAAAGTCGACGAACTTTCAACAAAAATTCTTGCGATTTCCTTACAGCAATAACGCACACAGAAATTCTGGTTGCATATTTCTGATAACAACTATTATGAAAGCAAAACAGTCGATGTCTCGATGATCTAACTACAGCCCTAGTCCCTAGGCCTATAGAAAACTGAAGAAAAATTAACATGAACTTTTAAGAAAAAATAAAAACAACATAGAAAGAAGTGACTGAAAATTCCGACGCATCGTCGAAAAATTTGAAGTCGGAATTGAAAAAGTAAATTACGACGCCGTCGAAACGTCGTCGAAAAATCTCAAAGTGAGTCGAAAACGTTCGGCGCGATCGACGTCGGACTGTAATAGACACTACCCGGGTTTTTGCATCACTCTGTACATAGAGGTGTTGGCAAACAAACATGACAAAAGAACGGTGAGAAATCTGCCACGGCCGATATTTCTGCCTCACCTTCTGTACATCGTCAGTCACGCTGTACTCCAGCATACGAATATATCCGAGATAGGTACGTATCCTCGTGAGCAGATGAGGAGTTAGGAATGTGTCGATGCCGCGGTAAGTGTCGGCGACGGTGTCGGCGGCTGACAAGTCGAGAAGCAACGGCACTTGACAGTCGCACTGCGCTCACAATCACACATAAAATTAGATGAAGATGATTGATTGAGTTAAGGTTTTATGTCCCACTCGACACAAAATAAGTCATTTTGGAGACGTTCTTCCCAGCCAATCTCTTGGCTTAGTACTGAAAAACCGAAACAAGCACAACATAAGCAAACTTGCATCTCTAACAAAATATACTACAGCATAAAATTAACCCCCCAAAAATTAAAGCCCGGTTTAGCCGCCTCCTACAACATCCGGCCTGAAAACAGAGAGGGCCTATTCTGGTTTCGGCACTTCATAAATTTGTCACTTACTTACTTAAGCCCGGTACGGACTAGCGGTCTGTCCGGAGTTGGTAAAAAATGTCCGGACGTACCCGGACGCGTCCGGGCCTGACGGGTGACCCGTCGCATCCCAGAAGTGCTAGCAGTATACATGTCACGACGTCATTGACGTCATGACGATGATTGGATAAAAATAAATTACTCGCGAAATGCTAATAGAAAGAAATATGCGGAAACACAGCAACGAAAGCGTGCTGCTGACGACCACAGCGCTGTGTCTGCTACAGCAAGAAAGACGTAGCAACAAGAAGTCGCCATCTTGTTGGCTGAGAGGGTGGCTGGGTCGAAGGGCTGGGCACATCGTTACGTTGCTAACAAGCCAAGCAAGTACTGAAAATGGCCAGCGGAGCGACGTATGGGTGACAGTGCGCGCATTGCATAGGGATGATGGTGCACTGTATGCGGCAAACACATACGAGTAAAAGTGAGGGGAGAAAGGGTCAACTGCTATCACTCCAAATTAGTGCCTGATGCAGAAAGATGGGCTGCAACGGAAAGACCCGATAGGCTACTTATATGTCTTGTCTTTCGAGGATAGTTGCACTGTGTAACAGACAGACCGACAGACAGACAGACATACGTGCCTTTAGCAAACACCCATTACACTGCCATCCCTGGCCAAGAACAATGCAGTGCAGCACAGAATAATACAAAAATTCCGATTGGTCGCCGAGCGATCTGCGCGGGCCGCTCGTCCGGGTGACCGGTACGCACTACCCGGACGTCCGGGCCGTCCGGCAAAAAAGCATTGCACGACAATGCTTTTTTGCCGGACGGCCCAGACGTCCGGCGCCTAGCGCCTACGACGGGTATCGGTACGGACTAGCCGGACGGGCGGCCCGGACGTCAGGGCCGGACGTCCGGGAGTAAAAAAAGTGCTCCCTACGTCCGGGCCGCCCGTCCGGCCCGGACAGACGGCTAGTCCGTACCGGGCTTTACTTAGACACTTACCAACTTACTTACAGCCATCTTTCCAGGTCAACCTCGGTCAGACAGTTTCGCTTTGTGTCCTCCTCCACGTATTCTGGAATCAAATCTCCATGGATCACAGGAGCGGGGTCCATTTTACGGGCTGAATGAAACAGCACAAATCTGGCTGGAGATCTCGGTGGATGCAGGCGGGCTTGAAGGGGAAAGGGCGGCGGATTGGGTGTGGAAGAAGGGTTGTGGATGGGGCTAAGCCTGTTCCAAGAAAAGTCCAATTTTCACTCAAAATTGCGTGCTGTAATGAATTCTGAGCGGTATTTTTGTCTGTACCCTCACTTCAAAATGATCATTATCTGGGACGACTGTGGAACACCCACGCAGTCAATCTCAGTGGTGTAGTTTTGGTCAAGATTTGACATCATTTTACTGCATTGGGGAGGACAACCCCGTCCACCCAAAACCCAATTGGAATCACTCAACGTGATTGCCAATGTCAGCATTCGGTAAAGCAGACAAAAGTTCCAGTTCACCTTCCATAGAAACTATGCATCAGGTCACCTCAGTAAACACCGTTTTCGAGACAGAGCAAGCTTATGTCAAACGTTTAACTACCACACATGTATTATGACATCACCAGTGGTGACATCACTAGAATTTCACCAAAATCTTTGGCATCAAAAAACTATGAGTCCCTATACTGTCGAGCAGACTTGTTTTGAAAGAACATCAGCTTGTGACAGACACTGATAGACAGATGGACAACAGCGTGATTTAAGTTGTGGATATTTTTTGCAGTTTCATTTTTTTATTTAGTTTTTCCAATTTTTCATGTTTTCGTTATAGTTATCGTTAACGGAATTCTATCCATTAACGGAACAAATCAGTTTCCATTAACTTAAATCACACTGTAGCTACGGTCTGCGTAATAGCCGGTATAATGCAAACGAACTGCATCACCCGAGCAGTTCGGCCCAAAACTGAAAATTTTATACCGGTTCTGTATATGTGTAGGCGTGCGACCGTCTAACTTAAATCACACTGATGGACACAGGCTCATAGCAGATAATGTGCTAGCATAGAGTAATGCATTAAAAAGAATCAATATTAAATGTACTACCATTTTTCGAATAATGTTATATGAATGTCATAACCTCATTTATTACGTATCTTGAAAACCACAAAACAGATTATAGTTACAATTTTTTTACAATTTCTCTCATGTTGCATGGTGGCCTAGCGGTAGGGCGTTGGACTTGCGATTTACAGGTTACGGGTTCAATTCCCGGCCGGTAACTTTCACGTAACATAGGTCAACTCAGCCTTGCATACTTCCGGGGTCGCTAAATCGAGTACCTGCTTCGGCTGGGGGTAAAGGCGGGATTCTCACCTCTGTCGAGTGGCAGGTAACACTGTGTGATCCAATATGGCATGTGAGTTTCCCGTAGCGGTGAAGAGCTAAGTTGATGATTCTAAACTGCTATACACTGTTTACTTTACTTTTTAGAAGACACACAAAACAAAATCATAAATAATAATTTATCTCTATGTGTCTGAAAATTTTAACTTAAAGAATTCATTCATTAAAGTAAAACAGTTGTAAAATCAACAAATTAATAACGCAAAATATAAAAACAAATAGCAAAAACTCCGGAATACTGTTACCGAAACGGACCTTAAGTAGAGACTTTCCCTCGGACAGTACAAGCACAGTGATGTCGGTGTGAAATGGATGTCGGTGAAACTCAAAGTCATAGTCCAGTTTCTGCCACGAGACGACATTACCCAGAGCCGCCATGTTGGCCACACCTGAACAATACATTTGAGTAAGCATGTTCCATCAAATTAACGTAAATATACTGAAATGTCGAACTCATGCAGGACATACAGAATTAAAACATGAAATGTCATTACACCGTTATCGTGCAATACCTCAAGTCGAAAACGGCAATTTTCGGCCACGTACAGGTCCACAACGCTTGAATCACCACATCAGACAACCGATGGCTGACAGCAGAGGTGGACTTAGGCTATGTTCGGCAGAACAGGAGCTCCCGCACAAGGGGATCCCTTTCCTGACCCTAACTCTAACGAGTTCTGACCGTAACCTGAACGTTAATACACATTAACGGTTGACCCCATCCCCTAATCCTAGAACGCACCCTATCTTGCCAGATTTCCACAGTGTCCGGGGTTCCAGAAAACTGCAGATAGGTTGGTCTCAAAATATATCAGGCTTTTACCGGCTTGCGGTAGAATAGGCATGCTTACGTGTCGATGATGACAACTTTGTGTGCTAAGGCAGTCGGGCAACTGGGCAATGGCATTAAGGCAAGAAATGCCCCCCAGATATTTTCCGATTGATTGACCGAATTAAGGTTTTACGTCCCACTCAACACAAAATAGATCATTTCGAAAACGTTCTTCCCAGATAATCTATTGGCTAAGCACTGAAGCAACTAAATCCAACACAGCAAAAGCAAGCAACACAAGAACAAAATGACGTAAGCTAACATGAAAGAACACGTAAAACACAAAAACTAAATAAACACACAATAACAAATCTAAACCTAACTAACGTACAAAATGCAAGAACTGTTCACATATGTGTGTATCACTTTGCACAACTGTCGTACACAGCACAGCACAGAGCAGTTCTGATTATCTTCCCTCTTATCCTCCCGACAAGCATCAGAGCTCAGATGCTGTCTATTGGACGGGAGGGGGTACATATTTTCCGAACAGGGCTCCACTAAGACAAAACTTGGCCCTGGTTGACAGCAACTTAAAGGCGGGGTATAGCGATTTTTGAAGTTTCAAAATAAAGTGCATAATTAAATACAGGTGTGTACTCGTGATTCAGAAAAAATATTATGAAAAATTATTTTTGCATATTAAGGGATATATTCAGTTTCAAAGATATTTTTAACAAGACTACCGAGTACCAACTTCCTGGAGTCAGATTAAGGGCAAAGAATATCTAATTCTAATGAAATATCGCAAATTTTGTTCATTACGGAGAGAAGAATAATTTCTTTTTTCTGTAGTTATGTTTCAAATAAAAGTATTCAAATCACACCATTAGCCATTTTTAATAGTTTATTTTAAAACAACGAAAAGAAAAAAAAATCGCTATACCCCGACTTTAAAGGAAATAAGTATGTATGGCACAAGAAAATGTTTGAACAAAGGCAATTTGGCGACCATTTTGTTTTATGCTAATTAGATGGTCAAAAGCCCAAAATTCAGCTTGGTAACAGGACCTATCGTATTCAGCATACCCAAAATATGTTAAAAAGTGCTGTTACCAACTTTTACCCCAAAATGCACCTCACATTCACATTTCTCAGAAATTCGTCTAGTCTATCATGACAATGACCTTCTATAATGCCAGGAACATTGTATTAAGCTTTGATGTGGCTCGAGGAACTCAGTTATCAACACAATGGGCTACATTGCGTGTTAGCGTGTGCTAAACAACTAAACACACCTACTATTACAAAGCGTCGCTGGATGGTTTGGTCGATAGCTGACGTCTGTGGATTAGGCATGAACCTATGGTTTAATTTCGTAAACCCGTAGACGAAAGTTGTAAACGTTTACTAAACGTTTACACGCAATGTGGGGCCAATAACAAAACGCAGATGGTTCCCAGTCATGAAAACAGCATCATAGTAAGTAATGGCCAGTACCGCCTGTGACGTCAGCCTGACAACCTTTAAACAAGTTCATACGTCGTCATATTACTTAACATTTTGCACAAAGTCGCCACAACATAGCATTATGTTCTTAATTGCTTCTAAATATCCAAGCACCGAATTTTGTCATTGTCGCCATATGGACTTACACTATCGTTAAATTTTGTAAACGTTTACACGACAGTTTTCGTGTACACGTGTACACACGCACATCCCTACTGTGGACTCGGTGCAGAAGCCCCAACAGTTGAAATCGGCATGCAGCGCACATTTACCGGTGCATTAACGTGTGCTGAAAAAGCCGATCGAATTAGAGACAGCGGGCGGGCGTGGTTCGAAGCGGCGCGGTCGCACAGGGCGGCTACCCAAAAGGATAAAGGTAAAGGTAAACTAGACGGGTTGCAGTGTATCTGAAGACACACTGCAATATAGGTTCGAAGAGAGCGTTTACCTCCGGCGTACTCGACAGGTGACACAATTGTTTACTTATTTACTGACGCACAAGCTGTTTAGTTCCTGCATTCCACGATACCCAGTGTCACGTGCCTGCGACTGAGTGATGCCAGCGTTATCTGCCGCGTTACTTACTTTCAGTTTCCGAATTAGTCTGCTTTTCTTCAATATATCGCTCGCTCACTAGGCCGCACCGGAGCCATATTTATGGCTCTGGGCCACACAGCACTGCAGCGTAGTATTGGACAATATCGGACAACGGACGTTGCCGAAAATTTGGGTAAGTCCATTTCTGGTGCGCAGCGTACAGCCCAGAGGAAAGATATGGATTGATTCTAACGTTAAAAGTGGAAAGTAGAATCCCGTAGGGGGACCATTTGACCGTGAGTTTTCCGCATTTGTAATCATTGCGGAGTTATGACTGCCTGAAGTCGCAAGATGTGGAAATTTGTGAGCAATTTTTACGTTTTGGGGGAAACGACCCCTCTCAAACTGTCGCTACTGCGCGCATCGCGCCCAAAATGTGCCAGGGCCAGCCCACAATTTTGGCTCACACTGTTCCAGATCTCATCCAAATCGATTCACTGTTGAAGGAGTTATTGCCGAACGCGTGAAGACCGTATTTGCCCCGTAGAGTGTTTACAATATAGGCTCTTCGAGTCTATAATGATGCCATACTAGTTTCAAGAGTGTAAGCGTGGTGCTCATCATAAGCTGCTATAGATTAGGCCAAGATGGTATACACGCAAACGGTCATCCATCTCAGTAACCGGGTTCGATGTAGAGTAGCTGTGTTGATGTAACAAACGCCGTTACCAAACCGCAACTTGGTTGGGGGACGGAAGCTTAACCCATCCAAATTTGTCAGGCGGGCTTAATCGTAAATGGAGTCAAATGAAGCGTATCTCAACGGATCGCTCTGCACATCCATAACTCCCTCTCTCTTTCACTCCCGGCTACAGACCTACCTGTTTCACAAATCCTACCCCCAGTAGTTTCAGTTCTTTCTCTCGGAATGCCCTTCACAGACGTTTGCCCGGACCGTTTCTTCTGAGCTGCGCGATTTTTGTTTTTTAGTTTTTCCTTGTTTTTTTCGTATCTATGCTGTGCGCTGTACAAAGCTAGCCATATCGTCAGCTTTTGAGCGCACGTAAATCGTACCGTATCGTATTAACACTCAACCGACGTCGCCGTGTTATTTTCAGTCGGTCATTGCAATCCAAATGACCAACATAAAACCAGTCGCATCTTGAAAGTTTTTAAAACCCTGATATTAAGATGACTTCAATAGATTAGCTAGTGAGGGTTACACGTAGAAATGGGATGGGATGATGCGCCAGTGAACACAATTTAACCATGGATACGGCAGTGACGGAAGCAACTCGCTTATTATTAGCCACGGTTTGATGCAGCAGCTGCTGTATGTAGATAAATTAGAAAAGAACGATATTCATTCGTCGTCGGGACTCGATACTGTTCGCATATAATGAGTTTTGAAGTTAGCCCATTTTTGTCCAGAGTTCTAAAATGGGGACAGTGGCTAACGGATTCGACGAAAGGCTAGCTAATAGCTATAACCGACCATTTTTAGTTTTCGACTTTCGGGCACTCTGGCGCTCAACCCTGAGCGCCAGAGTGCGCAAAAGTCAAAAACTAAAAATGGTCGGTTATAGCTAGCTTAGCATAAGATCCCTTAATTAGTGCAGCTATTTTGGAAACACTGAGCTAAAGTGATAATTTGGACTGCAATTAGCCATCTTAGTGGGATTTCATTACACATCTACGTAATGATTCTATACGGACACGTTGATATTGGCGTTCGGTAACGTACGCTGGATGACAGATTCGATAGGACGCCAAACGATGGTTGATTACTGCTTCACGGCATTTAAACAAGTAGAAATTGCAAACAGAGGCTCAGAAAAAATATTCGTTGTACAAAACAGACTGGACAAGGATGAAGATCAGACATCAGCAAAATGACTAAGACATAGACAACAGTGGAATGACCTGATAAATCGTGTTTGCCAACCTTTCTTCAGAGGTGGGTACGTGACTTAATAGTTGATACATGACATGTGGTGCAAAGTTTACAAGTTTTCAGTGGGTGAAAAGTTTTCACTCCCAGCTTAGCTACGTCACACCAAAAAAACCTGAAAGCACGTTCAGTAACGTCGCCAAAAAGGTTGGATTTGGTTCTGTGCAGTTGCAAACAACTGAACCTGCCTACCTCCAGTTTCTTGCGAAAGAATTCACTTCCCATTCCGTAAACTTTCAGCAGCACCTGAACAAATTCAAAAAGCCGTGTACAAGCTACAACACGCTTCTGATTCACTGTCGACATAATTATGTGCTCGTTGACCGAGCGACATAGTAACTGACACTGTTGAAAAGTATGTAACACATTCGTGAAACTTTGATGTCGGCAATTCGCCATACGATACGATATGATAAGATACGATACGGTAAATTGACGTGCGTTCAAAAGCTGACGAGATGGCCAGCTTTATCTAGCGCACGGCACAGAATTGACAAAATAAGGAAAACTAAAACTAAAACTAAAAACTCAAACCATGCAGTCATGTCGCTATCGTCGACAACTTTGTTACCGACAAAGTTCGTGGTCCAGAGAGAACATTCTGTACGGTGTGTGTATTTTTGTGGCCGGACAATAACTTCTGAACTAAACGACCATTCACTTGGATATTTCGCACAACCGTTAACCTCGACACTATTCATAGGCAAAGTTCGAAGGTCAAGGTCACATGTCAAAGTTCACCTTCACAGGAGAAAAGTGTTGCTAGAGTGGTCGGTGCGACCTCGAGTGAGAGCTTTTTAATTGATAATAGTTCATGTAATAGTGTATACTTCATTTTGTTCTATATCTCGATCTCGAAAAGCGGCTAAACAGACAATAAAAATGATAAATAACATGATATAAGTTGATAAACTAATTTTCGATTTTTATTAGGCTAAATATAATAAAAGCCATGTAGTGCATTGCACTGACACGGTACACGCATCAGCTGTCTTCTAAATTTATGCAAACCCAGCTTTTGTATCATGACGAAAATGGCTATTTTACATTTTTACATTTCAAATAAAATTGTAAAATAATGTAAAATTCACGAATTAAAACAAAAAATCAAACAAGGCAACTTCTCGGTGTGCGTTTTCTGCTTTAGTTGTTCCGCAGGAACTTTAAACCGGCATTTAAACGTGACATCAATGCATAGTCAGTATAGTAATAGAGATTATGATAGGCAGATTGAGACCTGAACGACGAATATTCCCAATATTCCGATGCCGATGTAGTGAAGCCCGTGCGCTACCTTGAGCAGTCGCGTCACGTACGTATAGCGTTCGGCATACTTCGCTTCCGCCGTATCGTTCCACGTCGACATTGTCCTATACGTTACGTCAACTTCATCCGTTTCCGGTGCGCTGTCAAGAACGACGATATCTATTTCCGCTTCCGGTTTGCCATGTCCGTCATTTTCGAAGTCGACTACCGCAAGAGGTCGCTGTGATCTGCGCCGCCGCCACGACGTGCCGTACGGCGTACCGGAAGTCGGAGGGATGACGTCATCGTAAACCACTTCCGGCGGCGACTGCAAACCGGAAGTTGAAACGGCTTCCAGTTGCGGTGGTCTGAGCAGATCGAGTATGTAATGAACATTGTCACCGGTGTAACCTTGAAGATTCGCGGCGTAAGTGTTTTTGAGGAAGTCGGTGGTCATCTGGAGATCTGCCTTCGCTTCCGCGTACTGACCTAAAAGCAGATGGTTCCCAGTCACGAAAACAGCATTATAGTAAGTAATGGGAAACAGTAAGTAAACTTATCGCTTTACTCTACAAATATCGTATAACTTATACAGTACACAAGTTACAGCATATGTATGAAGCTCGCGTAATGCTGGCGGTCCCGCTGCTGCCGGAACAAACTGACCTTGGTGACCACCTCTAGTACGTGGTTCCTTGGGTCCAACGAAGTCAGCCTCCAAACGGCATCTCGATCAGTTCAACCGTTTTTGCAGGGATCATGAACTTGACCAACAGACAGACAGACAGACAGACCGACCACGCTACTCCGTCTGTAGCAATATCCCGCATCTTATGCAATAAATGCGAAGCGGCCTAATAATACATATATTCTTAGCTTTATTTTGATGCTTTTCTCTTTTACAGCTGGCCGTTTTGCACGTGTGTATAACTATGCAAGGAAACTTATTATTTTCCACTTTAATTCTTGGCTCCGTTTTCCGCCATTACGTAGTCTTTTACGTGGATGACATCATATCTGACAGTGTTACACATATACATCTATACACAGCGCTAATCAGCTTCGTTTGTGTTGTCGTTATTCAGCATTCTTTTCATCTGCACCAACTGCATACTGCTGAAGTGTCGACGCATCTTTGCTCGAAGACAGAAGACGACCTGAAAGAAACACTTCTTGACTACCGCCGTGTTACCAACATCTGCAGTATTCCCGATGATTAAACTCAAAATGAAGCAGAAGAACTTCAGAAACGGAAACGAGAAATAAACAACAAAAGTAATATAAATACATAAATAAAGAAAAGTCATTGACGTTAACAAAAATTCCACACTTTTCACACGGCATGTGCATCGGCTATTATGGTGTCCAAACGGCCCCTCTATAATTTTTACACCGGGTTTTTGACCTACTAAAATTTTAGGCACCAAAATAATTGTCCATCGATATTTTGTGCTTAAAGGTTTGTTACGAACTTACGAGGTTGTTTGAGTTTCTCTAGAAGTATAAATCGGGTTAGTTACCGTTAATGCAGTGTTCTCTGGGTCCGGAAAACCCAATCCAATATGGGGCCTACTTAGGCTTACATATTGTGACACTGAGATTTGTTAAACAGTTTATTTCACTTAACTGTTCAAGAAAGGACGATTTTGTGATGCATCTTGTAAACAGACTGTTCATATGAATGATGCAATGTACTGTTAACGCGCCGTTCTGATTTCAACCATTTGATTTGCACAACAATCTGCTACGATATCTTACCCTTGCAATGTGTTAGCTACAGCAGTACAACTTACTGTTATCCAACCTTGCATGCATATAGATTTTAACCTAATGCGGCGTCGTCTTTACACGGCCTACACTTATATCAGCAATATATACATTATACCTGACAATTTTGAGAAGATTGCCTGTCCCCCTAAAATTCAAGATGTGCCGGCGCCCCTGTCAAACGGACGACAACCAATATGTCGAATACGTAGTCATCTCCGTCTGTGTTTTAACTGATCATTATAATAACCGGAGTGTGTTTGTCTGTGTGTCTGGACTATAATTTTCGGACAACATGACCTTTGACCTTGGTGGTTGGCGTGCTTGCCCATCGTGACAATATCTGGGACAAATTTCATGGTCAAGGTCATAGGTCAAATTCAAGGTCAAACTATGACAAGTTCAGTATGGATGCAGTCTTTGAAATGAAAAGTGACAGCGATGTTGTGAAAACTACTTATATGGCATCGTGTAAGAAAAGCAGACTTGAATTCTAAACTGTAAATAAGTAACGTAAGAAATTTATCGTTCGCTAAAATGTCGCTAAAGTGGTTGGCGCGACCTTGATTCGCAACTTTGTAGTTCATAGTTGGCAAACGAAATGGTGGATCATCTTAGTCTGCGGATTTGAGTCACAAGTAAGTCATCCACAACCCGCAACCGTCTGACAAAAAGCAACATGGCTTCTCCCTGAGTCGGTCCTTTGAGACATTTGCAAGCAAACGACGTGATGCGGCTGTCTGTGAATAAGACAGACACGGACGGAAGTAGGTGGCAAGACACGTAAGGCTATTATGCTACAGTGAAGCCGGGTGGCTGATAATGTCAAACGAGCAAGGCCATCGACGTGTCCTATCACTAAAGTACTCGACCATGGCAGAAATACCTACCGCCGTTACTTGTTTACAGTTTCAAATTCAGGTCTGCTTTTTAGTCGACCGTGGCTCTCGCCTCGTAGTCGTAAATGTTACATATATTACGACCACTGTGATTATTAGTGTGTCGCAAGCTTTAGCTCTTCGCTCACAAAGTGGGGGCACGTGTATAACCCGAAAAGTGCCAAAAATTGAATCACATCTCCAGACCGGCTGCGGATAATTCCTCGGAGCCCTTCAGGACGGTGATGCAAGTGCGTAACGCGGTTCGATGGGTTTAATGACATTGATTTCGCGGACGAGTGGGCTAGCTGTCATTACTAGGGCTGCGCTGACAGAGTATTTTGTTACGCGAGTATTTTGGCAAGTACTCGAGTATTTGCCAAAAACCGACAGCATAATAATGACTGCAGCTAATTGATACCTGTAGTTGTAACTTATACCAAACTTCATTTATTGGTCGACTTTAAATCAAATAATTATGCTTAGTTCGGTTGTGATGCTGCCAAGTTATTTTCTGTAATTGCTAGCATGGCATACATGCAATAACTTTAAAATTTTCTGCAATTGTGAAAAAGTTAAAAATGGTGGCAACAACAGAGTTGAATATCTGACTGCAATGTTCTATTAGATTTGTGTTGCCGTTCCTATGTTCTCCGCTAGTACGGGTCGCTTTGTGTGAAATAAAAACGATGATGATTATAGTCGAAAAGTAGAACCAACTGTATCCATCATACATTGCAGAACTGAACTCGTAACAAAAATTAGGTACGTTGTGAGTGAAACTGCATGAACAAAATTACTGGTAGTCTACAGGCAGAACATCGCCTATTCACAGGTGTTAGCCTACACCAAAAATGCACTGAAACGAGCATGTCAACATTCTCCTCACAAAATTAAACACAGTATTAAACTAGATGGAAAGTACTCTGAGAGAGTACAAATCCCCGCAAAAGCGAAATTGGGGGGGGGGGT
>Ga0209780_1000546_pt1 | contig 20573 bp, 17 predicted proteins | sample WorMetexBAHAMAS2_FD_187384 | JGI IMG/M metagenome (GOLD analysis project Ga0209780, IMG submission 187384) | Marine gutless worms symbiont microbial communities from Max Planck institute for Marine Microbiology, Germany - Inanidrilus exumae... | ecosystem: Host-associated > Annelida > Digestive...
TTAACTCAAGTAATACGTCGCAGCCAACTGTACAGCGGACAGAGCCACACACAGTTTTACGACTTGTGACTCACTGGTAAGCTGACGACTGCTGGTGCTGGCCATTCCACTGCGGGGCTACAGGCGTAAGTTGAGTAACCGCCACCGAGGAATGCGAGCGATAGCATCACTTACCACGGACAATGGGCACTATTCAAACTTGGCTGCCTTGCAGTCGTGCCTGCAGCGCGACCCGCATCAGTAGCGGCGGCTGATGAAACATTCGTTGTGCGCCACACTGTGTTTGCAGAATTAGCCCACCTAGCGTAGTTTGGCCTTGCTCGTCACAAAGTATCGGTAATTTGATATCGGCATTTCTAGCCATAAAACGTATCGGCGATACCTTATCGATACTTTTTTTCAAAAGTATCGGCGATAACTCTATCGATATTGAAAAAGTATCGGCGATACTTTATCGCCGATACTCGATACTTCGATATTAACAACCCTGCTTTTGGGGCCTTGTATCACCTGTTTTAAGGATTTTGCTGTTTGCTGCTTTTTAAGTCAATGAACATTTTTGTCGAATACACTGACAGTTATAGTGTACTGGTGGCACTGACAGTGTAATGCGTGTGTGAGTGCCACAAAGAGTCAGGGCAAATTTCAGGGAATTTGACAATGCATGGAAAGTGGTCTAAAGGGCGATGAAAATTTTTACAGCGTGATTCTATGCTAGCACAATATATGCGGTCATCGTGTGTCCCTCTGTCTGTCTGTTCATCTGTCCATCACAAACGGCACTGTACCAAAATAGCTAAATATAGGATCACGCAGACAATGCCAAAACAATCCCAGGGACTCTAGTTATCTAATGCCAAAGATCTCGGCGAAATTCCAGTGGGGTGACCAACGGCTGCGCCAAAGGTGGGGGTAGGTTACAGTCGGTGATTTTTGTCCATATCTCGCTGTATCTCAAAAGTGATGCAAGATAGAGGCGGTTACTATAGAATACTAATAGGACATCGTATGTGCTCTATCAAATGGTGCTATTTCCAGTTACCTTGAGTGACCCCTAACTAGTTCAAACCACCCTATTTTTGATATTTTGTATCGCCTTAGTGGGTGGAGTGAGTGACTTCAAATTTGGTTGGTAGGTTGATTGTAGCAAGTGCTAGCTCTTGAATGGCAAACCATGCCTGAAAGGGGCGTGGTCAGGTCACATGAACATGTTTCGCTACAGTAGCGTTGCTTCTTGTTTGAATACTGATGCTCAATGTTGTCCGAGTGTTGACGTCTGTTCTTTGGCTTGCTTTCAGTGCTTTGGGACTGGTGGTCAGTGACAGATGCAGAATGGGTAGCCCCCTCCCCCTTTTGTTTGGTGATCGGGAATTCACCCGCACCAAACTGGATGAAATTTGCAAAATATGTTCAGAACTGAAGTCAGCATTGCTTGTCAGCTGCGCAGAACTGTTTTGACTGCTGTCTGTGAGCTTCGCACAGACCTGTGTTTTATGGGAGACTGTTTCCTAACTTCAACAGGGCCTCTGCTGTCGAAACCCATTTGGGGATTGGTCACAGACTCCCAATCCACCTCCCATTTTCAGAGTTCTTTATCTGCTAATACTGGTGATTAGGTATAAAAAGTGGAAGAATGGTCCATTTTGACAAAGGCCAAGCAAATATGGTTATCTAGATCAGTCAACACATTGTACTTATGATTCTGTTGAATCCTTTTGTTTCTGCCATACCGGCACCTTCCACTGAGTTTGGCCAAAACGTATAGGTAACGAAGATATCATTCATTTGATCATTTAAAGACTATTATGTAACCGTTTACTGTAATCAAATGTGTCCCTGAAGTGGGGTTAAGTTATATTTACATGAGAGGCAGCAAAACAAGGTGAGGGTTGATCCCCACTCCAAAAGAGCCTTGTTGCATCCCCCTGCTTTCACCGTAAAATTTCCTCAAAGTAGCAGAACTGTTCTGATGGTCGTCATCTATAAAACTGTGGGCAGGCCGGCCACCAGGCACGGGCAGTCGGTCGGCTGCCGCCGAGCTGGGCGTGTGGGCGGTCGAGCGCAGCGGGCCAGTATGGTTACGTCTCATTAGGGTGACACCACCTTTTTTGTTGATCTTGGCTCACTTTTTTGTATTAACAGGTATTATTAGCTTTAAAGAAGTATTACAGTATTGTAGTGTACAACAGAGTAAGATGCGTATAATATTTATTACGAAAGTTTACAGCCGCATGAGACTAAATTTGTTTCTGCTTCACCTGTTGTGCATTGTCATGTTATGTGGTTCACATGTGAACTTGTAAGTTGTGTTGACTATGCAGTCATCTCAACCAGTTCCGAGTGGAACACAATCATCCACCTACCCACAGTTCAGCAACTATCCGCCGCAGTATCCGCAATATAGTCAGCCACATACTTCGCATGCATCTACTGCGCAACACTACGGTATAGTTGCCAAAGCTTTATATTTGCCTCCAAGGCTCCAATAGGGATGCTGTTTTTTGCATTTGTTTTTGATTGGTTTGTTTGTGGCAGATGAACTGCTTTAGTTGTTTGTTAAATATCAGCAAGAGCAGTTGGTCTTGGAACCGCTCTCTTCAGTGCTTTAACTCTGTTTCTTGAGTGACGTGAAGGGCACCTGTCCAGTATAAAAGCCATGCCACTTGTCTGATGGTTCTTTTTTGGCAGGAACACATGGACGAAAAATTGTCTTCCTCTGTTGTAGGCGCTAGCGTAATAATTTAAATGAGCCTGTCGATCCCTTTCCCTTTTTGGGTGGCTGCTGAACAAAAAGGCGGCCTGGGTTGAGGTTAATAAATCACTGGCCTTCCTTCACTGGGTAGGTATAGATCTTCACCCCTAACCCTTTGTTTCTGATATAGCCATATTTGTGCTAAAGGGTACGTTAAACTCCGACTAACTTTAACTCAACTATTATGGCGGCGTGGCGTAGTGGTAACAGCGTTGGTCGTATCAACGAAGTTACTCTACGTTGAGCCCGGTTAGTACTGGGATGGGTGACGTGTCCGGTTCAACTCCCGGAGGCGGCACTTTATTTCGGTATGTAACCAGTCACGCAGGTCGACTCAGCCTTTCATCCTTTCGAGGTCAATAAATTGAGTAGTAAGCTGTAATCGGATGTTTGCTTCCTCGCACGGGCGGCAACGTCTGGTAAATGCTTACGGAGTGAAGGCCTGGTGCGGTTGATTGGAGCGGTGGTGTGTTTGCTGGCTGCATGCCACGGGTCCAATTGTACGTTAACACGTGCAATTGGATGGCCGCATTTTGCGCTGCAGCACCATTGGCTCTTGCCAATCAACTGCCTCTTTCGAGATTGTAAAGCGCGCTGGTCTGGTCATCGCGTAAGCTGCGCTATATAAGAATCTGACCTTTACCTTTTACCTTTATCCAAAATGTTATCAACTCGTCTCTGATGCACGTCTACATGTTCCCCAAATTTCCCGAAGATCCACCCGTAACGTGTTGGAGTTATCACCGCTGAACAAACAAATGTCCGTCAAAACGTTACTCCCGACAAGCTGTGGTGAAGGTAACGGTTTTCTCAGTTTTCCCACATATCAGTCTCATCAGGTGATGCAAGCATTTTGCTACAGATTGCAAATGTTATGTATTGTTAAATTATGAATTATTGACTAACAGCTGGGTTAATGAATGGATTTGGGTAAAGTCCGATGTTTGTTATGAATAATCTAAGGTCTTGGTAGGGTAAGCCATGGTTAGATAGAATACTGTGAATGATATTTATTGCATGTTGATGTATTGGCTCATAAATTGACTATTTGTGACTTATAAGGAGATCGGGATTACAGATATGAACGTTTGCAGCATAGTGATCATTGCAAAGACAAGCAGCAGTTTATTTCTGTGCAACAGCTGAGCATCTTGTCGACTGACATAGCCTAATTTTTGGGTCAACTCTTCTGATACGACCTAATAACGTGGGTCTCAAATGTATGTCCGTCCGTCCGTGTACGTATGTACATCCATTCGTCCGTCCACAATAAGTTTCTTTGACTTCAATGAAATTTGGCATGTAGGTAGAGGTCAGTGAGTGATGCATGAAGGTATGCAATGCAGTATGACTCGATCCAAGGTCAAGGTCACGAGCCCTTCAAAGCTGGAAATCCTTCCATTTTCAAAAGCTATCTCCGCCATTTACAATAGGAGCTGGCAACTGACCACTGATTCTTAAACTAGGGCATAATATCTTAATTTGATTGGGCCGGAAATTTTTATATTTGTCCTAGTTTTTTTGTGCCACGTGACTTTGAACTTGGCAGAAACTTCAGTTGTGAAGAGTCGACCATCAGTCTCGTACGGGGCTAATTTATGTTTGATTGCAGTTGATTCAAAGTTTGCTTATTTGCCGTAATGTCCTCACTGGATTGTACTCCTATATTTCAGATTCAGGCTCATTTCTCCTTCAAACAAATAAATAATCTGAAGACGTAGTTTGATTCAACAACATGTCTGTATTTCATGATTTGTACAACTGGTTATCCACAGTGAGAACGCTACTTTTTACTCGCCAGTAGTACTTATGTATTTTTTATTAGAACGAATGACGTCACTTCCAGTATCGGTATTGGTATTGGGTATTGGTATCGTTAGAAACCAAAGTATTGGGTATTGGGTGCTGAGCTTGGTATCGTTCTAACCCTAATCGTTTTTGCTGTCAGTAGAAAACTTGTCATAAAATATATGATTGTGACGGTAAATTCACCGCAAATTTTGCGTTTTCTGCTGCGAACTGACAGCGATTTTTTTCTAGTTTTGGCAGCGAAAAATTTACAGTCTTAGTAATAACAATAATCTTTATTCGCCATCAAGACAGAAACAGTATACACAATATAAAAGAATTCAGAACTATAAAACTAAGCCTAAACCAGTAGATAGACAAATATATACAATAATGGTGCACAGTATAACGAGGTTACAATGTACTAGTTAAATAAAAAAAACACTATAAATGCTGCATTATACAAGATGAACTGAGAGACAAGAACACCAATTGTCACAGGACATGAAGAAAACAAACCATCTGATCTGCCAGGAGCAAGGCAGTCTTAAGGCTGAACTTTCGTGAACAAAAATTGAAGAGATCTTCAAGACTTGGCCCAAGCAGCTCCATTACCATGACGTTGTAGTCGCCTTCTGTGCCCCACCATTTCACTGTTGGAATGCCAACTGCAACAGTAATACATCTGCCAGTGATGTGCACATTCCAAATCAAATGCAAATGTCAAATCACAAATCTTTAGCTCGAGGCGATTTAAATATGTCAAATTGCCAGGTTTTAATACATATTTTACTTCTTCAGTTTGTGTGATGTATAATACTGTTGCCGTCATTAGTTAGCACTAATTAGCTGTTTGTGATAACAGCAACAGTCAACACGTTTAATTTTACACATGCAGATTCATGATTTTTGCATGCTGCACATACAAACAATGCACACAATTCAGTATCTGTGCACATAAAAAATCAATGTGCATAACAAGACTGAAAAGTGCTGTATCTTGAATACAGCCACAATAAAGGCCAATAGCAGTTTATTGCTTGCTCTCTTGCAGCCAAAGGCTGGATTGGTATAATAAAAAGACAAGTTAAACAAAATAAACATAAAAAATCTAAAGCCAGGTTTGGTCGCCTCTTATAACCTCATATCTAGAAACGGAACAGGCCTATTGTGAAGGATGTAAATAAGCAAGGAACTAAGGAAGTAAGTACGGAAGTTCATAAGTAAGGAAGGAAAAAAGTACGTAAACGATTTACATAGCATATATACTACTTCCGTTTATGCCAAGCCATGACAACAGGCATTAGTACAAGTGCTATCTACAATGACATCAGCCAGTAAAACATCAGCATAAGCAGCATTCAGTAGGGGAGAAATGGCACGTAATACTGATTGACTGAGATAAGGTTTTATGTCTAATGTGACACACAATAGGTCAATTTGGAAATGTTCTTCCCAGCCAATCTCTTGGCTTTATTAGGCGAGCCAACCTTTCTAATTTGAATTAAGTGAGTAGCTACGTTTGTACCCGCACGACGCAATGCTAGCACGGGTATTAGCCGGCATCGTGTGTCAGTCTTTCTGTCTCCCTGTCACACGCCGGTATTGTATCAAAACGGCAAACGTAGAATCACGCAAACAATACCACGTGATAGCCCAGGGACTCTAGTTTTCTGACACCAAGAGTCGTTCGTGGAAGACCCCCTCTTCCCGGAAATTTGTGCTTAGACTAATTGCGGGCAACGTCCACATCTACAATTTGCGCTCAAACAGACCCACCCATTCAGAAAACACCAATTTGAACAGATTTTGCTTAATAGTTCCACAGCCTTGAGAAACAGTAAAACAAGTTCAATTATCGCTAATAGGAAGTCGACAATGCACTTTCCATCAAGCCACAGATGAACCCTATGTGTTACCCCAAAGTCCCCCAAAGGGTGGCTCAAAACGAGAATTTTTACATTTGGCATTGCCTTTCATTTCTTCGTTGCAGGTAAACATAGACAACTCACATTTGGTATGTGCATTGAACATAGCAAGTGCCAGCCTACAGATGACAAACCGTCCTTGAAATGGGCGTGGTCGCGTCATGTGACCCATTCTAAATTTTTAGTCTCCCTAAGATATCTCTGGAATGGCTTAAGCTAGAAACTTCAAATTTGGTGTGCATGTTGATCATAGCAAGTCCCAGCCTACGGACGACAAATTGTCCCTGAAAGGGCCGTGGTCATTGTCAGTCACGCGATCTCTTTGTAAAATAAGCGATAATATCTCGAATGCGATAATATCTCAAAAACGTTTCTAAGATATTATCACTTATTTCCAAAAACAAGATAGCTTCATAGTTTCTATTAAATTTGAATAGAAAGTCGTATGCGCTACGTTGCCGATGACCTTGGATGACCCTTAACCACCTTAAACCACCTCAATTTCTACATTTTGTGTTGCCTTATGCATCTTCGTAATTAGTGATCACAAAGACTCCAAATTTGATGTACACGTTAAATGTGCAAGTCACAGCCTACGGACGACAAACTGTCCCTTATAAAGGCGTGGTCAGGTTATGTGACCCATTATAAATTTTGAGGCTCCAATCATATAATCGGAATGGCTGAACCTAAAGTCGTCAAATTTTGTACACAGGTAGGCTATATCAATTCTAGTAACATACAGGATAACATATCACCGACAAAGGGGGCGTAATTATGGTCTCGTGACTGTTTTAAAATTTTGCTATTTGTCGTGATGCAGCGCATTGCATGTGTTTGTCAGTGACTGCTGAGCTACTTGTATGATTAATTAACGTCTTTTGATGCATAAATATTAATTGTCAGTTATTTACTTACTTCTAGCCTCCGGAACTGGCTAAGACGCCAATCTCCTTCGCCCAATAATGGCAGCCAAAAAGCGGCCCTTTAAATACAACCCATAGCAGCATTGAAAAAAAGTGGTACAAGTTATTAAGGATGGCGCTTATGCCGTCCGCACATGTAAAATAAAATAAAATAAATGTTGTAATAAATGTTTCTTGCAGCATTTATTTTATTTCATTGCAGATGTGCAAACACACTGCAGTAAAATAAATGCTGCAATAAAATAAATGTTTCTTGCAGCTGTTTCAGAATCATTAGCATATTTCTGTGCATGCACCAAAATATTCACGATGCAAAGTTGTTGCAGCCAACCACGTCGCGTTGCCTAAATGCGTGATCACTACATCATGCATGACATAATGTACTAATGTTCGTCACGCTATTCTGTTGTTCTGTTGTATCGACGTTATTGTTAAGCTTTTTACTATACAGTGTATTAATTTCATGTGTCGACAAACAGCTCGGTTAAGCGAGCAAGAGGTCCAGAACGTTGTAGTAAGATGAATGATCGTAATGGGACAGCAGAAGCCTATCATATTCCTAAATTTCCGATGCAGGTATGCGGAAATCTCAGCTTCCTTGTGTTTAGCATATGCCACGCCAACATACTTCTCTTGCAGAGTTTTCTTGCAGATGTGCGGAGAACTGAAATAAAATAAATGATGCAACAAAAGTACTGCAAGAAACATTTGTTTTACTGCAACATGTATTTTATTGAAAATGTGCGGATGTGCCAAAATAAAATGAATGCTGCAATAAAATACATGTTCACATTTATTTTATTGCATCATTTATTTATTTTATTTTAGATGTGCAAACGGCTTTAGTTAGAACACCATCCTTTGTCTGTCACCGCTGAGTTCGGAGTCTTTGATTTGTAAGTTTACATTGTGTTGAGATAGTTTCATTGCTGTTGCTGTTGGATTTGACCATAACAACAAGGACTGTCTTCTCTAACTTTAGTTCCAGAAGACAGTCCTTGTTGTTGTGGTCGAGTTGAGTTGACAGTCATCTTCTCTGTGCAAGAGCTGGACATCTGATCTGTATTCATGAGTTACTAAAATAATGAATTTACTTGCACCATACATTTAGCACAAGTGCGTGAATAAACAACAGTCGCAGATGAATGCACGAGCATAGCTTGTTGCCGTTCATCACTACTGGATCAGGTACTGAATCGGCCAATCCAGTTGACGCAAAATTACTGAATCGGTGCGATCAGCATTTTTGTGGACCATTTGACTCTAGTCAAAACTGTGCATATTATACTCCAGACTTTATGTCGAGAGACACAGACGAGCCACCAAGTCAAACATGCAAAATTGTCTGAAGCCTTAAAACTCCTTAAGTAAATGGCATAAATGATATTAGCCAGCATCACTGCCAAACTCATTCTTATGTATATTTATGACTATTTATCACAATGTCTGTGCATGTCACTTATTTTTAGTGACGACTGTATTGACCTTTCCAATAATTTTAATCTATGGCAGGCATAGTAGTAACCTGACATCAACCGACAAATACACGCTCAGGCTAAAAAGGAAACCAGGTCATGGCTCATCACCTAGTTGGAGCCTATTCATGACCATAATATGCTGCAGTCTAGACCACTAGACCAATGGGACATGCCCATTATTTGTAGCAATGCTCGGTGTTCTCACTGCAACCGACCACGTCAGCACTGTACTTGCCTTCTGTGCAAGGCTAATGTATGCATTACGTGTGCTACATAGTCATGGTCTCCCGGAGAAATCGCAGAAAGACGTGTTTCAAGCAACAGTGGTTGGAAAGCCATTGTACTGTGCACGTGCATGGAGTAGCTTTTGTTCAGCTACTGACTGTACACGACGTAACTTGTTTTTACGTCGTTGCGATAAACTAGGCTATATGTAAAAACATTATGTAGATATGTCTACCATGTTTCAGGAAGCTGATGATGCGCTGTTTCACACCATATACAGTAACAGATCACATGTACTTTACACATATTTGTCTGAGCGGCCAGAAATAGCATACTCACTACGAACCAGAAACTACAATAAATTTCTTATCCCGGGTCCCAAAAACTAGCAATCTCGGTGATCGACACTTTATCATTAGAATGCTCTATAAAAATGTATACTGATGTGATTGTACAAACCAAACTTATTGGTCTTTATCGTTATGTACAATTTGTAACCACTGCATTTTACTGTATGTATATGTGTATGAATTTTGTACACAGTTGCGTTTAACAACATTTAAAACAAATGATGAGATGACATGTACTATTTAAACAACAACAATATATTATAAAACAACTAAGTCCCATAAGTACTGGTGATTTACCTCCTCCTTGCATCATTCTATAAATTTTGCCTTCAATCTGAAGCTGTGGATGCTTAGTCTTCACACATTCCAGTTTAATGGCAACTTCTTCTGCATTGGTGATATCAGTACCTACAACAAAACATTGCCAGGTTATTATTCTGTTTGCCGAGCTAAATATTAAGCAGATTAAGCAGCTCACCTGTGAAGTTTGGCAAATCGATTTCAACAATCCAGAGTGGAATGCTGAATGCAAGATATGCGGATTTTAATGGGGTACATAATCCCTACAGTGGCAAAGTGAGTACACCCCCAAAAATCTGCAAGACAAAATTCACCAGATTAATCTGCACAAAGTAAGCATATGGATTATGGATGTGAATTTGAACTGACAATTACGTTGGCTAAAAACACAGTTTTGGCAACACCTGTTTAAACAAGAAGCTCGGCTACTGCAGAGGGACTGCGTGATGTGCTGTTAGTAAATTTGAGCTATGTTTCACGAGGTATGAGAACTAAAAAGCATTCAAACAGCAAAACTTGCAAAAGTGACCTTCAAAGTCATTCAAGGGCATTGGCAATGGCGCCATTCGATAGGCCACATGCCACATACAATTTCCAAGTAAGCTTCCATTGCAACCATGTCTCTATCTTGGAAAGTTTCCGAGATATTATCACTTATTTCCGAAAACTTAAATAGATCACATGACCCTAAACACACCCTGTTCGGCGCTAATTTATCATTCATGCACTAGTACACCTCTGTATCAATCAGTGCATGACATTTGAAGTGCCTAGTTTCACCGACTTCAAAAATATGATTGGTGGCAAAATTTAAGAAAGCGGGTCACGTGACTCTGACCACGCCATTAAGGCGTCATCCCAAGGCTAGCATTTGATATATTCTACCTGCATACAAAATTTGGTGACTCTCGCTTCAGCCGTTCTAGAGATATGAATGCGAGCATCAAACTTGAAAATGGGTCATGTGACCCTAACCACGCCCCTTCTAGGGATGGTTTGTCATCCATAGGCTAAAATTTGACACATTCTACCTCTGTGCAAAATTTGAAGATTCTAGCTTAAACCGTTCCAGAGATATCATTGGGGCCCCAAAATTTAAAGTGGGTCACAATGCCCCTTTTAAGGGTCATTTATCATCAGTATGCTGGGACTTGACATAAAACTACATGTGTACAAAATTTGACCACTATCACTTCAGCCATTCCAGAGATATGGTTAGTGCCCACCGAAATTTAAATAGTTCAGTGTCCTGACTACGCCCCCCCTTTTATGGATGATTTGTCATCCGTGGGCTAGCACTTGCTATGATCAACCTACCTACCAAATTTGAACTCTCTATCTCCACCCACTACAAACAAAATATCGAAAATGGGGTGGTTTGAGGTGATTCGGGGTCATTCAAGGTCACTGAAAATAGTACCACTTGATAGAGCAAATACGAGTTCCTATTAACTTTCCATAGTAACTATCTCTCTATCTTGCACCATTTCTGAGACATAGCAAGATATTGGTCTAAAATCGCCGATTTTAATCTACCCCACCTATATTTGGCGCCCCCGTTGGGGTTAACCCCGTTAGAATTTCGCCCAGATCTTTGGCACCAGAAAACTAAAGTCCATGGGCTATCATATGGATGGCGCTGTTTGCGTGATCCTGCGTTTAGCCCTTTTGGCACAGTGCCGGCTTGTGACAAACGGACGGACAGACACATGACGACAGCATCACTAGCATAGCGTCCCGTGGTAAAAAAAACTAACCTAGTTTTCACTGTCAGTTTCATATACCATAACAGCACTAGGTTTATTAGCCCAGAGATTCGTTGAAAAAATTCGTTGAGAATCATGCAACAAATATAATCCTAGCTTAAATATACCATGTACTGCCAAATTCTAAATTTTCACAACTTATATGATGTTAAACCCAACCTGTCCAACAATCAATGACAAATTTAGAAGGGGACAGTGTTCTCCCTGCCAAATTCCACTGTAGGCTGGCTGCACTCCAATGCAAAATTAATGCACATTACTCATACTCGGTGAAAAACTAAACCAAGTAAATGCAAAACTGGCAACATGGCCATGCGCAATCCTGCCTGGCTGAAACCAACCAACGAAAATAGTTTGTATGATTCAGTCCAAACTCAATCGAGCCGATCCAGTAAAATCAGTTACTTTCAGATCGACGGTTCAGAATTAGAACCAGTACTCATGTCGGTGACAATAACATCAGCAAATATACGTCCATAAGCAAGCTAAAGTGTAAGACACTGCAAAAGTCACGAGATGTGGCAAATGTGATTGCAATAAAAACGGAAATATGCATTAATTAAAGAATAAAAATAGAATATATTGTACTAAAATTTGCACAAAAATATGAAAACAACCAAACACATGGTTTACATATGCACATTAGTACAACTTTAAAAGTCTTGCCTATAAAACATTGTTGCCTAACAGTAGATAAGACAATGCAGTTCACATCAGCATAACAACAGTTTAATGTTCATAAGTAGCCTAACGTTCGGTTAGTTTAGCTATCACTACCAAACACCAAGTTATGTTTGATATACAGCAGCATCACGACGCATTCGGGCAGTAGTCTGAATACCAACGCAAAGTGGAACTGAACAGCCTCTCGCTTGGCACTGATGTGACTGGAGCACTAAGATACGGTTGCGTCACACAAACGAAGCTTAAACCCATCATGTTATAGACGTCTGTTCTTTGCTCACACACACAGCAACAGTTAATGCATTTTCACATAACACTGTTTGTTTACAATTTGCAGTAAATGTTCGCATTTAAACTGGAACAACTGTAGTAAGCATTTACGTAAAAAATGATGCAATAAAAATCAGAAACTGCATGTCTGATGACTCTGATCTGCTCACAGATCGGTTCTGATTTTGATCCATCAAAATTGGCTACGGTTTAGAATCAGGACTCAGATTGGCTTGAACTCCAAAATTAAAAAAATTAAAAAAAACAAATAAGGACGAACCAAGATATATGTCACCAAATGAACCACTTCCAATCTTTCTTCCAAGTCTATACTTGTTTCCAACTCGAAGCTCCATCTCTGCCAACAAAGTGGAAATCACTGCATAATGACAAAAGGATAATATTTCATAACACATTCTAGTAAGCAATGAAATAAATAACACTATTCAAAATTACTTACATACATATGTCACATGTCTATTGCATTTATGAACAGCTGTTGTGACAGAAATCCCACTGGTGTAGATTTGCAAGGTCTGCTCAAGTTATTTAACAGTGACAATGTGACGAGGCAAGTTTAGTGCTGTAACGATTCTTAACATGCGACGTTATGCAATCGCGGTATATGCTGTCATTCTATGTCTGTCCGTATGTTCATCCGTCTGTCACAAGTCGGAGTTCTACCTAGATGGCTAAACCTAGGATCGTGCAATCAATGTCATACGGCAGACCAGGAACTCTAGTTTTCTGACGCCAAAAATCTTGGCAAAATTCCAATGGCGTCACCCCTTATGGAGGCGCCAAACAGACATGGGGTAGGTAAAAAGCGGCGATTTTCAACCAATTTCTCACTATATCACATAAACTGTGGCAGATAGCGACATAATTGCTATTGAAGTTAATAGGAAGTTCGTAATAACTTCAAGGTGGTTAGGGTCACACAAGGTCATCGTCAACATAACCATTCGATAAAGCGTATATGACTTCCTATTAAAGTTTAATATAAACTATGACGCTATTTTGTACCATTTTCGAGATATTATCGCTTATTTTCCAAAAGTTAAAGAGGTCACGTGACAGAGACCAGTGACCACGCCCCTTTCATGGACGGTTTGTCATCTGTAGGCTGAGACTTGCTATGTTCAACCCATTTACCAAATATGAAGTGTCTACGATTACCTGCAACGAAGAAATGAAAGGCAATGCCAAACGTAAAAATTCTCGTTTTGAGTCACCCTTTGGGAAACTTAGGGGTAACGCACTGGGTTCATCAATGGCTCGATGGAAAGTGCATTGTCAACTTTCTATTACCGATAATTGAACTTTTTTCACTAGCTGCGGCACCATTAAGCGAAATCTGTAGAAATCAGCATTTTCTGAAGGGGTGGGTCACTTTAAGTGCAAATTGTAGGTAGTTGTGGATGTCGCCCGTGTAGTGTATGTATAGGCTGTATGTGTAGGCTTACTTACTTACTGACGGTGTGTGAATGGGAGTCTGAATGCTGATTGGCTGAGGTTGAAATCGCATGCTAGTGACTAGCCTGTTGGGTGCGAGAACCGAGTATGCACGTATATAGACCGCACGTGTTTGATCATTGGCGCTGAAATACAATAGCAACGGAAAATACAACAGCCCGCAATCCATCTATGGACCGCTAGATAGAGGAATGATGTAGCTACAACTCTGCTGCTGGAAGTTTTCACAAAAAGAAACTTTGTAGCAGACTTTTTCGACAAAAGTTGGATTTTACTGGCAAAAACAGCAAAACCGTCTTTTGTGCCACCCTTTGGGGGACTTTGGGGCAACGTACATGGTTCCTCTATGGCGTGTTGGAAAGTGCATCGTCGACTTCCTATTAGTGCTAATCGAACTTTTTCTCGCCAGCTCTCATGGTGAGGAGCTATGAGCAGATATTGGTCGAAACTGTGGTGCTCCAATGGTGGGTGGGTCACTTTGAGCATAAATTTCAGGGAAAGGAGTGGTCGTCCACCAACGACTTTTGGTGTCAGAAAACTAATAGAGTCCCTGGGCTATCACGTGGCGTTGTCTGCGTGATCCTATGTTTAGCCGTTTTGATACAATACCGGCGTGTGACAGACAGACAGACACACGATGATGGCCAATACCCGTGCATCGATAGTGCCACGCGGTTAAAAATGTGCCACTGTGCTGCTATACTCATTCGACGCCATGGCTAGTGTGCTACTGATGCTGCATCTTTCTAAACATTGGCTTCAGTGGTTGTTCTTTTTGCAGATGGCTATTGAAGATGTGGGCAGTGCACCGCCATCAAGCTCTGCAGCGACAGGTACTAAATACAATAGGAGGAGAGGAAGAGATTGAAGAGGGTGAAGCAACAGCAGCAGCAGATATCGTCATGTGGAGCTGGTGCCACCATCCCACCAAGCCATGTATGAAGAAGTGCACTAGAAATAAGCTGCTAGATAACAATAATGAAACGTCTCTGGATACCACTGGCCAGTACTTTTCAGCTAAGCTCTCACAGAAAACATCAAAAGGAGACAAAAATGACGACCTAAACCTAAACCTAAACGTGTTCGACAAGATGGTAGCAGCACAACTCAGAAAGCTGAGTAAAGCAGGGTAGTGTTCAGTAAAAAATGATAACAAATGATAATATACACATTGTTCACTGTTCAACAGTTCAAGCAGAAGAGGAACAGCAGCAGCAGCAGCAGCAGCAGTTGCAGTTGTACCTAGTACAGGAAGATGGCAATTATCAGCCGCTTATGCAGTCAACATGTCCACTGCCACAGCAGTGAAGTGAACAAGAGAATACGAAACTGGTAGCTTACCATTTCATTCGTGAACTGTGAAAAGATGACAGTTAACACTATAGCCCCACATGTGTTGTAGTCAACGTGTACTGAAAGAAAAATGAGTGCTATGAGAATCGTTATTATCATCGTTCATTCTTTGTTATCAGTTCACGTGCTAATAAGAAAGAAAATATACAAAATAATGCAGAAAAACGAAACAAATCAGCCGTTCCAGTGATATGATTGGAGCCCCAAATATTTTGTAATGGGTCACATGACCTGACCACACTCCTATCAGGGACAGTTTGTCATCCGTAGGCTGTGACTTGCACATTCAATCTTTACATACATCAAATTTGGAGTCTTTGCGATCGCCCATTACGAAGATGCATAAGGCAATGCAAAATGTAGAAATTGAGGTAGTTTAACGTGCTAAAGTCATCGGCCACATAACCATTCGATAGAGCGCATACGACTTCCTATTCAAATTAACAAAAATTATGATGCTATCTCGTACGGTTTTCGAGATATCACCGCTCATTTTCCAAAAGAATAAAGAGGTCAAGTGATATTGACCACACCCCTTTCAGGAAAAATTTGTCATCCGAACGATGGGACTTGCTATGATCAACATGCACACCAAATTTGAAGTCTCTAGCTTAAGCCATTCCATAGATATCTTAAGCGGACTAAAAATTTAAAAGTTACGTGACGTTTTGTCATCTGTAGGCTGGTACTTGCTATGTTCAAGTTCAACCCACATACCAAATTTGAATTTTGAAGTGTCTAAGATTACCTGCAACAAAGAAATGAAAGGAAACGCCAAATGTAAAAATTCTTTAGGGGTAACGTACACCGTTCATCTATGGCTCGCTGGAAATGACGTTGTCGACTTCCTATTAGCAATAATTGAACTTTCTCGCTAGCTCTCACGGCTGCGTTACTACTATCAAACGAAATCTGTTGAAATCGGCATTTTTTGAAGGGGCGAGTCACTTTGAGTGCAAATTTTTGGTAGACAGGGACGTTGCCCGCAATCCGTCTATGGACCATTAGATAGAGGAATGATGTAGCTACAACTCTGCTGCTGGAAGTTTTCACACAAAGAAACTTTGTAGCAGACTTTTTTCAACAAAGTAGTTGAAATTTATTGGAAAAATAGCAAAATCGCGTTTTGTGTCACCCACTGGGGGACTTAGGGGTAACGTACACTGTTCATCTATGGCTCGTTGGAAAGTGCATGGTCGACTTCGTATTAGTGCTAATTGAACTTTTTTCACCAGCTCTCACGGTTGAGGCGCAATGAGCAAATATTGGTCGAAATTGTGCTGTTTGAAAGGGGGTAGGTCACTTTGAGCGCAAATTTAAGGGGAAAGGGGGGTCGTTCACCAACGAATTTTAGCGTCAGAAAACTAGAGTCCCTGGGCTATCACGTGTTATTTGCGTGATCCTACGTTTAGCCGTTTTGATACAATACCGGCATGTGACAGACAGACATACAGGCAGACAGACACACAGACACGCTATGATGGCTATTACCCGCGCATCGCTTGCGTGGGTAAAAACTGATAGGTAAAGGTCTGCTTGCATGAATTATAGCTTTGAATGATTCTAATAACATTAATTAGTTTATTTTACAATTTACATCCATGAAATCCAAAACACCTCAAAATATACCCACATTTTTATTGTAGAGCATGGGGCTCCCCAGACTGCAGGGCCCTAGATCTGTGCCTGCCCCGCCTACCCCTTCCGCCGGCCCTGGAAAGAATTGCACACAAATCATCACTAATGTGTAGCGACATAGGCTCGTCACTATGTTATACCGAAATAAAAAATGTTTATAGTTTAAAAACAGATGTGATGCTGATCAGTGCAATACATGTGTCAGTCCCATCCAGTGCACCTAAGCACTTCCAAAAAATTCTCTTTTGTCGCAAATTCGTCAGCAGTCTTGTACAATTCTTGCCGTGTAGGCCTATATATGGCATCTACGATTAAAAAATGTTACAACAAAAACTGCGTTGAAGAACTACGTAGGTCTCTATCTTCATAAATGGTATTCAATTCTGTAATTTGTAAGTCATCAGTGAAATTACATGGCAATACAAAAATATAAGCAATGATTCAACAGAAAGTTACGGTTCGGCAGGAATGCTGCGTCTCTGCCATAGGTGAGTGCGGGTTTTGTTGAGTGGGCCTAGCAGATCAAATGAACCTTGCTCCTTTCCATTCGCAGACAACTGTACAATTTTTATCGCGCAATTTTTTCATGATGGTACCAGCCGCGCGACGTGGAGGTTGTTATGTAAAGGCATACAAACTTTGCTCTCTTTTACGAAAGTAAAAGCTCATATCGTTGTTTCCAAGTTGTGCAGTGCAACTTGTCTGTATTACTGTGATACTTCAGAGCAACTCATTCGTGGACTGTCTGTATTATTCATCATTTTCTGACAACATTTGCACCACATATTTGGCACGGCGGAACGTGAACACAAAGTGTAAACATTCTGATAAGCATCGATAGTGTTACACACCGATCACAAAATGCTCAACTCGCCGATACTGGTGTTGGCTGTGGCCATGGTTGCAGTAGCAGCACTGTTCCTACCAGTTAATTGGTACTGGACATGGAAGCATGCGGCGGTGCGGCTGTCTGCGCTTCGATGCTCGGCACTGGTGACCTGGCACCTATGGTTTCGATGCATGCCCTTTGGTGCAGCGGGAGACGACTCAGCTTATCGCCACATAACAGACACAGCCCCGGATACCTGCACTGCGTGTTTGTCTAAGAGGTTCTATTCTACGGTCAAGTCTAAACGCAATGATACTACTTCTGATGTAGCCCCTCTTCACCGCAACAGCATCACTTACTCTGATGCAAAGGTCAAAGCAAATATTCTTAATTACCAGTTTGTTTCCATCTTTTCCAAGGACTCTAGTAATGTGAGCAATGTAAACCTGATTGGTGACCCATATCCAGAAATGGATATGATTCAGATTACCCCAGCTTGTGTAAGCCAGTTACTGAAAAACCTCCACTCGCATAAAGCAAACGGTCCTGGGAGAGTTCCATCTCACCTACTGAAGGTCACGGCAGACGAAGTGGAGGGTGCATTACGACTTATCTTCCAAGCATCTTTAACTCAAGGCACAGTACCCAGCGATTAAAAAAAGCTTGCATTGTTCCTGTCTTCAAGAAAGAAGATCAGGTAAACCCAGCCGACTATCGACCAATCTACCTTACTGTCGTATGCAGCTGAGCAAAGTAATGGAACATGTGTTACACAGCAGCATCATGAAGCACCTTGAGCACCACAGCATCCTGTCTGACCAGCAACACGGGTTTCGTACAGGCAGATCCTGCAAGACGCAGCTGATATTAACTGTTAATGATCTTGCCAAAGGCATCGACGATTCGAGCCAGATCAACGCCATCCTTCTCGACTTCTTGAAGGATAAGGTGCCACACTCTCATCTGTTGTTAAAGCTAAAGCATTACGGTGTCAGCAGTTCTACTCTTAACTGGATTACAGACTTCCTCGATGAACGTACTCAAAACGTGGTGCTCGATGGCCAGGTATCCTCTGAAGCACGTGTCACTTCTGGAGTCCCACAAGGTAAGTCATTGGCCCATTATTATTCCTTGTTTACATAAACGACCTACCTTCCAGAGTTGTCTCGACAGTTCGGATGTTTGCAGCATTGCTGACTACTGTCTGCTGTACCGCGAAATACTCAGCATAAATGACACCAAGGCTCTTCAAGACGACCTTGACAGCTTACAGGCCTGGGAACGTCACTAGTTGGTGGAGTTCAACCCATCTAAGGGTGAAGCCACCACTTTCACGAAGGAAACCAAGCCTGTAGTAATGAAGTAAATACTTCACGACACGACCTTGGCTGCTGTATCATCAGCTAAGTAGTTTGGGGGTCTACATTAACAACAAACTTTCCAGGAACACCCACGTTGACATCACAGGAAAGAAAGCTACTCAGTCACTCAACTTCATCCAGAGAAATTTTTCCTGCTGCCCAGCACCTATCTGTGAACAGTGTTACAAAACTTTAGTAAGACCTCAACTTGAATATACTTCATCAGTGTGGGACAATCTGGTCAAGCGCAACGTTACCACATTGAAGCAGTACAGAGAAATGCAGCACGGTTCACCTGTTGAGACTTCAAACGTACATCGAGCGTCACAGCCATGCTGCAGAAACTTCAGTGGGATTCTCTCCAACAACGCCGCACACAAAGCACAGTCCAAATGCTATATTGCATCCGGAATGACCTGGTTGCCATTCCCGCCTCAGTTCACCTTCAACCAGCTGCCATTCTCACCAGAGGATCCGAAACCAGACATATAGGCAGATCCAGTGTAGAACCAACACATACAGTCATACCTTCTTTCCATGTTCAGTCTGCCTGTGGAATGCACTTCCTGTTGATGTCTGCCATCTGCCGCTGGACAGCTTCAAGGCTCAACTGTACACCATCACACTGACGTAGACACCTGCCGGCCTTGTTTTAAGCCACTGCACCAGACTGTTTTATCCACTTTGTTTGTTCTGCTGTTTGGCATCACTGCTTCCGCATCGTGCACCTGGACCAATCATCGTAGGTGATATTGCTCAAACTCCAAGTTGGCAACTTCCTGGAAGAAGAAGAGTTCCGTTACATCATCTGGTCCGTATCCTATTGTAGTTCTGTGACCAGAGCAAGATATGCTCCGCACTGCTCTTTCTTGGCTATCCAGTTTTGGACAGATAGATAGTCTTGTTGCTCTCTGCTTACGTTTTTCGTTCAACGACAATAAAACCATGCCGCTACAGTTATGTCTTCGTCAGATGAATGTGTTGTTTACAACCATCGTTAATGGCAACCGTCCAGTGTGAACCAATATCAGTTCGCGGCAAACGAACACACCGATTTCCGTTAACGGCGAACCTGTAACGGAAACCGTGTAGTCTGACATCTGCTTTAGGCCGATCAACATCTGACGTTCAGTAGAAACGTGTAGCACGATCATGCAACTTCCACGCACAAGCCATCCGCCACATTCGACACCTGCTGACGACGGACCTCGCACAGACACTGGCGTGCAGTCTGATCCTGTTCCGGATCGATTACTGCAATGCTGTGCTCCACGGTGCTCCAACCTACACCATCCAGAAGTTGCAGCGTGTGCAGAACAACGCTGCTCGGATCGTCCTCCAGGCGCCAAGACGATCCCACGCCATGCCGTTGCTGAACATGCTGCACTGGCTGCCCGTTCAGCAGAGAATTGACTACAAGGTGGCTCTGCTGACTTTTAAGGTCTGCAG
>Ga0209780_1000547_pt1 | contig 20573 bp, 21 predicted proteins | sample WorMetexBAHAMAS2_FD_187384 | JGI IMG/M metagenome (GOLD analysis project Ga0209780, IMG submission 187384) | Marine gutless worms symbiont microbial communities from Max Planck institute for Marine Microbiology, Germany - Inanidrilus exumae... | ecosystem: Host-associated > Annelida > Digestive...
AGGCAGGCGATAGTAGTACTATATCACCGGAAGTCGCTAATTTTGCCGCTTGTGCTACCGCCTCTTCCATGCTTTGAGCATGATACACTGACACAGAATCCGCTAACTGCTCAGCAATCCGATAGGCATCTTGCCCTATCAACACACAGGCGCGACAATGTTGTGCTACAACTTCTGCTAAGGCCACAAAATTCGCGCCTTTACCTTCGCCTCCAGCAATGAGAATAATTTTATCGTTCCCAACCTCAGGTTGGGAATGCCTGCATCTACGCGGAGCGTCGACTCCAATGATCAAGTATCTTGTCTGTCATTGCCTAAAGCGCGAGTACCAACGCCATTAAGCAACACACTATTTTTTGAAATCACAATTTCGCCATTGGGTTGAGACTGCTCAATCTCTTCTAGTGTCCAACGATCACTTAAGAAATGCAAGCTTTGATTTTTAGAGCCACGCCAAAGTAGATGGGGATCATGTTGATCTAAAATAAAAGGCCCATCAATCAACAAATCTGTATAATTCAAAATCTCTTGGCATGTCGGATCAGCTTGCAGACTTCTCAGTGTGCGCCCCGTGAAAACGACGGTGGAAAGCCCAAGATTCTTAATCTCACGGAGCAACATACCAACGCCTTCCGCCTGTTCAGTCGGCTCGCCCCCCGATACGCTACAACCCTCAATCCGACCTTCGCGAGACTTGAAATGGGCAATCAGCCGTTCCACTGGCATCTGTATGCGAGGCGCGTGCGCTAAATAGGCTTGGTTGGCACAACCACGACAGCCTATTATACACCCTTGTACCCAAATAACATCTCTTAAACCTGGCCCTGCCATACGGGTATTTTTCCTGAACGCGGCAAGATTCAATATTAAAGAGTTATTATTTTTCATAGCGGTGGATTAGCCATTAAGCGTTTTTGACGCAATTTCTGATATTTTTCGGGCAACAAATCCATAAAACTCACCTCTTCAATCGCCAATATTTCCATATCTTCGTAACGACGACGTTGCTCTGGTGGGGGCTGATAAACAGAAAGTACATGCTTGAAAATATCTACCTTGATTTCAATTGCCCCTTGCATACTCGCCTGTTGTTGAGCCACTCGGCGTAACACTTCACCCACAATCGCCCGTAGCTCCGCGCCACTAAAACCGTTAGTTTGCTCAGCCAATTGCTCAAAATCTGTATCAGTCAAGCTATGTTTAACCTCAGAAATACCCTCGATTTCACCTTCTAAAAGCACTTTGAGGATAGCCTTTCGACTTTCTTGATCTGGTAACAAAAAGGGTAAAACCAAGTCAAAGCGTCCGGCACGTTTCATAGCAGGGTCAATTTTCTCAGGAAAATTGCTGGCACCAATCCACAAAATTTTGCCCCGGTGTTCCGTGTTACTCAAAAATTCCAAAAATCGACCAAAAATCCGACTATCGACACCACTATCGCCGGCGGCTGCACTGCGTTTACCCAAAGCTTGGTCGATCTCATCAATAAAAATAATGACTGGATGTAAAGATTCAATTAGGCTAAAAATACGGGACAAATTTCGCTCTGATTGTCCGACATACATACCACGAAAATCTCCTAATTTAGCCATACTAATTTTAGATTCACCCGCTAAAGCCTCTGCCGTGATGCTTTTGCCGGTGCCGGGCGGACCAAGAAATAAGATACCCATGGGAACCGTAGAACGAAGTAACTCATTATGAGACGCGCCCAGCGCGACAATGACTTCACGCAATCGTTCCTTTAAAGCCGGATAGCCGCCAATCGTCTCCAGATTTTTGCGAGGATCGATAACCTCCAAAAGACCATCACTTTCTTGACTCAAGCGCTCTCGCTTGAGGTTCATCACGGTATCTCTGTTTAAACTTCGATCAGGGCGCATTGAAGCCTGTTGCAGTAAATCTTCAATACCGATCAATGTGAGCCCCGCCGTATCATGGCTCAGTTGTTGTAACTTGTTGAGATAATCACCGGTATAACCTTCCAAAACGAGCCCGGTACTCAGTTGTGCCACGCGAGTTTCCCACATTTGCGCTTGGGGCTCAAGAATCGGCAACAGAAATTTTAGGCGAGCATTCACGGTTTCGGGACGCGGAATGGTGATTTGCTCGATTTTTCCCCCACGGGCACGCAATTCATTGCCCACATCTTCCAAAGCATCTGCCATCAAAATCAAGCAATGAGAACTATGGAAAAGTTTAGGGCTGCTGGACCAATGTAGGAGACTATCCACTAAAAAATTCCGTTCAATGTCATCACGATTCGGTGGAATCAGCAAATGCACATTTTCAAAAACAATGGCGACACCGCGTGGAAATTCGCCACCATCGGTTTCTTTACCGATTAGCCAAGCACTCAAAATATCGAAAAGGCGGCAGACTTCGGTGAGTAGTGAGGATTCTGATGAAAACCCGTCTACCTCCAGTTCATTTTTAACCGACTTTGGTAAATTATCAATAATATTATTGTCTTGACTATATATATTTAAGCCTTGAGACAGTCTATAGGTGAGTACACAGTCTTTAGTCTGCATTAAAGTATCTACCAAAAGTCGTATGGTAGGGCGATAGCCATAGACTGGATCAAAGGCGTAGTCAGAAATATTACCGCTCAATAGAAAACTGCGGGCAACTTTGGCTTTTTCATATTCAACGAGTTGCTTTAACCATAGCGGATCATCTTGCAAAAAACCTGACTTAAACCAAGTTTCTGCTGCAACATTATGTGTTAAAAACTGTTGTAACCAAAGTGGTTTTGGACTGTCATTGGTCATCCAGCGGGGTATATCACGAGATAAATTAAGTCCTTTGCCCATCAATTCAGGTAGGGCATCACTAAATTGATTGCGTAGTGATTTAATCCAATCGGGTACCCACTCGGCAAGTGTTGGTGATGCCAGCCATGATTTTAGATCGGCGGCTGTCCAAATAGTCGGTTCCTTTTTTGTGGATACTGGCGAGCCATATAATTGTGTTGGTATGTTGGGAAAATTGTGATTTGGCATTTTGAAGTTCTTAAAATAACAATGCGCCATTCCGCCAATGGGTGTTGGTAGAAAAGCGATGGGCGCGTGCAATAAACGGTAGTATCTACAAACCAGTGAAGTTGAATTTTTTATAAGTTATTGATTTATAAAACATCCATTTTTTTGTTTGTAGGGACTACCTAAAATTGGTATATGGATTGATGGTGTGTAGGACGCACCCTACGCTGGCTCACCAAAGTACATTGACATCATAAGCCTCAAATTGTTTATCAGCTGTAATCAGAGTCAATCCTTCTATTTGTGAGATGGCAATGAGCAAGCGATCAAAGGGATCGCGGCGATGGTGTGGCAATTGTGCCACCCTAAGCGTGTGTTCTAATTTGACTGGTAAGACTGTCATCTGATTGACTTGAAGCCGGGCAGGGACATACTGAATCGGTTCAAGCGGCAGTTGCAGTTTTCCAAGTGCATATTTGATGGAAATTTCCCACGCACTGACGACAGAAAATACAACCTTATTACTGTTAGCAATGATATCGTATGCTTGAGGCGTGAGACGCTCCGGTTGCAAATTCCACCATAGCCAACAGTGTGAGTCAATAAGAAATTCGTCTTGATTTAGCATCCAAAATCCCTCAACATCTGTTCAGGTAGCGGTGCATCAAAGTCTTCACTGATCCAACCCTTACCAGCATCTATACCGGCAACACGCGGCAGACGCGGTTCTGGGGCTGTTTCTTGCGCTGGGACAATTTTAGCAAAAGTATCACCCTCTTTGGTGATGACAATTTCTTCACCCAAGGCGACAATATCTAATAGATGTGAAATGTCGGTTTCTACTTCTTGTCTGTTAAGAGTAGCCATTTTGCTCTCCTTAAATGTAAAGGTTTTTCATGTTTGTCTGTTTAAAATATAACTACAAGGATTAGTGCGGCTAGTTTGGCCTAATGCGCTAATTTTATTAGCAAAAATAAAGCATTAAGTAAAAAAGATTAGCATGGTGCGGAGTGCTATACGCCGCACTAATCCTTGTAGTTATTGTTTTATATTTTCTGCTTTTCGCTTTTTAGCACCGACAATCTTTTCAGCTTCTTGCGGTTTTTTAACTTCGCGTAATTTCTCCTGTGCCGCCTCAGCCAATTTGTCAACTTCTTGTAGAGACGCTTCAAACTGTTCCTCAAAAGTCGTAAACTCCTGAGTCAGCATATCCCATACAGCCTCATTCTGCTGCAAAGACGGTAGCGGGAGACTTTCAAGTTCCTTTCTATTAGGCACACGAAAATCAGGCAGTGAAGGAAAATTCTCCGGTTCGTATATTTCTGCATTGATGAAATCGGGTGCAAGCAAGTTGATTTTGCCTTTCTGATATTGGTTCAGAATGCGACATGCTCGGGTTGAATAGGGTTCAACCACAAACCATTTTATGACTACACTACTATCTGCAACTATTTTTTTCATTAACGTCCTCGATCTTCCCTGATTATATCCACACTATCAGGCATTTCGCCATAAGTCTCAAAAAGCTGTTGACGTAATGCATCAATTTTTTGAACAGTGGCTTGGCGGGGTGAAGGCTCGAAATCCCAAAAATGCCACCTTTCTAGCAATTGCTCAATGCTGTTCAAGCCACGTTGTCGGGTAGCTAGTTCCAGCCTAGCATAAAGTGTGTCGGAAATTGTTAATGTTTGACTCACAACAAATAACGCTGGTTCGTTTAATGTGAATTAAAAAAAGAATTATACTACTTTTCATGCGAGCTAATCTACTAATCACAATGTGAATCCAACATCTTTACTGCGTCAGTTTTGCGCCGGACGGGGTTTGCAACCCCGTCCGCAACGTCAAATATTGCGTACCTCAGAGGTGTGAAACCTCACGGACGGGGTTGCAAACCCCGTCCGGCAGAGGATTTTTCGTTGATTTCTCGTTCCCAAACTCCGTTTGTTTGGGAAGGCAGGCATCGAGTGTGGATAGGTAGGATTAAAAAAAATAAATAATTAATATAGCTTTCCGGAAAAATATTTTGAATCTAAACCTCCGATGTTTGGCAAACATCGGAGGTTTTTGGCCAAAATCTTTATCTAATGGAATAAGCCATAAACTACAACCTCAAATCTTTCTTAATTTGCTCCCAAGGTATTGGTTTGCCGCCGCTGGCTCGTGCCTCTTCTATATCTGCTATGTCAATGCACTCCTCAAGTTGTTCAATCACATCAGTATCTTCTATCGGCACCACGGCCAAAAAAACCTTTTTTTGATAGGTCAATGTCATACGCTCCTTTTCAGTCGCCACCAGTTCAAGTAATTCGGTCAAAGTTGGCTGTACGTCAATTTCTTCATCCTTAGTTACATCATAAGTACGAATAGATTTCAACGCCTCTAACGCTTGACAAATTTTCTGGTAATCCCCTTTATGCAAAAAGACACCGTGTTGATTGCTGTGGGCCAAATTAATGCCACGTTCATTTGGACGCATCACTTTTCCTCCCATTTAACGTTGAGTTGTATCTATTGATAAAATCAATTTTAATAATCAAGTTTTTTTTCAAGTTCCTTAGTTGTACTCACCACAGCCTTTAGTGCGTCAGTTTTTCTGCTTTTCGCTTTTTAGCACCGACAATCTTTTCAGTTTGCGGTTTTTCAACTTCGCGTAATTTCTCCTGTGCCGCCTCAGCCAATTTGTCGGCTTCTTGTAGAGACGCTTCAAACTGTTCCTCAAAAGTCGTAAATTCTTGAGCCAGCATATCCCATGCCGCCTCATTCTGCTGCAAAGACGGTAGTGGGATATTTTCAAGTTCTTTTCTATTAGGCACACGAAAATCAGGCAGTGACGGAAAATTCTCATGTTCGTATGATTTATACGATGTCATAGCAGGTTGTTCAAGTAAATTGGGCAATGTGAGTTCTGTCAGTTGCCTACTTAATTGATCCATACTTTCCAAAGTATCGACGGCTTGTTGTTGCATATTATGAGATTTTTTGGATTCATCCTTAATATATTGAGCATGATCGCCTATCGCCATTTCTACTTGCTTAATCAGCGCTAACGTATCTTGTCCCTGTTGAACTGCCCTCTTCATTTCCTGAACTTCGCTATCTATCTCACTAGCCAGTGCCTCTGCCTCATTATTAACCGTTTCAGCATATCTTAGTGTCTCGGTATCTGCCATGAGTTTATGCCCTCACTTTTTTTTGTCGACTTTGGCTTTTCGTTTGGGATTTTCGACACAGTTTGGGAGAGGGTAAGATACCTCGTTTTTCCCGTTGCCGACTCCGATCATCTTTGGGATAAACGCGATAATTGCCGCGTTGCAAGTCACCTATTCCGATTTCCTCCATTGCTGTATCAAAATCAGCCAATTCCTCCAAGCAGGTTTCACCTACCATCTCAAAAGTTTCTGCCAGCAAGTCCCAACGTTGGGTATCTTCACCTGCACGAGTCGCCGAGTTCATTCGTACCGCGATTTGATGTTTACTATCAGCTTTCTCAAAATAGTAAATCAATCCATCCTTACTCAAGGTATCACGCAGTTCATAGCCATTTTTTTGCATACCCATCAGCACTGCCATAGCGGCAGGTTGTAACTCGGCTTGTTGAGTCACAAAGTTGATTTCTTGTTCTAAATGTTGAATTTGCTGATTGAGTTCAGTCGTCTTTTTATCCATATCGTGCCCTTGGGCGGCAAGACGCACCAATGCGTCAGCATCCTCTATTCCAATAGCCGCTAATTTTTCTACTTGCAACAAAGTATCTTGGGCTTGATTAATGGAATCTTTTAGTTGCGGCTCCTCTTGTTCAGCAGCTTTGTGCAAAGCCGTTGCGGCGGCAATTTTAGTTTTTAAATCTGCTTGTGCTTGAGCGACTTGTGTACGCGATGCTTCAAGTGCCCGTTCTGTCTCTGCTAACGACGTTTGCAAGGTGGCAGCTTGTGATGAGAGTTCAGTCGCTTTTGCTTGGCTCGCTTGCAAGGTTTGCTGTTGCGCTTGCAATGTGCGTTGTGTTTCACGCTGATAGGCTTGGGAACGGGCTATGGTTTCTTGATGAATCGCCTGAGCCTGTTCACGGCGGCGTTGTGCTGCAAGCTCGGCTTGCCGTTGCCTTTCCCGTTGCTCCTGTTCACGGCGGCGTTGTGCCGCTAGTTCTGCTTGTCGTTGCATTTCCCGCTGCGCCTGTTCAGCACGCTGTCGCGCTAACTCCAATTCGCGCCGCTGGCGTTCAGCTTCTAACCGCCGCCTTTCACTTTCTGAAATTTGGTAGCCATAATTGTGTACTGCACTCATTTTGTACTCCTTTGTAGAGATTTGGGACGACGTCGTAGCCGTTTGCGTTCTTGGCGAGTGGAGGGGGCAGGTTGCGTTTTAAGTTCTTCCTTGATGCCATGCGCGTAGAAAACACTGGATTCTTGATTTTCCTGTGTTTTTTGTTCTTCTCGTGCTTGTAAACTGAAACCGGTGGCATCCGCTTGCCGACTTTGTTGATCCGCTTTACTCCCAACATCATCATAGTTTTGCCGCCCACTTTCAATCGCTTGTATTAGCTCTTGATGGCGTGTTTTGTGATAATCCAACTGTTCTTTCGTGGCATTTACTTGCGTATAAAGTTGTTGTAGCTGTGCATTCACCTGATTTAAGGTGGCTTGCTCGTGACGGTAAGCGGCGGTATTTTGATTCACCCTCGCTAGGGTACGTAGACGTTCAGCAGCAGAATTTTCTTTAATAGCGCGGGCTTGTAGTTCTAAACGATCTATTTTTGAACGAAGCTCCTTCCAAGTGGCTTGCCCCTGTCTAAATTCTACGCGAAGCCCATTTATTTGCCGTTCAATATCGTCGATTCGTGTACGAATCTGATTAATTTCCCGTTGCAAACGATCAAGTGTATTCTCAACTTGTGCAATACCATTTCTACAATGGTTTATTTCGTGTTCACAGTCATTGATACGACGAGAGAGTTGGTTGACAGTGCTTTCTTGCCTGTAAATTCGTCGTCGATGTTCTGACACGGCATTTTCGTAATTTTGTCTTACTCGTCGTGCTTCATCTGGATCAGAAGGTGTATAAGAAGGTGGCGAGGGGGGACTATTGTTCAACCGGTTTAATTCTCTTTTAGCAGCACTGAATTCTGATTGATATTGTTGCAATGTACTTTGTGCCTGAGACAATTGTTGTTCCAGCCTTCTCTGTTTTATTTCATAATTTTTCTGTTCAGAAACCAATCTATCCGTTTGTCGGTAAGCTTGCCGACTTTCAGACAATCCCTCATTCATGCGCTGTTGTAAATCGGTTAAACTGCGTAATTGCTTACCTGCCTCTCTCAAGGCTTGTTCTAACATCTCTCCCACTTCTCCCAAATCGACTTGCATATGAGACGAATTAATCCAACCTTGCGTCACTATAAACTCACGCTCCTGTAGTAAGGCTTGGATTTGTAACGCATGATCGGCTCGCTTTGTCTGGGTTTCGCTCGCTTGGTTAGTTAAATCAGAGAATGCTTTATCAAATTTGATCACCTGTTGGTGGGTTTCGGTACGCTCATCTGATAGTCGTAATAGATCACGCCTTTGGCGTTCACGTTGTAATTCTAGTGCGTATCCTGATGAAATAATGGCATTTTCAGCAAATTTACGCACGTTTGAATCTTGATCTTCCAAAGCCAATTGGAGCATTGGACCAATTTGTCCATCGTTTTGTACACCCTCATAAACGCGGGTTTGCCGAAAATAATCCGCTATCGCCTTTATTCGTGCTTGTCTTTCTTCCGCTGGTATTTCAACACTCACAAATTGATCCCATTTGCTGATAAGCAAGTCCCATAGTGAGCGTTGATGCTGTTGTGCGGCTTCTTCAAGTGTGGCAATAAAAAAACGCCCATTCAAGCCTTCAGCGTACAACTCGTTGCGTTCTTGAGGTAAACTACGCAGTAATATTCGCCAAGCCCTTTCTCTGATACCAGCCGCTATCCACGTTTCTTCTAAACTGATCTTTCGTAGCAGAGATACCAGTTTTTTATCTGGTGCCAAAATTTGTTCCATCGCCTTGTTGCGTTTGGCTTCCTCTTTCCCCAACACTTTTTGATCAATCAGCCTAAAATCAGCCAAGCCAGTCAGCAGTTTTTCCACCAGTGCCAAAAAAGCATACCAAACTTTTTCGCTACGCTGCCTTTTTCCGGGTTCATCAATGAAATCATAAAGTTCATCAACCCGATAGCGTATCATAGGACATCGCTGAAGCAGTTCAAGTCCACGTATGAGTATGTCTTCACTTTGTTTGACATTAGCAGCAGCATATTTGGTGCGTAGCAGATTTAACAAGTCTTCTGGATGAGTCGTGCCCGGCAGCAATTCCAATTGGACTTCCAAATGCAGTCTGACAGGTAAGGTTAATTCATCCCATGTGGGGTTTTTTATGCGTACCTTTTTCAGAATGTCACCCACCAGCGCATCACGTCCTTCTCCATCCCAAGGTATGTTATCAAGCCAATGAATGACATTATCCATACTGTCTAGGAGTGCCTTGTAAGCGTTTTCTTTGGCATGAGAATTCAATAAAAAGCGATAGTTTTGAAAAAGCGCTTGTGAAATTGTCTCCAAAGGCAGTTGTTTGTCCTGTTTCAGATAGGCTCGTAAAGTAGGCTCCGTGGTTTTAGGAGATTGATAACTTTCAAACTTACGCAACAAGTGCAATTGTGCTGCAACCACATTATCGCTAAGTTCAGCACCTTTTCCTAATGCGTACTGGAACTCTGCTACTGCGTCTGCTAAGTCCCCTTTTCCCTCAAGGTGTTCGATTTGTCGAGCGCGTGTCAATAGACGGGCTCGATGATGCTCCATTTTTAGGGGATGTTTTCTCAAGTGATTAGCGATTTCCCGAATAAGCTTGGCGGCTGCCTGTTCATGTAGATTAACTCGTCCTTTTTCAGCACGTCCAGTGCTTTTTTTTGAAGACGTGTGTCTCCGTGAACGTCCAGACAGATTGGAAAAACAGGCATCGAGAATAGTGCCCATAAAACTGTCTTGCCATTCTGCATCAGAGAATTGATGTAAACGATAGACACAGGCATTCACTGTTTGCGACACCAGTTCTGAATTCATACAGCGTAAGCCTTCCAAAAGTCCTCTATCCCAGCGTTTGAGTGGTGGCGCATCACGAAGGTGCTTAATGGCTTGTTCTATAGTTGTATGGTTGTCAACGCTAGGTTCGTTATTATATGAACTCAGTATTCGCGTTGCTTTTATGAAAATGTCTTGTTCATCATTCATAATAAAAATCCAATATAAGCTTTGCCGGGACTTAGGCAATAAATATAATAAGTAATTGATTTACCATAATAATGAATACAACTTCTTTACGGAATAAACGGATTTCAAATTTTAAGTGACGCTATAACTCAATGTACAAGTTTTTTGATCTTGACATCAAAGGCATTTGGAGTCCAAAGCTTCAGCTTTGGCAACCGGCGGGCACGTCCAAAGCTAAAGCTTTGGATTCCAACAACAATGTCAAGTCAAAAAAACTTGAATATCAAGTATAAATTTATTAGATTTAATCTGTTCCTTCCGCTAATCCGTTGTACTTAATAATGAGTGCAACGGATTGACGGAATAAACGGATTTCAAATTTTAAGTAGCGCTATAAATTTATTATATTCAATCCCGTTTATTCCGCTAATCCGTTGTACTTAGTGCGTAAGTCCTATTTACTTTAAAACGCCATAAATTAAAATAATAGTCAATATCAGTTGGAAACTGAACATCACAAGTATGGCAATTTGTACTTTTGCCGTGGGCAGGTTGTGCATCAAATCACGGGCTTGAGCCATGAGATCACGTTGTTCTTGTATATGCTGATTATGGTATTGCCAGAGTGCAGAAAGCATTTTCTCATGTATTTGGCGAAAGCCTTTAATTATATTATGTAGGTTTTGTAGTGACACTTTAACATTATTGAATAATGTCGTTCCTTGATGAGTCAACTGCACCAATGCCCCCTCAAACTCCGACAATGCGGTTTGCATTTGCGCCTGCATGTTCGCCATGTCTGTGTGCATTTTTTTCTGGAACTCTTCTTGTACACTTAGTATGTCTTTGTACTTAGAGTCGATTTGCTGAATGAGATGCTGTAGGTTTGCAGTCGTATTTGTGACTTTTTCAACGGTTTCGATTAAGTTATTGTTGGAACCCAAAAGCGTTGATATGGCATTTCGCAGTTCTGATAAGCCATCCGCAACGCGGTTGTGTGTATCGGTGACTTCAGCAAGTCGATCCATAATACGTTTTTCAATGTCACGCATGTGCGTTGTTTCATCGACTTCCCAACGTTTGACAACCGTGAGAATCTCCTTAAATGAAGATTCTGTTGTCAGCCGTACTCCGGTCGCTTCTGCCCCTAACTTTTCAGTCGATTGTGTCACTCTATTGAATAAGTTATGATACTGAGTATCAATCTGTTCGCTTAAATTATGGAATCCTTCTACTATGCCCGTGATTTTTTGAACAGATTTGTCTAACTCTCTATTTGAAGAGAGTAAAGTAGTGGTAGCGGTTTGCTGTTCTGATAATCCATTTGCAACGCGATCATGGATGTCCGCCACTTCTTCAAGCCGCGCCATAACGCGATGTTCAATGTCACGCATGTGCGTGGTTTCTGTCGCCTCCCAATGTTCAACGGCTGTGGTAATGCGTTTAAATGAAGATTCTGTGGTTTGCCGGACACTTGCCATTTCCACTGCCAAGCTTTGAACAGTTTCCAACACTTTTTGGCTGGTTGTATAATGTTGTGTCAGTGCCGATGTTGTAGCTTGTAAAGGCTCTATGGCTTCTCTAAATTCGTTCACCCACTCGCTTAGTTTTCCGTCGGAGTTGAGTGTATTCAGTGCCATGATGAACTGTTCATGGTCGTGGGAAAGCGCATATGTCAGCTTACCTATTTCTGTATTCAGTGGTGCCAAACCAGTATGAACTTCGTCCGCAATGCGTGTACTTATTGTGGTTGGTAATTGTTTAACCACTTTTTCGTGCGAAACGAGGGACTGACTTAACGCTCGGTTTGTTGTGTTAATCTGCTCTACAACCTCGCGTTTAGGGACGTTATTACGTAACAATTTATTAAAAAGAATAAGCGACCATGCGCCTATCATTATGATAATAACCACCAAGACAATGATTATAATAAATAGAACTTCAACGTTATTCATGAATTTGTTCCTTGGCAAGTTTTTCCAGTATATTGCGTGTGCCGCCTATATCAGCATGACGAAGCTCGGTACGCAATGTTTCTACTTCATCCAAAGGCAGTTGATCACTTTTTCTCCGGATAAGATATTCTGCGGTTGCTTTAGCGCGGCGTAACATTTGTAAGTACACGTCCGCATCAATATTGTCTTTGAAAATCAAGTTACTGACATCTTTATAGTTTTTTAAATCCTCCCGCAAGTTATGAAAGTGAATGACGCTTTCTAACACCATTTCGTTATCCAGCGGTAAACTCATCAGACGCTCCCAGAGCCGCAACCAAGGAAATAGTTCATCTTCCGTTTTAGGTAAGGTTTTCTCCAATTTCGACATTATTTAAATGAAGTGATATTCTTCAAAAGGAGAAATGGCTCGCAATAAAATGGCATCTGGACGCGCCAAGTAAGACACGACTTTATCCCAGTGTTTGCGCCGGCGTAATGCCAGCACATACAGAAGTGCCGCCTCGCGCACAAAACTGTGATCTAGCGGCGCATCATAAAGCCGCTTTTCAAATTGTATGATTTTGTCATCATCCATACGTTGGAGTAACACAAGAAAGGCGTTAGCTATATTGGTATCATAATTGTCTAAGCTGGCTAAGTATTCCCACATAGCGCGTAGCTGCTCTCCCAATTCCAGACTTTGGAGTGGAAGTGCCAAAAATGCCCGCGTAAAACCAACCAGTACCGCCTCATCGTTTAATTGTTGCTTTTGAAAATAAAACTTATTCCAGTCATCAAAAATCTGTTCTGGTGATCTATTTTCTAACACACGATCACGCCACAATAGCACCCAATGGGGCATGTCATGGCTATTTAAATCTGCGGTTTCTAAAAGGTGTCGCTCAAGTGATGTCTCGCCGGTTCGATGCAAGCTATATAAAATTTTGTCTGGATAAGGATAAGCCCATCCGGTAGGCATCCAGCTTTGTCGGTATTCCTCAACTATTTGTTGATCCTGTTGCGCTTGGGCAAATGCAGCCAGTCGTAAAGCCAGCACAGTACGCCTATCTTGTGGCTCTAACTGCCGTGGGATCAAGAGTTCGCTGTAGGCAATGACAATGTTGTGGGCTTGATTATCGAATTTGTCGAGTTGATACGCACATTGCATGAGCGTTAAAAGCGCTTTATCGTTTTGGAAAAAAAGTGCCAAACTTTGGCGTGTTGCTTGTGAAACGGTTTGTCGCAATGTTTCAAACTGGATGGCTTGGGCGATTTGGTTGGGCGTTTCTGGATGCTGCAAGCCTCGTTGAAGCCATTGCTCGGATAAGTCGCGCAGTAGTTGCTTGTCACCTCCCCGCGCTGCTAGAGCTAATAGGCAAAAGCCAATGGCGGCATTGTCTTGTGCAAGCCATTCGATGAAACGCGCTCTGAACGCGCTATCATTGAGACAATGGCATGTCGGGTGCCGCTGCCATGCGGCGGCTAGTAGGGGTTTTATGCCTGGTGGTACGGGGTAGAGTTGTGCAAGCCCGCTCGGTAGGGGGATATCCTTTGCAGCAATTTGAGAAACAACAAAGGCTAAGACTGCACCAGATGGGCGATAAAGTAAATCATTAGTCCAGTTTGATGGATAGGTTTCAACATGGTTTAGATGTTGAAATAGGGCTGCTAATTTCCATTCCAATGGTGCTTTGGCAACGATTTGGTTATATGATTCTAAATAGAGAACTAAGCCTTGGTTGGCATCGTTTGCTTTTATAGCTTGTTGAATTTTAGTGAAAAAATTAAAGCTGCTGGTTAAATTAGTTTGCTTGTGTGGCATGATTTTTTTTAGACGGGATTGCATGTGAATTTTAAAAAATCGCGTTTTGATAATTGCATTAAACTTGATCCCCTAAATCCCCCAATTCAATAATCTAGCTTTATTAAATAATCTCTGGATTTTACACCAATAAGATTCTCCAGACTTGATTTTCAATGTTATACATTGTAGCTTGGCTTAGATTTTTTTGCTTTCGCAAAAAAATGCAAAAGACAGAGAACTATTTGATTATGAAATAGTTTTATTAACTTAATGATATTGTTCACAAGTGGAATTCGTCGCCATTGAACCGAAAAGGCTCATTTTTGTTGAGCGCATGACATGAAAAACTTTTTATCGTTCCCACTCGTCTAGTCACTGCCGACGAAGGCAAACATGGCATGTTTTTTAAACATCTCATGTTTATTTTCCGTTTATTTACAAGGATATGCTGGGTATTCGTCTCCCCGCATGTTTTAGGCTTCGCCGACGAAACTTAATGGCGTTGACTCGTCGCGTGGAGCTTAGACTAATTGCCTTACCGCTGCCTCAAATACCTGCCCTCGGTGTTCATAATTTTTAAACATATCAAAACTAGCACAGGCAGGGGATAGTAATACCGCATCACCGGTGCTCGCTAATTCTGCCGCTTGTGCCACCGCCTCTTTCATACTTTGAGCACGAGACACTGGCACAGAATCCGCTAAAGACTCGGCGATTTGATAGGCATCTTGTCCTATCAGCACACAGGCGCGACAATGTTGTGCTACAATTTCTGCTAAGGCTAGAAAATTCGCGCCTTTACCTTCGCCTCCAGCAATGAGAATAATTTGCCCCGGTTTTTCTAAGCCTTGAATCGCGGCAATCGTTGCCCCTACGTTAGTTCCTTTAGAATCGTTATACCAATCAACTCCTTGGCTATTCGCCACCCAAGCGCAGCGATGGGGTAAGCCGCGAAAGTTTCGAAGCGCGTCTAGCATCGCCGACTGATTCAAGCCTGCGGCTTCTCCTAAAGCGAGTGCGGCTAAGGCATTGGCTCGCATCGTGTGCCCTTTTAGCCGCATTTTGTTGACGGGTAACAAGGGGATGAATGAATTGTTGTGAGTACGCACGAAATAAGCTTCACCTTGATATTGACAAATTCTAAAATCTCCCCGATTATTGCGTAAGCTAAAGCTTAAATATTGACGGTGTGGTGGGAGCATGGCGACTACTGCGGGTTCGTCGGCGTTGATGATGACGGTGCCATCACCTTGATAAATCCGTTGTTTAGTTAGCATATATTCAGCTAGATTAGCATAGCGATCCATGTGATCTTCACTGATATTGAGCACAACCGCTGCTTTTGGATTGAGAGAATAGGTGGATTCTAGTTGAAAACTGGAAAGTTCTAGTATATACAAATCGGGGGCGGGCGTGCATAGCAAATCAATGGCGGGTGTACCCAAATTACCGCCTACTTGCGCCCGCCACCCTGCTTGTTTTGCCATTTCTCCCAAAAGTGTTGTGACAGTGCTTTTGCCATTAGAGCCGGTGATGGCGACAACGGGCGCGTTGACATGACGGGCAAATAGTTCAATTTCGCTGATAATCGGGACGTCGGCTGCAATGGCTGGTACTTGCCGTGGTGATATGCCTGGGCTGATAATAATTTCAGCGGCTTGCGCCAATTGTGCCGCATCAAAACGACCAGTGATATAGGGTATTTCTGGAAATGTTTGTTTGAGTCTTGTCAATCCCGGTGGCGTTGGGCGATCATCCATAACACGCACTGAAATATGATTTTTCACCAGAAAATTGACACAAGCTATTCCGGTTTTTCCCATGCCCATAACGATGGTATCGCCAGAGGGTTTGCGTGCCTGTTTGTGCATAAAATGACTCTATCTTCTTGGTAGGAGATTTGTTCGTATACAGGAATATTTAATATGTCTACTATAGCCATCGCTATCACTTTACACTTTCTATCCGCTGTTATTTGGATCGGCGGCATGTTTTTTGCCCATATGGCACTACGCCCGGTTGTAGCGAGTTTGCTTGAACCACCCATACGCTTGCCGCTGATGTCACAAGTATTAGCGCGCTTTTTTCCATGGGTTTGGATATCGATTGTCGTGCTATGGGCGACGGGTTTTTGGATGATTGCCAGCATGGGCAACTTTGCAAGCTACGTTCATATTATGTTTATGATAGCTGCCATAATGACACTTATATTTGCATATATCTTTTTTATTCCTTTTCCGCGTCTAAAGGAAGCCGTTGCTAATAAGAATTTTCCAGAAGCTGGTAAAGAGTTAGCGCCCATCCGTAAATTGATTGGTGTTAATTTAGTGCTGGGTTTAATAACGATTATCGTTGCGGCGGCTGGACGTTTTTTTATATAGCAAAGAGAAAATTTAAAAATCCTATTTCTTGAAGAAATAGGATTTTTTGGATTTCATAATAACTTATCATGTCCACCATTAAAGAAACTCTCGACAAGCTTGTCGCCCAAATGAGCCAAGTCATTCTTGGCAAAGAATTACAAATCCGTTTAGTGCTCGCCTGCCTAATGGCGCGTGGACATGTCTTAATTGAAGATTTGCCCGGCGTTGGCAAAACTACGCTGGCTCATGTCTTAGCGCGGGTGCTAGGTTTGAGTTTTCAACGGATTCAATTTACCAGCGATTTACTCCCTGCTGATATTATCGGGGTGTCGATTTATGACAAAGAAGCGGAACAATTTAAATTTCATGCTGGACCGATTTTCGCCCAAATGGTGCTAGCCGACGAAATCAACCGTGCGACTCCAAAAACGCAAAGTGCTTTACTAGAAGCGATGGGAGAACATCAGGTTACGGTGGAAGGAGAAACCCGTATGTTGCCCAATCCCTTTTTTGTATTGGCAACCCAGAATCCATTACACCAAGTCGGTACCTTTCCCCTGCCTGAGTCGCAATTAGATCGTTTTATGATGCGTTTGGAGCTTGGATATCCCAATCATCGCACCGAGCGAGCCTTGCTCAAAGGCAAAGATCGCCGCGAAATGATTGCCGAGCTTGTACCAACGCTCACCATCCAAGCGCTTTTGGACATACAAAATGCGGTGCCACAAGTCCATGTGGCTGATGCGTTGATAGATTATTTGCAAGCGATTTTAGAATTTAGCCGACAATCGCCGCGCTATCGTGCGGGCTTATCACCCCGCGCCGGATTAGCGGTATTACACTGCGCCCAAGCATGGGCATTAATGCAAGGACGCGATCACGTTATTCCTGAGGATGTGCAAACGATATTGCCAGGTGTTATCGGACATCGGTTGGTGGCAATGGCGGAACAGCAAAATGCTCAAGCATTAGTTCAACAATTGATTGATGAAGTGGCAATACCTTAAAGAATGATCCCTGTCGCCATTGTTGCATAATATAATTACTGACTTGCGTTTGATATTATCTATCAATCTTGCCCAACAATCATGGCATAGCCATAAAGGAGAACGCGATGACTGATGCAGAATTAAAAGCACTGGTAGCTGGACTGGCAGTCGTGCAAGCAGAAACCAGCCAGCAAATCAAACAAACTGACAAGGCTGTGAAAGAACTGGCTGAACAACAGAAGGAAACTGACAAGCAACTCAAAGAAACTGACAAGGCGGTCAGAGAATTAGCTGGACAACAGAAGGAAACTGATAAGGCGGTCAGAGAATTAGCTGAACAACAGAAGGAAACTGATAAGGCGGTCAGAGAATTAGCTGGACAACAGAAGGAAACTGATAAGGCGGTCAAAGAATTGGCCGAACAGCAAAAGAAAACCGACAGGCAACTAAACAAGCGAATCAAGGAGCTTGGTACACAAATCGGCGGTTTAGGTGTAAAATTCGGTAGCTTTGCAGAAGGCATGGCATTTCCGGCGATGGAAAGGATCTTGCGTGCTCGATTTGGCATGGAAGTTATCAGCACCAACGTCAAATCCAAACAAAATAACGAAAATATGGAAATTGATATGCTTGGCTACACGAATACGACAATCAATACGGCGTATATTGTGGAAATAAAAAGTCATTTACGGGAAGATGGGGTGCAACAAATGCTTAAAAATTTAGTCAAATTTCCCTTAGCCTTTCCTGAACATGCTGAGAAGTCGTTATATGGCATCATTGCAGCGGTGTCAGCGCCCAAAGAGTTGAAAAACCGCGTACTCAACCAAGGCATTTATTTAGCCCTGGTGCATGACGAGGAATTTAAATTGCACCAGCCATCAAAATTTAGTCCACAGAATTTTTCACGAGCGTAGAAATACTCAAGCCTTAGTCCAACAATTGATTGATGAAGTGGCAATACCTTAAACGCTTTAACAGAAATCTTTTAATATTTATAGAAATCCTATTTCTTTAAGAAATAGGATTTCTTTGAAAGTTTAAAATGAGTAAAAGTTATCCTGATGATTTCATAGATAAATTTATTTGCGGAGATGCTGTAGATGTCATGAAGCAATTGCCTGATGGTAGCGTTGATTTGGTTGTAACCTCCCCACCGTACAATTTAAAAAATTCGACGGGAAATGGGATGAAGGATGGCAGAGGTGGAAAATGGTCAAACGCCGCATTGATTAACGGCTATTCCCATTACAATGATAATATGCCTCATGATGAGTATGTCAAATGGCAAAGAGCATGTCTTACAGAAATGTTGCGTGTCATTCCAGATGATGGTGCCATTTTTTATAACCATAAATGGCGCGTTCAGGGTGGTTTACTCCAAGATAGGTCTGATATTGTCTCCTGTTTTCCTGTTAGACAAATTATTATATGGAAACGTAAAGGTGGGATAAATTTTAATACCGGATATTTTTTGCCAACTTATGAGGTGATATATCTAATAGCCAAGCCAAAATTCAAATTAGCAAAGAAAGCCAATGTACATGGGGATATATGGGAGTTTTGCCAAGAAAGTAAAAACAAACATCCTGCCCCTTTTCCGGTGGCGTTAATCGAAAGAATAATATCTTCAACAAATGCTCAAATAGTGCTTGATCCTTTTATGGGTTCAGGAACAACAGCATTGGCGGCAAAAAACCTTGATAGAAATTTTATTGGTATAGACATTTCTCCTGAATATTGTGAAATGTCACTTCAAAGGCTTAAAAACCCTTTATAATAGAGTTGTTGCAAATTAAGCCATGAAATAAATTTCATGGCTAAAAGCTCAAGTACCCTAAAGAGTACTAAACAATAAAAAAATAACTATAATTAAATAAGATAATAATTGAAGGAGAATAATCACACATGCGTTGGTTAGACAAATTACCTTGGAACATCCTTATTATTGGTTCACTGACTTTAGGCTTAGCACCCTTTATCCCAGAGCCACATCTTTTTGAAAAAATTAGAATGTTGTTCCAAGGGACTTTAAGCCGCCCTATCGACATTTTTGATTTACTTATGCACGGTGCTTTTCCCCTGTTGTTGCTACTCAAAATTGGTACACAACTAATGGGCAAACCAGAAGATAAAAATTAAATGCGGGCTTTGGTTATCAAAACATTGCTGCACTTTTTTGCCTTATTCCCCCTAAGTACGGTGCATACTATCGCTACCTTTTTAGGGCGGAAAATAGCACTACGCCCGTCACTACGCCTCACTCAAGTCACGCGCACCAATATCTGCTTGTGTTTTCCCCATTTGTCCCCCACCGCCCAGGAGTCTTTAGTCAAAGAAAGTTTAATTGAAACCTGCAAAGCCTTTAGCGAATTAGGCGCATTATGGTTATGGCGAGTAGATAGGGTGTTGGCATTGGTGCGTGAAGTCAGCGGCGAAGCGTGTTTACGGCAAGCCTTAGAACGGGGACAAGGTGTGGTGCTTTTGACACCGCACTTGGGGGCGTGGGAATTGGCGGGATTGTATGCCTCTTCGCGTTATACGCTCACCGCTTTGTATCGTCCCCCTAAACTGGCAGGTTTACATGACTTGATTCATTCTGCCCGCGAACGAGCAGGCGGGCACTTTGTGCCGACGGATCAATCCGGGGTTCGTGCTTTATATAAAGCATTGCGCCAAAAGCAAGTGGTTGGTATTTTACCCGATCAAATCCCCAGTGACGCGAGCAGCGGCGTTTTTGCGCCGTTTTTCGGTAAGCCGGCTTATACAATGGTTTTAGTGTACCGCTTGGTGCGTAAAACCGGTGCCGCTGTGATTTTTACTTATGCTGAGCGTTTACCGCAAGGATTTCATTTGCATTTTTTACCAGCACCAGCAAATATGATGGCGGAAAATGTGGAAGTTGCGGTAGGGGCGCTTAATCAAGGCGTTGAGCGATGTGTACGAAATTGCACTGCACAGTATCAATGGAGTTATAAGCGTTTCAAGCGTCGTCCAGAGGGGACTGTGTCAGTGTACTAATTAACACCATTAGTGATAAAATACAGTTCTTTTGTAGGGTGGGCAAAGTTCTTTTGTAGGGTGGGCAAAGCGTTTTTTTTGCCCACCCGAGGGGTGGGCAACAAAAATACGTTGCCCACCCTACATAAAATCCTTTCGTAACTTAATGGCATTGACGCAGTTCTTTTGTAGGGTGGGCAAAGTGTTTTTTTTTGCCCACCAGCCCTATTTGATGGCTGGCGGCTTTAAAGTTACCAA
>Ga0209780_1000548_pt1 | contig 20549 bp, 16 predicted proteins | sample WorMetexBAHAMAS2_FD_187384 | JGI IMG/M metagenome (GOLD analysis project Ga0209780, IMG submission 187384) | Marine gutless worms symbiont microbial communities from Max Planck institute for Marine Microbiology, Germany - Inanidrilus exumae... | ecosystem: Host-associated > Annelida > Digestive...
CGTCAGTACCGTGTAAAGCATTTCGTTTAAAACGCCAATGGGCGAAATAAAAAAAATCTGAATAAAATGAATTCAGTGAGGCATACCTGCGCGACGGCGTATTGGCCGGCGAACCAGAGCGCCTGCATCTCGTCATGCGATGACTCGTGGTAAGGTCGACTTTCCAGCAGCTGAAACAGTTCCTGGTAGTTGCCAGCGTGGTACGCTACCACAGCACGCGCCTACGCACGCATCCACGCGTACCCCTCTCAACGTTAATTCTTACAATAACATTTACACACTTCCTTGATAGTCGTCATTTCAACACATAAAGGCCGAGTTTCATCTTTCTCTGTCAAACGTTAACAAAGTTGTGCAATTTTAAACGCAATACATCGACATCATTTTAACGTGTGAAAATGTTTACTTGAATTGCAATGACGATTTCTATGGGAGATAATAAAACGCGTATCCGAGCATTGCGATAACATGGTTTTAGAGTAGTTAGGTGGATAGTTTAGTCATTATTCTGAAAACGACTGGGCAAGAAATGTCGCCGTGGACCGGCGACTGAATGCGGGTTCGTCTGGAAGCCGCAGGACTCCGCAGGACACCACCGGACTACCGCAGTCGACGATCAGTTCTTCTTGCAAGAAGGTGTGAACGTCAGTTATCACAACACTCATCAGAGTATGATCAGACTGCAGCTGAACTGAATATCAACGTCTGTCTGTCTCTTTCAAACTGAACGCTAATAACTCCATTCTGTTGTTTTGCTGCATAGAAGATTCGGACACGTTAAAATCTCGAGGTTTACATCTGTACATTTGAAATCACATATATCTAATTTGGTAAAATATTGTGTTAACCAGATGAAACTCAGCAGAAAAATATAACCTATATGCAAGTAAAGTTTCGTTCACAAAATTCTGAAGTACAGCTGAATTATTAGCAAAAATCACAAGGAGATAATTTTTGCCGCACGTGGTAGCCCATGTGATCATTAATGTGATTGGGTTTAGGGCCTAATAGTTGAAAGATGACACGTTAGTCTGGTGTTTGCTTGCTAACTTCGTACATTTGCTCAAACATTTGCCAGTACTCGAACTGCAGGCAACAGTTACGTGCATACCTTGTAGAGAGGGTCGCTGTTTCTGAGCAGATGGCGCTGAGTGAGGCCATTAACGAAACATTGAAGTCGTTCGACGTTTTTCGACCGCATCAGCACGTCACAAATGCAGTCAATCTGTTCGTCGTTGAACGGAAATGACGTCGTCACGTCCTTCTGACCTTCACTGACCTTGCAAGAGGTCAAGGTCGTCGCGTTAAGTTCCTCGGAACCCGATTTATTAGGTATGGATGTTGGTTCGGTTGATATCGCGGCGGCGGATGTGTGGAAAAGCTGGAACGCGGCTGGTGGAACCGTGGAGCAGTGGAGCCGGCGGTTGACTGCACAGCGGATCAGAGGTGCCGACTGCGGTGTACAATAGCTGCTGCCATGCCACATCTCTGACGTTGTGTTGATATCGCGACGCGCCGGATTCATACATAGTGGTTTACTTGATTGAGACGTAACTTCACCGAGACTTGCCATGATGTATACGCTGCGCACTCAGTCGTCGCTATGTATAATACACGCAAAATGCGATCAACATTCTCTTGTCAATGCGAAGTCATGGACCTGGCAAACAACGGGCCACGTTCGTAAATCTATAATAGCGCTAGCCTAGATCGCCGATCTATCGCTATCAATGATCTTCTTAAATTAGATTCTTTTTTATTATTTCTGAATAAGAAAGTTAGCTTCACTCGTGTAAACAGTTCGTTCATCTGGTTCATGATTAACTATAAGCTGGACAGCTAGTCGTTCTAAGCACACCTTTATGCCTATCTTCATTAGCTCATCGTATGGTAGAGAGGGTGGAATCTAAATGACGGAAGATTAATGACATCCATTTGGACTTTCTAAACTTTAAAAAAGTTGTCTATAAAGTTCACTGCTATGTTAACTTCACTATCAATCTAGCCGACAAGAGTGTAACCGAAAATGCTGGTAACCTGAATACGTTCTGATGAGTGATACTCGACTCGACTGTGTACTTCTGAAAGGTTTACTGCACGCGAGTTAAGTTCTCCAATCTCACGCACTTCGCTGCCAGCTGCCAGTTTATTGCATTATGACATGACAACGAGCTCCGTTCATCCGACGGAGCACGCAGCGCAACTGCCGCAGCATCGGTCACTCGCTGGTCAGCGGTCATATAAAACCGTAGCTTCCGTCGGCGTGTCCGCCGCTGGGCTAACTACTGGCGACTGACAAGATATTAAGACACAAGGCTGAGCGCGTGTCAGTGCGCGGGCGATTCGACGCGGTTTTGAAGTTCGAATTACTTAGATCTCGCCGCTGCCACTTCCCAGCATGCTGCTGCTGCTGCTGCTGCTGCTGCTACTAACTCATTACGCATGCGCATCTCACTAAACCCAAGACAGGTCGCCGGTGTCGAATGTCTTCCGAAGAAAGTTCGCGGGAACAGTGTGAAAAATTGGGAGCTTTGATTCCGGGATCGCGCACCTGTTGCAGCCAACCAATGATAAGCAGGAGAGTTAAAATTACTTAGTCAAAAGCGACTATCTTGTATTAAACGTAACGTAGGTCAACTCAGCCCTGCATCCCTCCGGGGTCGCTAAATCGAGTACCTGCTTCGGCTGGGGTAAAGGCGGGATTCTCACCTCTGTCGGGTGGCAGGTATCACTGCGTGATCCCATATGGCATGTGAGTTTCCCGTAGCAGTGAAGAGGTAAGTTGATGCTAAACTGCTATACACTGTTTACTTTTACTTTACTTAAACGCTCAGAATAAAATTTAAAACTAGTTACACAAAGCTGTCGTTAGCCGACTGTAGCGTCGCAGTTCGTTCATGACGCCGAATGCTCGCTTGACTTCGTTTACAACACTTGACATCACTGTCACAGACGACGGCGAGAATTCCATAGGCTATCGTTGTCAACAAAGAATTACCGATAACTAAGTACATTTTCAGATGCTACTTGATGCTGCGGGGTCTTTCTGCGACAAGTCAGTTTCCTGTATGTATATAGTCCAGGTATATTATATTGCCTAGCATCAAAAACATGTTAGTTATCTTAATTTTTCATTAAAGCTCTGCAAAAACTAAGTCTATAAACACATACTTTATTTTAACACTCACATATAATAAAACTTTAATACTTCAAAGCTTACTAGTGTAAAACAAAATGAAAATGACCGAATAATTAACGAAATAGGTGCAATGATAAATTTAAAAGATAAACAAATAATCATCACGTTATACATGAAGTTCAGTAGCAGGTTCTCCGAGTATGGAAGCGCCCGCAACTTTTCTGCCAACATCGGAGATAGACTACCCGATTCGTCACTGTTCAATAATCGTACTATTCCCAGTTGCATCACACGAGGCGAGGTGGTGTGAGTTGCCTGAGCGTGCTCAGTGAAGCGTGACATCCCCGGCGCACTCAGCAGGACGTGCCACCGACTGATGCTGCTGCTGAACGACGGCTCAACGCAGCCTCGTCATGAATAAAACATCGGGAAAATCGTACGATCTCGTTAAAATTAGAAATTTACATTTTAAAATACGCTTTGCATAATTTCTTATGCTGTTCGGCGTTTTAGCCTTGATGTGCGGATTGTTCGCCGTTTGATTTTGATGCGCATTCATATGAAAGTGATAGCTGCTGCAACGAAATCTTTAGAGGAACGGCGAAGTCGGACAGTGAGCTATGCCGACGATTCTACGACGCTACTGAACATTTTGTATTGCAATTAGCGTAATATTAAGTTTTATTATGTAATGTAATTCAATGTAATGCAATAAGGTTAATGGCAGCCTAGAAAACGATAACGCCTCAGTTCACTGTGGTTCTGCGCGGATGGCTTTTGCAGGACATGTTCTTCGGGGTCAAATGCTGACGATACGATAAGGTAAAAGGTAAAGGTCGGATTCTTATATAGCGCAGCTTACGCGATGACCGGACCAGCGCGCTTTACAATCTCGGAAGTGGCAGTAAATTGGCAAGAGCCAATGGTGCCGCAGCGCAAACTGCGGCCATCCAATTGCACGCGTTAACGTACAATTGGACCCGCGTTATGCAGCTAGCAAACACACCACCGCTCCAATCAACCACATCAGGCCTTCACCCCGTAAGCATTCACCAGACTTCGCCACTCGTGCGAGGAAGCAAACATTTGATTACAGCTTACTACTCAATTTATCGACCTCGAAAGGATGAAAGGCTGAGTCGACCTGCGTGGCTGGTTACATACCGAAATAAAGTGCCGCCTCCGCGAGTTGAACCCGGACACGTCACCCATCCCAGTACTAACCGGGCTCGACGTAGATACATTTACGTACGCTAAAAAGGTCACAGGCAGCCAATTTAATCTACCGAAATCGAATGAATCCGTAATAGCAAAACAGCGAAGAAAGAACTTAAAGCCAAAACCGTTGAGCGCAGAAGATCCGTGAAGACAGGGTTTGTTTTGCTGATGCTTTTTAAGTGCGCTTGAAAATAAATGTGGACTGACGATTCAAAATAATACACGAAACTGGAAAGCGACAGAAACATGGAGCCTGGACAACAGCTTGTCAATCTTATGCGCAGCGCAATTACATTTAGTGCTATATCGAGTAACGTGACGTTGGTACACCGGGTATTGCAGTTGGTACAGCGAGGACGAGACAGCGCGGTGTCCACTAACAAGACACAGGACCACCACAAATTGCTACATATCTCTAGGCCATGGAGCTAGCATCCCTTGCGGCGGACACTTGTGTACCCAGTAATAGCTTAATTCATTCGCAAGAGGGCACCTGCAGCTTAGTAGGCCTAAACGAGCGCTCGATGGGAAACGTACGCCTGCTGTGTATTTTATAAAGAACAATGTCCAGATCGATGAACTCCTATGATCGGGTAACGAGTATTTCATTATGTTCATCATCATGTTCATTTGTTTTTTTTCATATATTTAGCGACCGCGTATACCCGCCCATGGCGTATATCGGTCGCTTTTTGCAATAACTTTTCTCTGGATAGGCCTACGCAAATCGCCATAAGTTTATTACTAGTTTTACGCAAACTAATAATCACTACAACTGGTTTTAAAGCCATGCGACTTCAAAAACTATCGCCCGTAGTAACGACTGGCCTTCTGGTCTGGGCGTGAATAGGCATTATTGTGTCCTCTGAAATCACTGTAATTCGATTCGGTTGCTTATCTCAGCACTTCCTGAGCTCTTGTATTTTTATCCGCGCGACGCTGTGCTAGCGCGGTATAACTATGGCCCTGCGTCTGTCTGTTTGTCTGTCTGTCTGTCTGTCACAACTCACAAGTCGGGAATTCTATCACAATGGCCGAACGTATCCAGCTGATTTCTGGCGCAGAGGCTTCCCTCGGCTTATCCTGCATTGTTTTGAAAGGGAATTCGGCTATCTACAAAACTAAGTGCCCCAAACTATGAACTTAGCCAACTTTTTGCTTTTTTCTACCACGGCACCGGCATGTGGATCGTCGCTCGCAAGTATTGTCAATTTACTTCGACCGCAGCGCCCACATTTGTTTACAACACCTTGACCATGCCGCTGATCTGCGACAGCCGAGACTTGTTATATAGGCTGCTGTTGGATGTTTGTTGTGTCGTTTAGACCTAATCTGATGTTGTGTAAATTATGCAGGTAAACTGTCTAGGCATTTCCGTTTCGCGAGTGTCCGCTTGCTTCCTATCACAGTCGACTCAGTTCAGACGACATGGACATCTAGATGCTATTATCTAGAACTCCATGACCGAGACGTCACTCAAGTTCTACACAGTTGCATGCAGCTGTCGCGCATTGCGGTAGGCTACGTCCGACGACCAAAGCTGATAGTCAACACGGGCAAGATGACCGTGTCGTCGCGACCAGCTGCAGTTAACTCGTGCAGCGCGGCGTCTGTCTGTAACTCACTACTGTCGGTCTGCAAAACTTTCACACAATTTTCAGCCGTCGTATTTAACATGTACGTCCGTCTTCAGGGATCCTACGTCCACGTTTACGCGCGATTCCACGAACGGCGCATTTCTGGCGTGACGTTTACGTCGGCGCATCTCTACGGTAATGTTTACATGCGGGTGAGCGTGGCCCGCGCACTGGCCGATTCGTCCCATTTTGGGCTTCTGGGGGAGCAAAGTTCACAAAAATGGGAGATTCCCTGCCTTGGACGCCGATGAACCGCCGTGCAAAATTTGACGCCGCTAGCTTTATCCTCGGCGGAGAAATCTTCAACCGTACAGACAAACAAACAGTAACCGATATATCCACATCTTGCCTATCGGCATGTGTGGATAAAAAGCAAGCTAGGCCTATTTGGCAATTTTCTTACAGTGAACATGAACTCCCTGCGACTATGCGACATGTAGGCTTTCCATTCGCTTGCGACACTTTATGTCAGTTACCGTGTATAAATTATATAAGTCATAGAAGCATACATTGCAGTACGTTGCTGTAGGTCTACCTATAGTGGCATTTCTGTGGTATGCTGGCCAGAGTTAAAGACAAAACGTAGGCTTTCAGGCGTCAGCAGGAGGCCGTTAGACCTACAGGGTGACTCAAAAATTCGGCCATTGGTCACTGAGAGTCAGCAAGGTGATGTCACTGTTCTAATTTTACCAAATACTGACCCGATTTCCATTTTAACCACAGTTAGGCTCATTAACCCATTTTAGCTCGGTGTTCCCAAAATAGTTACATAATTCAGGAATTCGACGCCAGGCTGGCTAACCACCAGGCTGCGAACACAAACTGTTATTGGCGCCAGAGATTTCGCTGTCTCCTGCGCTGTCATCTGGAACTCGCTACCTACAGATCTGCGAGTCTCGTCACTGTCTGTGGCGACGTTTGCCAGACACCTGAAAGCTTGCTTGTTTCGTCGCCCGAGTTTACGCATCTGAGGACTGTTTATTTTGCGCTATATAAATGTACTCATTATTATTATTATTATTTAGTTTATGACTTTCGAACACTCTGGCGCTTAACCCTGAGCGCCAGAGTGCCCGGAAGTCAAAAACTAAAAACGGTATGTTAGCCAACCTGGCATCGAATCCTTGAATTATGCTCTAGCTATTTCAGAAACACTGTGCTAAAATGGGTTAAGGATGTCGTCGACATCGTTAACCCATTTTAGCTCAGTGGTCATGTCGCTACAGTACCTTGTGAAATGTTTGACACCTTTTTGATTCACAGCGGCCAAACAATAACTGCCCGGTTTTTATTGAGTCATCCTGTGTAGTGTTGCCGCTGGTTCTGTGTGTCTGAATAATGCTCGTTGGTTGGACGAACAAGACGTTGTCAGACGGACTGAAATGCAGCCGAAAGACGTCACGATGAATTTTACCCGTCGTCGCGGACACCTCCGGTTTTGCTAGTAGCAACAGGCGACACACACAAGCCTACACACACAGAGAGGGACTGGGAGAGACACGTACAAGAAGAAGAACGACGGGACAGACCGACCGGACGTGCAATGAGACAGTCGGAGAAATGGATAGCGGATATATTTGTCGGATGGTATGGTAGCTATTGAATCTTTATTGATGTCATTTCCGTACGTCAGTAATTATAGCGACGTATCGAATGATGTGAAGTTGGTACAGTGTACCTTGACGGGTGTACTGTTACATTATGTACACTGAGGAGGGGACTGGGAATTAGGGAATGACAGCATAAAATGTGTGAGTGAGCCGTACAACATTATGAAACTAGAAAAAACTGTTCTCCATGACTCCATCGAGAATAAAGATCACCTGACCGACCGCGTTACCACGCCCATGAAGTGCTAGATATTGACCTTTGACCTTGACCTATGACCTTGACTTTCAATTCCAGGTAATGTTTCCTCCGTGGGCTAGTACTTGCCGTTAACCTTATGTGCCAAATTTGAATTTTCTGTCTTCTTCTGTTCAAAAAATAGACAAGGGCCCAAAAATTTACAAAAATGGGTAGTCATAGGTGGTTGGTTAGGGTTTACTTAAGGTCACCGGCAGTGTCTCCATTTGATAGAACGCATGATTTTATATTAGTTTTCCATAGTAACTATATCATTATCTTGTACCGTTTCCAAGATATAGAGAGATATTGATCAAAACGTTTTAACAACTATGGTCGTAACAGCTCCATCTTGCCACGTTGATGATGCTCGTGTTGCAGTGGCCTGTTGACATTGCCTTCGCCCACATTTCCATACTCACTACATACTACCGCTTTGTTGACTTTATCAACTTAACTTCAAAACACAGTTGAACGTTAGTCACCAGAACGTCCCACTCTAGCGACCATCTGAAGACAGCAGTACGTTGTTATTTCTGGAGTGTCCGGCACGATGGGATACCGAAATGATGAAAAAATAAATTGTACGAGGCCGGAGAGTCGTTATTGGTAGTGTTCAGACTTCTGCCGACAGGCGGCGCAGCTGCTGGACGTCACTCACACGGTCTTGAACAAAATGCTCCGCTACTAGAAAGTGCCATGCATTTTCAGTGCAACCATTGGTTATACAACATTACATAGGCACTCGTAAGTTATCGGTTATGTCTAGAACATAGACATTATGCTGAAATGTTGACAGCCGACCTTAACAGTTGCTGCTTCGATGTCGCTGTTATTACTGAAGCGCACTTCAAAGCCGAGCACACAGCCATTGCTACAGACATTCCAGGATTACATTTAATTTGTGTATGTCCAGGAAAGACAGGCGTGGTCGGAAAAGCGGTGGCCTGGCAGTCTACCATGCAATCTGGGTGCAGCCAACAATAGCCTGTATCTTTAAGCTGCTCTGGGTCCGTGTCGGTGCCACGTTTGTTGGCGCCACCACAGCCTCAATACTTCACAGACTTACAGCTGCGGTACATGGACGCCTGCGAGGTGGAGCTCCATCAGCAGTTTTCAGCGGCACACGTCGTACTCGCCGGCGACTTTAATCAGCGTTCTGACAACGATGTAGCAGAGCTCACAGGTCACGCCTTCATTGTACATCGAGCGACCCGCTGAACAATATACTTTGCATCTAAGACGAAGGTTCGTACGAGTTTCCGCCAGAGGACGTCAGCGCAGAACGCACTTTCAAATGAATTCTCCGGCCACACGGCATGGAAGCTAGCGTAATACAGGTGATTGATTCAATGCCGTCATCGTCGCTAGGCTCGTCTACCTACGCTGCTAGTTCATGGTGAGACTTTACAATGGCCGATGATCCTCAGCGACTGGAAGCAGTCGTTCGTCGCTGCATTCGCTCTCGACTATTATGTCCCGGGTCAAACACCACTGTTTTCAATTTGTACACCGGTGTTATTTTCCGTCTAAGAGAACGGTGTGTTGTCGATCACCAAGACACTTGCGCCGTTCTGCATTTAACGCAAAATTTCCGTAGCCTACATTTAACTGCAGCGTTTGAGTTCAATTTAACACAGTTTTAATCCAAGTATTCACTTCCTCTTCTTTTTTTCTTCGCGGAGCAACAATATGCCGTCGTATGCCTGACATGGGCTGTTTGTTTTTACGTCTATCTGTGACTGTGACCAGGACTCTCAAAAAGTTGTCAAAGAATTCCCGTGAGATTGAGTTGAGTTGAGCGCATCAAACTAGCGATGGTGCTGCAGTCGCCCGCCGCTACCTTGACGAACTGGGTCATGACCCCTAGCGCAAAAAATACTTTTTTCTCAATTCTTTCTCAGGACTATTCCGTCCCATTTGGGAACTTACAGTTGGGCGAAGTAACCCTAGAGCGGTTGCTGCATTGTCAGCAAATTATTCATTTATTTCGAAGGCAGGAATTCCTTTCACGTTGTCGAAGAATCGTTTCATGGTCGATATGTAGGTTGGGAGTGGAGTGCCGTGTGGTGGCTGTTACTGCGGCCACGACATTCTTGTTTGAGTGAGTACTTTTCGCACGATGACGTGTACATGGAATGAACGCAACAGTCTAGCAGTCGCGCGGCTGACGTGCGTGGATTAACGGTAACGTATTGGGTGAGTGCGACAAGCACCGGCCATAGCGCACCGGCTGCAGCCGCAGGGTCGTCTAAGTCACCGTACGTCATCGTTGTCAAGGCAACCAATGTCTACATCACATGGACCAACCAGCGGCGGTTTCGAGGGAAGCCAGCAGATCTCGCCGTCTTCCGAATACACGGCAACTGTGCACAGCAACTTCGCCCCGGTGCCGCCATCTGGCGAATCAACCAAGCATAATATTGTCTTCAGAGAAGGACCGGCCAGTGCGGCCACAGTTAACATGTACAGAAAATTTCGTGAAATTTGGAAATGTGGTGTTTGAGATATGACAGCGGACCTATACAAACAGACAGACAGACACAGACATACAGACTACTGAGAGACATACAGAGAGACATACATACACGCTGATTGCAATACTTCGCACCCACTATCAGAGTTATGTAATTAACAGTCCCCTCCGTTGATCTAGACGGATGGTCCCGGGGTCTACTTGAACGATCTAACCGCTCCCAAGACCCCTTAGGTCCTTAAAACCAAACATGACGGCGAAATTTTATGAAAACATGCACCTGCTAAAACTGTCTGTGGGCCTAGCGCCGATGCAAGGTAAAGTTCGCTGGCGGTAAAAAAACAGATGCAGTCGGAAATGGCAGACTTCGCCCCGGTGTTGCCACCCGGCGAACTGGACAAAATATACGCGTCGCATTTATTCTGGCCTATTTACTTCATTATGTGAAAACATGACGTCATCCACAGAACCGGAAGTACATTGCCGTCAGAAAAGAACCGAGCCACGGCCACAGGTACCATGTACAGAAAATTTGGTGACATTTGGACATGTGGTTTTGACATATACGAGCGGACAGACAAACAGACAGACAGACATGCTGATCACAATACTGCGCACCTCCGACCGGAGACGAGTAACAAACACGTTCAGAATTCCAGCGAAATTATCCGCACAGCGAACAGCAGTGGCAGTGCACGCAACACGTGTTGTAAGTTATTTTCGCAGTTATTTATTCAACAGTCTTGAAAACTCGAAAAATAAATATTACAACATCACTATTGTACGATGGCAGTTGATACCGTTGTTGTTCACATCGCACAAGCACGCAAAACAAGGCATTAGAAACGTCATGGCCAATAACGAAATGGTCTGTAAACTATTAAATAACACAGTATGAAAGTATTTACTGAAAATAGAATGAATACATTCTGCAAAAATGTCAACACATGCGTATCGTAAATGTACAGAATTACCTATACACGCACGTGCTCGGCACACAAAGTATCGGTTGCTATAAAAGTCTACAAAGCAGGGCATGAAAGTGGAAATAATGCAAAAGTTTAGCACCGAACGAAATTACAAAATGCATAGATGTCGGTAACTCGAACTGTAGTGTGACTGATAGACATACTGTGACAGCAAACGCAACAACGAATAAAGAGCAGGTTACGACTTAGTTGATTTAGTTTTAGTCTTTATGAATTAGACAGGATGGAAGAATAATTCTGCAAAATAGGCTGATAAACATTCGGACTAAACATTGTGTTTATTTGTGCAAACGGAAATGTTAGTACAAGAATAAAGATAAAGTAAATAAAATACTCACATTGTGACATTGCAATACATTTTTGTTAAATTGAGTCGCTTTTGATAAACAGGAAACAGTAAGTTGTACAGAAAACAGTGTGCTGGATAGCAAATTGCTCTGACTGTCTGACACAATGCCATGTTGACTGACACGTAGGCCTACTTTGTCTGTGTCGAATGCATTATAATATAGACGTTCACTGGTTTCACGTAACGAACAGACCTACTAGACCAACGAAATAAATCTCCCGTGTTTGGCACCACCCTGTAGCTACAACTGTCAACGAAACACATTAAATACATGCGGTAACGCAGACATAATTCTTAACCAATCAATCTTCCTAAGTTCTAAATTTCTACCTAGCGCCACGGAAGTCTTTTGACATTCTGGCGCTTTACAAATCGGATTATTATTATTATTCCTAGTCGCTTGTTGAGCCAATACCGCAGATATGTGAGTTGCTACCGAACACAGAAACTCTAAAACTAATCCGCAGCTCCAACAGATAAATGGCTTTTCGTTATTTCGGCGTCTCAGTGACGAATTCACGTTCTATAGCAATTTCTACCACGCTGACAGTAACGACATTTGGTGGCGCAGGCCAGAGAGCTGCACAGTCTGTCAACTCCAGGAGCAAATCAAAGACACTTCAGGCTACAACAATGTCCGCAAAACGAACAAGAGTCTCCGCTGCCGCTGACAGACCCGCGCGACGCAGAGGCTCAGCGCATGCTAAATATTCCGTATCGCATCATACAGTAATCAAACCACATCTTCTACTCGGCCTAGCTGCTAAATACAGATCTCGACGTTGGGTGTGATCAACAGTTGCCCGACGACCATCAGAAGTTTATGACACTTACCGGCAAACTTAGTTAACAGCGCCTGAGACGATCAGTCGTTCCAGAGATATGATTGGTGCCCACCAAAATTTAAATTCTTCACGTGACCTGACCACGCTCCTTTCAGAGTTGGTTTTGCCATCCATGGGCTAGCACTTGCTACGATCAGCCCATCTACAAAATTTGAAATGTCTAGCTCCACCCACCACGAAGATATGACAGGCGATACAAAATGTCGAAAATTGGGTGGTTTGGGGAATTTAGGGGTCACTCAAGGTCATTGGAAATAGCGCCATTCGATAGAGCGCATATGGGCTCCTATCAGCGTTCCATAGCAACTATGTCCCTATCTTGAACCGTTTTTGAGATACAGAGAGATATTGGTCGAAAATCGCCGATCTGAACCTACCCCACCTTTATTTGGCGCCCCGTTGGGGTGACCCCGTCGGAATTTCGCCGAGATCTCTGGCGTCAGAAAACTACAGTCCCTTGGCTATCTTATGGCGTTGTTTGCATGATCCTAGGTTTAGCCGTTTTGGTACAATACTGGCGTGTGACGGACGGACGGACAGACAGACGGACGGACACAAGTTGACAGCATATACCGCACTAGCATAGCGTCGCGCGGCAAAAAATGAAAAACTTGACGAAACAAGTCTTTCATTCACTGTATTTAACGCAGTTTAATATTTTTTTCAAAGCAATGGCTTAACCTGAACCTCCCTTGAAAAATGCGTGCGCTTATGCACCGAGGAAGCGGCTTGTTCTTGTTGGCATTTCTTGGTCAACGTCAATACTCTATCTGTCTCTCTCTCTCTCTCTCTCCTTCCAGGCTGCCACCGCCGGCCCTGCTGCCGTCTGTCGCTAATGTACCCGCACTATGGGGACCCGGCGACGACGTCACGGTCGTCTGACGTCACTGCCTGCAGCCTCTGCAGCTGGTCGACGGCAATCTTGCGCATGTCAACTTGTTGACGTAGGTCGTGACGCTCCTGAAGCAGTTCGACTAGTTGCTCTGACACGCCTGTCACACGCATCAGAGATGATCAGACGCCGCTAACCGACTGACGGAACGTAATACCCCGCCACTAGACTACTGCTTTGACCGACGTTCCTTTGTTTGTCGATCAGTTTGCGAGCAGAATGAAAAGGTTACGAAATTCAGCGATTACGTAACCTGTAAACCAGAGGATGGTTGATTGAATTATGGAAGATTTAGGGTTAGGGTTAGCGCATTTGCTGCTCGCCGGTGACGATACGACACGACACGAAAGTTTAGCGTGCATGTTGAAAACATACGGGCATAACCAGCTTCATCGCACGCAACCCTTACAGAAAAGTGCCCAAAGTAATTTGGCAAAAGGCCGCATCGCCGACTTGTCACCCCTCGCTGCTGTGAATGGATTCGTCCCATCTATTACATGGTTCCTTGGATCCACATGAGTCAGCTCAAAAACGGCATCTCGATCTGTTCATTCGTTTTTGTGTACATCGCAGCAGACTCTCAATGCTTTTTAATGGGCCGAACAACCGCCAAAATTACCCATTCCCCGGGCAATCTGGACCCCTATCTAATACATGGTTCCTTGGGTCCACCGGAGTTAGCCCCTCCACAAACGGCATCTCGATCAGTTCAGTCGTTTTTCAAGGCTCAGAACGTGACCAACAGACACATAGACACAATGACCGACAGACCAAGCAAATATGTATAAAAAACTATTACTTGGTATTATTTAGCATATTAGTTCTGTCTGTTAGTGATTCAGTATACCTATGTCTATGTCGATGTCAATTGATATATCATTTTTCCAGGCTACTTACTTACCTCCTATTATGGGTGCTCGCTTCCAAAGGTTTTCTAACTTCTTGTGAATTTCCATTTGTTCACATTTTTTTCACTCCTACACCTAACAGTTATTATATGTTACGTATATACCTAATACTGTGCTATATTGTGTTGTCCTCACTCTTATTTATGAACAATAAAATCTTTGCTTGCTTGCTTCGCTTGTAGCAACAGGTGCATCTTATGCACTGATTGCATGCGATTCGGCCTAAAAATGACGTAAAAACTAAAAACAAAAATAACGATTAGTGTACATGCCATGCATGTGCTGAATCACCACTTTCTTACTTTATTCGACAAGTGTTGATACTAACAGCGAATCTGTTGGTTGAAGGTGACGGCAAGGACCCGTAGATCGTCTAGGCACCGATGTCGCACTAACACACACACGTGCAAACAACCTAATAGCAAGGCTACCTTAACGTCGTCGATGTGGTCTATAGTTAGGCACAGACAGCAGAGCGTATCCGGAGTAAACAAAGTGTCGCCCATAGCGGAACGTAACCGCACTGGCCCGCCGTGCAGTGGCGGCCGCCCGACCGCCCACGCGCCTGGCGGACGGCCCGCTTCCCCCCGCCGGCAGCGTTACAGACGACGACGACAGACGACAGCCAGAAAACAATACTGACCCATTAGGCGGGCCAGTAATAAACTCCCGAAAAAGTCCAGATCATAAACTGAAAAAAATAGTATCGGTCGCGCGTACATACAAAAATATCGTTTGAGTGGTATGGACAATTAAGTTTTTCTTTTTGTACGCTTTCTTTGCGATAACATCAGCAAGTGACAGGTAGCCTATATGCCTAAATAGTCTATATCCAGTAAACAGTTGAGCAACTATTGAGTACTTAATATAGCCTACTGCAATATAGTGTCCGTTCAGTAAACATGACTCAACCATCTCAACGACGTTATCGAATGATAGGACCTAGCAGTGTTAACCCATTTTTGTCCAGAGTTCCAAAATGGGGACAGCGACTATAAGGGATTCGATGCCAGGCTGGCTAACCGACCATTTTTATTTTTTGACTTTCGGGCACTCTGACGCTCAGGGTTGAGTCAAAAACTAAAAGTGGTCGGTTAGCCAGCCTGTCCTCGAGTCTCTGAATTAGTGTAGCAATATTGGGAACACTGAGCTAAAATGGGTTAATTCCGATCGTCTTTCATCAGAGCACAGCAGATTGTGTGATGCTGGTACACCAAATGTCGCTGTTGCATTCGGTACAGTGTGGAGGGAGGGCCGGGTGCCCACTTGCTGTACAGAATGCAACAGCCTATCAAGGGCTACATTGTATCAAGCATCATCGTTCCATTATGGTCCCTGGCTGCGAGCATTCACTCACAAAAAAGCGTAAGGCGTTAGCGGTTCCAATGTCGTCGACAGTTGCTCGGGGTCGTCAAGTTGTTATGACGGCCACACTTGTCTTAATAAGCCACGTTTATTAATCACGACGTCTGTGACGTCACTCGCCAGGGGGACGGGCCACCTATACAAGCCATGTGGTCCAACAGCCGGGGCTGGCTAGAGGTGTCCGGATTCTCGATATCGGGGTCCACACGCAGTCCGTAATTCCATTAGAAACAAGATGCAGTCGGAGACAGCAAACTTCGCCCGGTGCCGCCGCCTGGCGAACTGCACAAAACATACGTCGTCTGATTCTGGCCCGCTTACGCCATTATGTGAAAACATGACGTCATCCACAAAACCGGAAATACGTAACATATTGCATTACCGCCAGCGAAGGATCGAGTCACGGCTACAGGTAACATGTACAGAATATTTGGTAAAATTTGGACGTGTTGTTTTTGAGATATGCGAGCTTACAGACAGACAGACATACAGACACGGTGACCACAATACTTCGCCCACCTATAAGGAAGTAAAATGAATTAACAAGGCAATCGTAGACAGCAAGCTGGTGCGCAAATCGACGAACAATGCGTAACGTTTCAGCATTTCTTTTTTTCTTAAATGTCCTATGTTCCTTTTTGTATTATACATTTTAACGAAAAAAATTATTGTAAATCTATAGTTACGTTGTGTGTGGAGTCACTCGCTAGGTGACAGCTCATACTCCGTTGACGTAATTAAGTCCATCTTTCATATTTCATTGTTGGTGAAAATGGTAAATGGATGTCAATATTCCATTTTCAATTTAATCACCGTCGGTGCGTCTCTGAGACTAGAGTTGCAATGTAAAAAGCACAGGAGAGAGTGCTGAAATTGCAGGACAGGACGTTGAACAACCGGCCAATGGCGGACTGAGTATAAGTAAGTAAGTTAGTAAGTAAGTAAGCGAATATACTTTATAAATGTAACTTGTAAACACGACAACAACAACGACAACACTCAATCGACGACATTTGCGGCGGCAGATGCAGCAGCCACAGACGCCGACTGCTTTGAAGTTTGCCTCATGGCATCACGTGAGGGTATCGAACTAGTCACTAGCGGAAACGCTCGCTTTTGTGAGAGTTGTGCGAACCGAATGGCGACTGTCGGCACAGTTGTCCCGTGTACCGTGCAAACATCACCATCATCATGATGTATGTCTTCATACAGGCCTAGATGTTAGCTAAACACGATAATGTGGACCACTCACAGTTACATTGCGTTTAATTTAGGTGCATAAATGTGTTTACCTTTTTCGATACATGCCGAGTTCAGGTTAAGTGATGAATTATGAGTATGTGTTATTGACTGCTGTTATTCTCCCCGCGAAAGCGAGGAAATATGTTTTACCGGCGTTGGTTTGTGTGTCTGTCTGTCTGTGACCACGATAACTAAAAAGATTGTGGACGGATTTGTACCAAATTTTATGGGAAGGTTCCTATAAGGAAAGGAAAGACAAAGTTCTTGTTTTGTTACGATCAATAGAGGAATGTGGAAGTAACGGTCAAAAAACTCCGTAAACCAGCGACTGTTTACATTTTATACTTCTATATAGTTGGTGTGGCAAGTGTTGGCGACAAAACCCCCCAAATTCGCTTTCGTGGGGAGTTGTACTCTCTCAGTCTCTCTCTAGTCTGTTAGCCATGTTTTTGATAACGATATGAATTTAAAAACCGTGCAACTCTTGTTAACTGTCTGACACTGCTATTATTATACTAAATTGCTACAGAAATTTAATATACTAGTAGCAGTATCAGACAGTGTCACAAGAGTACGTTGCACAGTTTGTCAGGTCCGTCGCCAAGCTATCACCTTTTTCTACCCTAATTATAACGGTGAAGTTTGGTATACCGGTAACAATTTTGAGCGTGCCTGAATAATTTCATAACTGCACAACAGCGCATTGCTGACTATTATGCTGCGTTACAAAAAACTTAGAGAAATGATTAAATTTATTCAGTGGCAATATTTAAGTTATCACAGTTTACAAACGCTTACGAAATGTGACAGAGCTGCCGATCCAAACATACGAATGAGCATTATACAAACTCCGTCCGTCTATATCCAGTGATGAAATTTCGGTCAGCCTAGAAGAGACTCTGCTGAACGGTCACAGTGTTCTACTAAGCAGAATTGGCGACACAATCAGCAGTGAGATTATTCACCGATTGCTAATTGCTCGTACGTAATTCGTCGTCTCCTCACAGTCGTACCATCAAACTCGTACCGTACTGTTGACAACTGCTATAGAAAAGTGGATCGGAGTCGCAGTGGGACTGTCGACATTCACCGCTTACTTCCGGCCAGTCGACGACGGAGTGGACCAGCGCGGTGGCTCGTCGCACGGGAAATCACTGCGCATGCGCACAGACGGGCACTGACTGCTAACTATTCTCTACTGCGTCTGTGGCAAGCGACTGTACACATAACGACCGGTTCGCAGTCCCGAGACAGCAGACGCCGACTCAACGAAGACACGGTCGAATTCTTGCTTTTAAACATACTGCGTTGCCTGTTATTTGGGTGGGCGATCACTGTCCTTACCACACGAGCACATTAATGCATACGCCACACGCATATACGCCAGTACAAATCCAATTTTCCAGCCAATCTTCAGCTCAAGGCAGGGGCGGATTTAGAAACGGACGGTCTTGAGGAGTACAACAGAAAAAAAGACCAGCTAAGTGTAACGCATACCCGCATAAATCTTACGTGCATTACAAAGGAATCAGCTACCGACAGAGTTGAAACTGTGTCGATCAACTGCATTGTTGAAGCGCAAACTGAAAACGTTTCTTTCTGCGTATTGTATTGTATTGTATCTCACCATGAGAAAAGGCAGAGCGCTATCAGACTTCAGTTGCACCATCGAACATTTTTTCGCAATGACAGAAAGTTTCGTCGTCGTGGCGAGCGTGTGAGCGCTGACAATTGGAAATGAGACATTGCGACAAACCGATCGATCATTCAGCAAGTTACCCATTCTGACGTGAGACAAGCTTCTTTTGTCTTCAAAACGTTGCGTTACACACGGATATTGTTTTGTCGCGCGGCGCAGTTCGTCAACAGGGACACCTGCATGACAGCTGCACTGTGTTATATTATGTTAATAATTCGTGGTTCACCGACTTGTCCAGAAAGTACAACCTGCTGACGAATGACTGCCGTTCTTTAGGAGTGTTCAGACTGTTTGGCCGAATACATAGGGTGACAGTGATGTCATTTCTTCATTCCTATCTATGCCAGCTGTTCTGGCCGCCATGATGTAGGAAATGTAAACATTTTTCAGCACTTACGGTTAGTTCGCCGATCTGGCGCTAGCAGTAAGCTTTTTTAAACCTACCGATTCAATTTTATTTAAACAAGGTGTCGCCCTAACGGGACGTAACACTACTGGCCCACCGTCGCGTGCTGCCACAGGGTGAGTTACATTGTGCCGCCGTGGAGTGTTACAAACTACGACAGACGACGACGACAAACGGTGACAGACGTCATAGAGGGCAAAATAATACTGGCCCCCTACACTACGTGTAGGCGAGCCAGTAATAACGTGACAAATCTTCATCAGTTAACTTCGCAAAGTACGATATCATGCCCTACAACATGGAGATCGTATCGTGACCATATATTATGTGACGTCACTTCACCTTATCTATCTATAGGATACTACAAATTTAGTGGCCCCATATTTCTGGTTTTTATAGACATTCTTCTGCATCATTGTGCATCGCTACATTATTATAGAAGGACATCGATAAACAGCAGAAAGCAAACGAGAAGGAAGGTAGCCTAGGTATAAGGTCTAGGTCCTCGACTGCACTTTTGTATCGAAAAATGCCCCAAATTTGTAAATATAGCGCTGCTGTCGTTTAAAGTTATCGCTGCGAAATCTCAGGCTATACTATAGCTATTAGGTAGGCCCTAGGTCGGCTGTGTATGCTATAGAAGCGAACCGGAAGGCTTGGGACGGCAGAACAGCGCTGATACAGGCAGTAAATCCTCAGAGACGGGGCTCAAGGATGCATTCCAAGCAATGCTAAGTGACGCTGCCGGTGATGGTTCAGAATATTCGATACAGTGCATCGAAGCGGTCAGCGAACTGATGGGTATTTTGACCGAAACTACCGACATCTTCATAATCGCACATTGATTTAACACAGTCTAATCATTGTAGATTGCAACGTTAAATGCTATCGTTCGATAAATGACTTTAATCGTGGATCAGACAGATAATGTTCGTTGCATCACTGTCTTCTGCGTCGTTTTACCGCGCGAAGCTATGCTAGCGCGGTATATGTTGTCGTCGTGTGTCCGTCCGTCTGTCCGTTTGTCCGTCACAAGCCGGCACTTTTCCAAAACGGCTAAACGTAGGATCATGCAGATAACGCCAGATGATAGCCCCGGTACTTTAGTTAACTGAAGCCAAAGATCTCGGCAAAATTCCAACGTGGTCACCCCCAACGGCGGCGTCAAATAGAGGCGGGGTAGGTTAAAATCTGCGATTTTCGACCAATATCTCACTATATCTCAAAAACGGTGCAAGATAGGGACATAGTTACTATAGAACGCCAATAGGAAATCGTATGGGGTCTATCGAATGGCGCTATTTTTAGTGACCTCGAGTGACCCTAACTACCCAAACCACCCAATTTTCGATATTATGTATCGCCTTTCATATTTTTGTATTGGGTAGAGATACAGAATTCAAATTTAGTAGCTAGGTTGATCGTAGCAAGTTCTAGCCCAAGGATGGCAAAAAGGGCGTGATCAGGTCACGTGAACCATTTAAATTTTGGTGGGCACCAATCATATCTCTGGAACGGCTGCATCTATAGTGGTAAAAT
>Ga0209780_1000549_pt1 | contig 20545 bp, 16 predicted proteins | sample WorMetexBAHAMAS2_FD_187384 | JGI IMG/M metagenome (GOLD analysis project Ga0209780, IMG submission 187384) | Marine gutless worms symbiont microbial communities from Max Planck institute for Marine Microbiology, Germany - Inanidrilus exumae... | ecosystem: Host-associated > Annelida > Digestive...
TTCAAAATGAAATTTTCAGGGGTTACAATTTTACAGGGGGTCGAATTTTCCATTTTTCCTATTGATTTTGAATGGGCCTTACAACAGTGCAGCGCTACTGCGCTGCCTGTGATAAACAACAAAACTGATTTGTCACGTTTTTTCCAATACTTTAAATTACAATTAACATATAACTAATGTTCAGTTTTTCGTAACATATTGTTGACATTACTAGCCATAATTTATAATGATTAAATTATTATATAGTTATTATTTATATACTGTATCATTATTTGTATTTTGTCATTTGTTTCCATGTTGTAAAATACTGCAGTTGTTATTACAGGATGTTTGCACTTAATTGCCACAACATTGTTGCATTGAATTTGAACCGTTGCACACGAATTACCGACGTGTAAGAATTCTTCATATTTTGTGTTGATTAAATTTTATTCATGCATTATAACCCTGGAATTGTTGTGGAACAAATGCAGCCACGCCCCTTCTGTCGTCAGGAGGCTGGTGGTGCATGAAGACATGATGATGGTGTGGCCACTGTTTTGGCTCAGTTCTTTGTCTCAAGTCTCTTTTCAGTGTTTTGGCACTGTTGTTTGGGAGGACATCCCATCTGTAAAATCCTGTGCTTCTTATCCACAAAGAAAACGCTAATCAGGTTCCCACAGATGTTCTGTTCTGTTCTTTAGCCGTTTTGGATCTGAGGGTTGGCCACACCATGGACGTACTTTCTCCATTTATCTCCTGTCCTCTGTCATTCTGATTGACTGTTTCTCGGGGAGTCCTGTCCATGTATTGATGTTGTCCATCCAGGCCGTGCGTGGTCTTCATCGTCTGCGTGCACCTGGCATTGTTGGTTGCATTATCTTTCTCCAGGCAACTCTCTTGTTTCCTCATTGTGTGACCATAGTATGCTAGCGTCCTTGCTTTGACAGTGTCTAACAGTTCTCTCTTTACTCCAGCTTTGTTAAGAACCCACTGATTTGTTTTCTTTGCTGTTCATGAAACCCGCAGAATCTTTTTGAGCCCGATTTATCTTAAAGGCATCAAAACATGTCGAGACTGAGGCAGATAGATACAAATCTACATGTGCATTTTGTTGCTCAGTTGTATGCAAAGCTTATTCGTACGGTGAACATGTAAAATGCCTAATTGTTGATGTGTGTTTCACTACTGTTAGTTGGGGAGGCATGGTGGTGTAATGCTGCTTTGACTGTGAGTTGGAATACTGCTTCATAAAGCATTAGGCTGCCTTTCACCTTTGTTGTAAAGCAACTAATGTGGTATTAACAAAAGGGCAGGGATGTGCCGGGAAGGACGCAGCAGTCCAGCAGATGTTGTTGAGGTTTGGTATGCTGCTGGGAACACTTTCAGCTTTCTCTTGACTGCTGGCTTGGGATGTAATCATAATGCGATGCAGATGAGTGTCTTGAATGTATAGCAATGACTTTAGCGGCCTTATTGTTTTTAATCATAATAATTAAAAGACGTTGAACAATAGCCGTAACGATAGTAATGGTTCACTCAGGTCGCCCTGGGTAATGGGCCCTTAAACAGTTGTTGCTGTATTTTTGCAAGTAATATTTGTCTTTAAAAACTAAAAATGTCGAAATCTTGCATTCTGAAAGCGTGTGTAGTAGATAGTGGTGCAGGTAATATCCTTCCTGACCCAAATTTGGTCATGGAGTGGCACCGTTCTCTTATTCTTTACCCCTAGGCAGATAAGAGACTGAGACCAAGGATGTGGGAATTAATTTATTTTACAGCATGCAATATGTTGTTAATAAGTCAAGTCTGAGCTTTGATGATTGCTTGGAGATAAGGAGGGAAAACAATTAGAACTGTTCTGTACTCTGTTGTGTACGACAGTTGTGCTCAGTGTTATGCACACACATGTGAACAGTTCTTATCTTAAATTTGCATGTTGATTTAGGTGTAGATTTCGTTTTTGTATGTTTGTTTTTAGGTTTACAATTTATGTGTTTTTATGTTAGCTTAGATCAGTATATTCCTGTGTTGCTTGCTTTCGTTGTGTTGGGTTTTTCTTCAGAAGCCAAGAGATTGGCAGGGAAGAACGTCGGGGAAATGACCTATTCTGTGATGAGTGGGATGCAAAACCTTAATTCAGTCAATTTAATAAGCCAGTCTGCCATTATATAGCGCATAGTGAAATGTTACATTATGGTTAGTCTAGTATATCTGTGTGAAGTTGACAGTATGTATGTCATTACTGTTGCAGCACATGCCAGAGCCTTGGTCGTCATTGTCCTCGTCTTCTTCGTCTTGATCTCGAGTCATGTAATGCTGTAACCGACGCATCTCTGATTGCCATCGGGTCAGCTAACATTTATGTTTAAATTACTGAAATGTTTGTTTGTTGCCTACAGTTTTTACCGCCGATGCTATGCTAGCATGGTATATGCTGTCATCATTCGTCTGTTCGTCTGTCTGTCTGTCCATCTGTCTGCCACGAGTCGAAATTCTACAAAGATGGCTTAACTCCTCTGTTTGGAACAAGCTTCCCTAGGATATCAGATCTGTTACATTGCTACCTGCTTTTCAACGCCAGCTGAAAACTAATCTGTTTGACAACGCTTATAACTACTAACTATGTAAAGTGATTGAAGTTTCTCAAAACATTTATTGCTAATGTAATGTAATTGACTAGTCAAATTTGAGTGTATGTGTGCACATTTTTCTGTTCAAGCAATTGTTTGTTATAACTAGAAATCCCTCACTCCAGGTCACATCGACCGCTTTAGCAGCACTTTGCCAACTGCCAGTTTTCGGCTTGCTGACACTTTATTTACAGTTACCTATTCTGATCTGCTTCTTCAGCCATCTCGGCCAGCCAGCTTGCACGGCGGTGTACCTGGCTTTTCCCAATCTTGCTTTCACCTTTAGGCATAAAAGGAACATATTCCTTTTGTGACTTCTCTGACCTGTAGGGATGTGATGGAATTCGAATCTGACGATTTTTGGTGGTAAGTCTGAAATCCATCGGATTTTTCGTACTTGTTTATATCGGAATCAATTTAACAGCCCACATTCACCAGTGATTGCAGTCTGCCATATTGCCATTATAAAATAGACAATTAACCGTTGAATAGCTATTTACTTTTGTCGATATAGATTAAACATTGAATTGGATCATGCTTTTTTGTCCGATTTGGTGTTTAGTTTATGTCAACAGAAGTAAATAGCTGTTTAATGGTTACGCAAACACCTTAGTACCTACCTTTAAAGTTTGAACATAATTCAATTACAGATCTACTTTTTAATTTAGTTTGTTTGAACTGTGATTGTGTGACAACTGATCGTGTGACAAATGCGCATCCGAATCTGAAGACTTTGAACTGTAAAATCTGAATCTGACGGAAGTGGATTTTAGCTGGCTCCGTCACATCCCTACTTACCTGTGACTTTGAACTACAAACTTGTCTGAGACAGGGTCAAGATGAACCACCATGACAGATATTTACCTCAGAGGTTGTTTAGTTTGAACTTTATCATCTGGGCACACACACACACACATTGCACCAGCTGCTCTACCCGGCCACTAAAGTGGTCGTTAAGAAGATAGATTGTGCCGTGGTGAGTGTAGCTTGTAAGCTGTTAACATTGTGTTGTTAGCACTGGTTGCAATCACCTGGAGCACATCTGTATATCATGGTGTCATCTCATCACTGATGGTGGCATTGAACAATTTACACGATATTGTACAAAACTTCGTACATTTATCTGCAAAGGAGCAACTCAGGTCGGGCTTAATGCACTTCATGCTAGTAGAAACATACTCGTTTGTGTGTTCCTTGGGAAACAGCAAACTAAAACTAAGAGAAACCAGAAGAATCCAGCACTCACAAGAGTGCAAGGACCCACGCCGACACTGTTTTTTTGTGACTGTGACCTTGACCTTTTTGACCCCAAAATAAATAGGTTTGCATGACTCATGTTGGGTCATTTGTATGTCAAGTTTGCATTGGTTTTTGTGATATCATGTGGATAAATGGACAAACATTGGTGAAAGCCCTACTCCTAGTTACTGCCGTTGACATAGAAAACTATGATATTTCTACTACCATTTACCGTGTAAAAAAATTATAAGAAATGTGTTGGATTAGAGTGATATTACTAGTTTGCCAAGATAAGGGTGACCCCATGGAGTGTGGTTCATACAGAATAATCAGGTTGCTGGAGCATGCTATGAAAGTGGTGGAAAGAGCCTCTGAATATAGAATTGGTCACCAGATGAGGTCGACGACATGCAGTTTGGTTTCATGAAGCATAAAAGAACCGCTGCATTAAGAAAGACATCAAGAACAGATAACATAACTACAGTGGTGCAGTGAAATAGGTTGAGATAATATGGACATGTTTCAAGAAATGATGAAAATGATAGGATGAAAAGTGTAAAGTAGAAGGTTTAAGTCTGCTTTGGTGCCAATTCTTCTTTAATGTAAAGTGGGGCCGTGCAGCAACCGTGGCAAATGACAAACAGTGCTTCACATCATCAGCGGCTGCCCACAGATGAAGGGTGAAATTGGTCTGTAGCGGCTCTATTCGGCTGATGATGTTGCTGTTCGATGGCTGGCAACATATCACTGGTGAACGCACGTAACAACCAGTACCTGTAGCTGCTTAATTATTATGCACGCATTGATGGAGCAAGCATCTCATAATCGTGGTGTTTTGCTGTCGCTGATGGTCGTGCATATTTGTTTTTGTGTTGCTGTGACAGTTGACAGATGCTGGACTGAGACACTTAGGCCACAACTGTGCACAACTGCGGAGTCTGAATCTACATGGTTGCACGGTATGGACCTTACTGCTCTTTCATCCTATTCTACATGGCGGCTCAGAATAAACTCAATTATAGGTGTTTAAGCAATATTTTAGGTCGACTCTTCGACAGAGTCGACCTAATAAAGCCGGTCTCAAATATCCGTCCGTCTGTGCATACATACATATGTACGTACGTATGTACGTCCGTCCGTCTTCATAAATTACTTTGATTTCAATAAAATTTGGCATGTAGGTAGAGGTCGATGAGTGATGCACGATGTTACGCAGTATGAGGATCCAGTGTCAAGGTCAAGGTCATGAGCCCTTCAAAGTTGGAAATCAGGCCATTTTTAAAAGTTATCTCATCCGCCATTTACAATAATAGGAGCTGGTAACTGATCACAGATTCTTAAACTAGGGCACAATATCTAAATTTCGTCAGGCTGGATTTTTTATCCTTGGTCTAGTTTTTGTGTCACGTGACTTCGAAGTTGGCAGAAACGTCAGTTGTGAAGAGTCGAAGACTAATTTTGTTCTCTTGGGATCTTTGAGCACCCAGTAAACTATATTGGACACTGAACAAAATGTTGCGATACATGTTTGATCTCTACTTTAAGTACTTGTTGTTGTATGTAAGTGAATGAAAATTACATCATAATGTTAGCATATTTACCCACGCCAACAACAATTGAAGTTACGACCTTATGGCGGTATAGAAATTTGTGTATTATTATTGTTATTATTATTCTTACCTCTGTTTCTTTGTATGTCTATTTTTCTGCACGATGTTTAAAAAACTGATACACCTAGTATAACAAAACTTGACATAGAAATCCACAATCAGTCTTGGATCTTATTTTCTTTGGGGTCAGAAGGTCGAGATCACGAGTCACAAAAACATTGCCAGTATGGGTCTTTGCACTCTTGTGAGTGCTGGCTTCTGGTTTAGTTGCTATTGTTTCTGATAAAAGTATTTAATTTGCTTATGATTACAGCAACAGATACATACTACTGTTTACACACGTTTATAAAAAGGAGTTTTGTTGCAACTGTTGAAGAGAAACTTTTGTTTCACTTTGCTAATTACCTTAGCTACAGGTTGATGGGGGTATTGTTTTGTCTGTTTATTAGCAGAATAACTCGAAACGTTTTGGGTGGATTTTTCATGAAATTTGGGATATAAGTAGATTATTGACCAGAGACCAGAGAAGAGTTTCTTCAGTTTAGGAAGTAACCTGATCGATAATATTACCTTTTTATAATTTTTGTGTTTTTTATCTGTTGCCATTAACATTGTGTATAAACTGCATTTTCTAGATCGACTACTGCGAGTCGACCTAATAAAGCCGGTCTTGAATGTATGTCCGTCCGTACGTCCATCTGTTTACAAAACGTTTCTTCGATTTTAATGAAATTGGTATGTAGGTAGAGGTCGATGAGTGATGCATGATGGTATGTAGTTTGACCCGATCCAAGGTCAAGGTCAAGGTCACGAGCCCCCGAAAGTCAGAAATTTGACCATTTTCAGAGGCTATCTCCTCCCCCATTTATAATGGGGCGGACAAATGACAGTGGATTCTTAAATTAGGGCAAAATAACTAAAGTTTATTGGGGCCGGATTTTCGATTTTTTTTCCTAATTTTTGTGTCACGTGACTTCGAAGTTGGCAGCAAGTAGCAGTCCTCTGTCCGTCCAAAAAAGTTTCTTCGATTTCAATGAAATTTGGTATGTATGTAGAAGTCGACGAGAAATGCATGAAGGTATGCAGTACCACCCAATCCAAGGTCAGATTAAGGTCATGAGCCCTCGAAAGTCGGAAATTGGACCATTTTGAAAGGCTATCTTCTCCCCCGTTGATAATGGGGGCTGGCAAATGACCGAGGATTCTTACATTACGGCACAATACCTACAGCTTATTAGGGCCGGATTTAAGATTTTTGTCATAGTTTTTTTGTCACATGACTCCGAAGTTGGCAGTAAGTACGAGTAAACCGTCAGTCCCGTATGGGGCTAATTTTTTAATTTTTGCAGCAGCCTATTCGTTATCACAAGGGCCATCCTTTTGATGAAATTAAGATAGTATACTCATGTGTATCGACTGAATGTTGTGTGTGAATTTGTCAGTTTTTCAGTTAATAATTTTTCAGAATTTCTCAGTTGATTGATTGATTGATTAATTGAGTTAAGGTTTTACATCCCACCTGACACAAAATAGAGACATTTATCCCAGCCAATCTCTTGGCTTAGTACAGTAAAACAAAATCTGACACAACAAATGCAAACATGCATTTGCAATATACTATAACACAAAATAAACACAAAAAAGTTAAGCCGGAGTTGGTCACCTTATGAGCTCCAGCCTGGAAACGGAATGGGCTTATTCCTAAGGTACTGAATAAGTAAGAAAATAAGTAAGGAAGGAAGTAATAAGTAAACGATCGCTTTATATAACACCGGAATTAACAAGTGAGTCAGGGCACATTACAGTCACGAAGCCTGTATGGTCCCAGAAATTTTCAAGAGGGCATGCTTAAGTGGCCCCATAAATGTACCAAGCTGGTTCATTATTCATTTGCGGTCTCAGACATGCCCCACATGTAAACTGGAGTATTGGAATAGTGTTGGTCTAATACTATCTTCATCACTGTCTGTTACCAGGGGCGTTGAACCCAGAGTGTTTTCATGAATTTTGACCAAATATAACTATTGACGTTAACATAACTATTAAAAAATTTTTAAAGTGAGTTTGGCATGTTGTTTGTTTTTTATGCTGCAAAGAAATGTAAATTTTACAATCAATGTAACTATTACAATATTCCAACTGCTTATTTTCCTGGAATGTGAGCTGTTGTTACTGTTGTTTCTGAATTTTTTGATTTAGAATCTTACAGACGAGACGATAGTCAGCATCAGTGAAGGTTGCCATCAACTTCTGTCTCTATGTGTGTCTAAGTGTTCACGGTTAACAGATGCATCCCTTGTTCATCTCGGTCAAGGCTGCCATGACCTCCGGTAATTCTTTTGTTAACACTGTGAAGTATGTACACCGTGATCTATAAGAAATGTGCCACTTTATTTTTCACAAACTCCCATATTTCTTGATGGATTTTTAGACCACTGTGTATATTGTGTGTCTTCATAGGCAGTGGAAGCTATTGGGCCGGGTGGACCTCTCAATTTTGTTCCCATGGGCCGCAGCTGTCTTTTGCAGTTCCAGTTTCGAACCCCATAGCCCTGTTAAAATGTTAAATGTTACACTTGTGTGATGGTTGCTTGCCTGAAAACGTCTCTGATTTTCTCTGTCACAGTCACCAAAGGACACTGACGCCTGTCAATCTTATTTAGATCAAGCATTAAAAACTGTGAAGTGCTGGCAGAAATTATGTGTGAAACAGGTTGATATGGGCTGACCCTATACCACACCCACTGCAGTAGCAACCACAATGATGTCTGACTACCAGCTTCTTTATCTGGCCCACCCACGTTTCAGATGCTTTGCTCTTGCATGTGTATATTGGGATACTGGTGTTTGAGAGTTTTGAGAGGTGTTTGAATTTTTGAACCCCACACAGTTTTTCATTCAGTTTTTGTCAACTGTTGTCATTTCCTGAAGTTCGGACACCTTTCCCTTGTTCCAACGAACACTGTCAAAGCAACGAAAGGAATTGAAGAAACAAAATGTGTCTATAATTGTGTCTGTGTTCTAGGACTCTGGAGGTTGCAAACTGTTCTCAGTTCACTCACAATGGATTTCAGGCTTTGACAAAGGTAAGACGATTACTACGGTATTAACATAGTTTGCTTTTTTGTGTCATTATCCAGCTCTTGTATTTACTGAACACTTCTGAGATAATCTCAGTGTTTTGTCACCATCAATTGTTTCATACACATGCATAACTGAACTACAAGCTGTTCTGCAGTAGAGTACTAAGAACCAGCCGTAGTGACAGAACATGTTATGCAGATGAGCACTGGATTAAACAATACAAGTGCCAGGTTTACCACAATGCTGTAACTCAAGCTAATACATAGTGAAACAACAAGTAGATGCATAACTTGAATGTGGGATTAAATTATATCTGGTACTAGCATTTACCCGGCCAAAGGCCGGCCGGTAAGTCGGAGCACTAAGCTGGACTTAGGAGCCTAAACCATTTGAGATGGTCCCACATCGAAAGCTACGGGCCACGCCCCCAGGCCAGCGCGCAATCGGCCCGTGCCGAAGTCAGCCAGCGGTCAGGCGTGCGTGCGAACTGGGACCGCAGGCCATTGTGCAGTCCATCGCTCGTGGCTTGTGCGCACTTTCTCAAAATCGGCCATTTTGCACCGTTTTCCCAATTTTTACACATTAAGGGTCTAAATTTTCCAGATGTTTTTTTGTCCGTTCACGTCTACCTATGATCTCTATGAACCACGAAATGGAAATCGGTCTGCACGTTTTTGAGAAATCCGGAAGACAGACACACAGACAGACACGGCAACTTTATATATATAGAAATATTTACAGACTCCTTCATTGGCAGTCGTTTAATTTTTTTACTGTTCTTAACCACGATTCGAATCCATGACCTCTTGCAAAGCAGTCGATAGCTTAACCCACTCTTCCATCCAGCCTCCCCATTAACATTGATATATCTTCTGTTGTTGTTGCTGCTGCTGCATTAAACACATTGAGGTGTTTTTGTGTAGAATTGCCACGAATTGGAGCGCATGGATCTAGAAGAGTGTGTTCTCGTAAGCATGCTATTTTCTAATGGTTGTTTTGTGCTTCCTGTTTATCCGTGTATAAAAGCAGCATAGTGAGCAGTTTCCATTGCAAGTGCTAGCCAACTCATGCTAAACTATTGCCAAATTGCCAATGTCAGGGTCATGTGATACCCTTTTCTGTTTAAGGTTTGCTGCATTGCACAGTTGGTAGAACGCCGGTCTTTGACTGGACCGGTGAACTTTCCCTGTCCCACGCTCGACCTGTAGCTGACGGGTGACCACATGGGTAAGATAGATCAGCCAACTAGGCCAACTCAGCCTTTCATTCTTTCAGGTCGATATATTGAGTAGTGAGCAACTTTATCGGATGTGTGCTGGTGGCGCCATCTGGTGAGCGTTTATGAGGTTAAGCCGGTGCAGTTATTAACCGTTGTGTGCCGTGTGTGGCAGCAGTTTAGCCGAGCTTAACCCTTCTGTATATAGCCCAGTGCTGCCCTGAGATTGTACATTATGTCATCAATTAAATAAACGAACATTATTATTATTATTATTATGAACCCTCGATGTTTTTTGCAGTGGATGAAGATAGGCACTTCTAATTTGATACACCGATTAAGAGTGGTAAGACCAAGCAAAAGGATTATTGGTTACACCAAAAGATACGTGGTCAGGGTCTCGTGATGCGTACCCATTGGGCGTGTGCACTAATTTATGGTGCCATTGATAACTGTGAACAACAACATCAGCAATCGTTTCATGTCCGTTACACAGGAGAACGTGTGTTAGCTGGCACTCGCAGTCTTTAAGATGTGGATGATTTTGTTGGAACAAAGCTTACAGTTTGCTTGTTCTTGATGATGGCAACTACACTGTCTCAAAAACAACATTGTTTTGGCTTGCTATAACTTCGATGAACGTCGAACAATTTTGATAATTTTGGACAGAAATGTTGCTAAGAAAGTAAGCAATCAAATGGTACTTTATTTTTCCATCTTATTTAACTAGTGCTTCTGCACTACCTGGGGAAACAAAGTCGAAATTTGCATCTTTTTAATTAAATGCTGAATGTTGTTTTGCCAACAGACACACAAAACAGATTCATATTGTCACTTGGTCACAGATGAACAACTCTTCACTCGCACAAGAATAAGCCGTATGCACCAAACATGACCTAGTAAGGGAGTATAGCATGCTACCGTCTGTTACCACACACTCAACTTTTCTCAAGTCCATCGTGATGTTGGTCACTGTGTCAGAAGTGGGAGTTGTTCTTCGTAGAGCCTGAATTGAAAGGTCAATGGACAGTATTTTTGGGATATCTTACTATGTCAACAAATGTTAGCTGTTATCAAACTCGTTGTTGACGACAACGTTATTCACCTTTCAGCAACACAGGTCATTCATGCACCAGTGCATTGTGCGTGCAACACAGTTCAGCAGCTGCTGTGCAAAGATTTAGGGAGTCTACAGCGGCGTGAATATGAGTTGCAAGGCAACAAGACTGAAGAAATCAACCAGCGATTGGTTGAACTCGGGGGAAAAGCAGTAATACAACATTTGAGTGAAAACCTGCAATTTTCGTGTTTGCGTGTTTCCCCAGGTGGTGCAGAAGCACTAGTTAGGTGAGGTGGGAAAATAAAATACTGTTTGACTGCTTACTTACTTAGCAACATTTCTGCCAAAAATTATCAAAATCAGTTGTTATACGTCAAAGTTACAGCAAGCCAAAGCAGTGTCGTTTTTTGAGACACTAGTGTAGCACACTGAGATGTGGGAGAAGACACTAGAATTTTCCGCAGCCTTGGTGCTGTCTCTGTACCGTGCTTGTTAACTTGTCAACTTTGAATTTGCTATTTATTAATATATGAGGCATTGTTGATGGTGTCTGCAACAGATTACTGATGCCACTCTCGGTTTACTTGCTCTGCAATGCCCACGACTTTCAAAACTGGTAAATAACACCACTTAACACAATGCTGTTTTTGCTCTGTGTGGCTAAAAAATATGCAGTTTCTGTTTAACCCTACTGTTGTGCATCGACTTCCGCGATTCTCCTGTCCTGTTTTGTTAGTACTTTAATCGCCTGGCATCAGAGTAGTTGCATATTTACACTGATGACATGCAGCTAAGCTGCTGATAGTGTAATGTCTGCAGCTTCGTTTCTGATCTGTGTTGTATCATTGACGTCACCCAGTGAATCTAGTGTAATGTAATGTGCCCCATACGCACTCTAGGGTGGTAATTTGCTGAAATTAACACACAAATCACCATTTGTGTGTTAATTTCGGCACTATATAAATTGTTTGTTTGTGTGTTTACTTACCTTCCTTCCTCACTATTTCTTCCTTACTTTTTTCTTTCCTTATGCTTTCTTTCTTACTTATTTACTTCCTTACTCGTTTACTTCCCTACTTATCTATGCTCCTTCCAGAATATACCTGTTCCATTTCCAGGCAAGAGATCGTAAGTGATGACCAAACCTGGCTTAGTTTTTTGTATTAATTTTATGTTGTAGTATATTTTGTTACAGATGCATGTGTGCATTTGTTGTGTTTGTTTTTGTTTTCATTACTTTGCCAAGAGATTGGCTGGGAAGAACGTCTCCGAAATGACCTATTTTGTGTCGGGTGGGACATAAAACCTTAACTCAGTCAATCAATCAATTAATGTAATGTAGTGTAAATGTAAATTTGTATAGCGCATCATCGCATGCTGAAAAGCTACCAGTAACCCTTAATGTGCTCATTACTGTGCAAACAAAATGTCTTTAATGCAAACATGCAGCTGTTAATGCTTGTGCTATTCTCACTCTTTCTGATGTAGTCCGTCAGAAAGTTCCAAGCCGTCGGACCAGTGACCACAAATGCTTAGCATCCATATTTGTTGAGCTGGTCTCTAGGTACGTTGTATAGCCGATTGACACTGTACATCAGTGCTTTGATTTTTCTTCAGTGCTTTGACACTGTGAGTTGTGAGACTGGAAGGGCATCCAGTCTGAATACCTTTTACACTTGTCCCGATTTTGTTTTGTGGACGCAGCCCAAACTGGCATACGTCCGGAGCAGATAGCAACTTGTTGCCTGTGTTTTTGTAGAGTCTTTCCCACTGCGAGCTGATCACGGACGACGGGATTGGGATGTTGAGTGGCAGTCCGTGTGCCACGGACACGTTGACTATTCTTGAACTAGACAATTGTCCGCTGCTTACCGATGCGACGTTAAGCCATCTCGTCAACTGCCACAGTTTGCAACGCATTGAACTGTATGACTGCCAGCTCATCACTCGTGCCGGAATAAACAGACTTAAGGTGCGTGGCCGGCATAACGTTGTTGTTGCTGTTGTGTTAAGAACTGTCAACAGATGGTTTTAGTTTGCTTTTCGAAGTACGTATACTATTACTTTTTGTGTTTGACTAACTGGTGTACATTTTTTTCTAGCAGTTTGGCCCTAGTAGCAACAATTTTGGTCTTGTCAACAAAGTTACTATATATCGAGTCTGGTTAATCCCGAGTCAGTTGTCTGTTCACCGTTTGCTGAATTCCACTGATCTGATAGGGTAGTCGTGAACACTAGTTCGAGTATGAAGGGTGTTCAGCAAGTAATGAGAAAGACACAGAATTAATCTTTTTCACGAGTCTGGTTAATCCCGAGTCAGTTGTCTGTTCACGGTTATATCATCTTGGTATGTAACCAGCCCAGCCTCCAGGCCAACTCATACTCCTTCTCTCACTGGGATGCAAAATGAGTAATAGTCAACAGGCGGTGGCAGATGGAAAAGTAACTGCAGTTACCAGCCGTGCATCACTGCCTTTGTGGTAGATCTTACCTATGGGGATCAGTGACCTCAGAAAGGGAGATAAGCACCCCAGCTATGCTCTTGTAGCAGTACAGCACCGTTTACCGTGTTTTACCTAGATGTTGGGCTTTAATCCACGTTAATCCAAGCCCCCTTCAGTTCTTATTTAACGATTGTTGAAGCAGTTTTTTAGTGGTTGGATGCCTTTCCTGTGATATCAAAGCAACGTTGAAGCATTGAAGGGATGCTGAAATACATGTACAGTGCTGTGAAATTTATTTACCTGTATGTCGTAGTTGGATAAAGTGTTTTTGTCTGTTTTCTGCACTGAGAATCTGTAATCTTGATGTACAGCATCTTCATTTTTCTTTAACTTTATAAGGCCTAAGATCAGCACGTTAGTGCTGATACAGCCAGCAGTAATGGTGGGAATAGTTTTAGCTGTCCTTGTTTACGATCCACCATGTGCTGCGGTTTATATGCCTGTCTGTCTCTCTGGAGCATTGGTTTATTGTGGCTAAATGCTTATATGGATCCAGTTGGTATTTGATATGACAATTTCCACAAAAGTCAGCTCTTTGTTTTAATTGGGGGTTCAGATCTGCCCACTTTTATGGAGACGTCACCTGGAAGTGGGATTTTGCAGAATGCCGCATCCTTACACTCATTGTGTGATTCTAATGAATCGACCTAATGAGTCGACTGTCGTTAATGTGATTAATGTTTATTTTCGTTAACAACGTAGTCGGCTGTTTCCCAGCTTTGCGAAGCTCGTTTTCCTTACATCTCATGCAGTAATTTTGCACAATCAAAGATTGTTGTTGTTTTTCTTTTGGCATAGAAGATACAGCTTTATCACGTTTTACGTTCTTCACTAGAGTCATGTTTGTTGTATATTTTTTTAGTTCCTTTCTGCTGACTTATCTTTTCTGTTACGCTTGATAGCTGCAGTCTTGTAGTCAAGACCAGCGTTGCCAAGACCAAGACCAGCTCCTTCAAGAGCAAGACCGGCAAACGAAACATAAAACACGTTGCTCACAATAGCATTCAGAGTTTCATGAACGTCGTAAAACAACCGTCACAAGTCTGTTACACAGTACACAATCGGCATTAAATTTAGTGAAGTTTATGAAAATTGCAGTCTTTGTTATTAACTTGTGCAACACGGTCTTTAATTTTACAATGCATACATGCTAACAAATTATTGATCGGTCTCGAAAACAGCCGAGACCGATCCTTCAAGACCGAGACCAAGACCACGAGTGCCAAGAACAAGACCATAAAATTCTGGTCGCGAGCGGTCTGGAGACCAAGACCGCAATTGTCGATCGCTGGATAGCTGTCCATCAGCTTTGAGTACATATTATGCACAATCTGATCATATGCAGTTGTTTGTGTGTATTATTTTGTTTTTCAGACCTACCTGCCTAACGTCAAAGTGCATGCGTACTTTGCACCAGTAACTCCACCGCCGTCTGTTGGTGGCGGCCGACGTCGCTTCTGTCGCTGCTGTGCAATTGTCTGATCATTCCGTCATGATGTCAACTAGCCGCAGTAGCAAGCGTCTTGCCGTCATATTTCCAGATTTTTGTCACGTGGAAGAAGTAGTGCAGTGCCCTCGAGCATATTTTTCGTTTGATGTTCATGCACAGAACAACCTGCTGGTTTCATTTTGTGTAAACGTCAGAAAGACTGCAGTATTGGTACAGCGCACTACGTCTGAGTAGACGTTTGCTGAATTCCACTGATCTGATAGGGTAGTCGTGAACACTAGTTCGAGTATAAAGGGTGTTCAGCAAGTAATGAGAAAGACACAGAATTAATCTTTTTTTTTGAAACACTATTTTTGACTTGAATGGTTAGTTCTTAGATAATGTTGAGAAAACAGTTAAGTGACCCTCACCTTTTCCAGTTGCTCGGCAACAGACTGATGTCGTATCTTGCCAAAACGACAAAAGTAGGGGAAGTGAAAATGACGTTTTGCTATACAACACAGTATGTGCACCATAAATGCCAAAAATGTCAGCTGCTGAGATCTGGCAAGTCCAGTGTTAAGATTTCAAGTGATAGTCTACTGTTGTATAAAGCATAAAAAGCCAATCCTTTAAAGTTTTCGTCATCAATATGTTACTGTGGATGAAACCCAGGCTTAACACTTTAATGGAAGCATCCCACTTCACTGGTACCAGTCAAATTGTGCAAGGTCATATCATCTGGCAAGGTTATGGCATCATTGTTTTTTGGACAGCAAAGATGTTTCGTTAACTGACTACTGGGAGCAAGATAAAATGGTTACAGGTGTCTGTCATGCCGAACTAATTTGAAAACTTAACGCGAGGCAATTGAAGAAAGGCAGAATGCGCCAGTTCACACCTCTGTTGATGTGGTCATGGTATGTGACTGTAATTTTGAACTGATGCAGTACCCATTCTGTTCTCCAGACGTAGCAGAGTCAAATTTTCACATTTTGAATGATTCTTTGAATGGATGGAGTTTCAAGATTGATGAAGCTGTAATGGTGGCAATAAACTAGAAAGCAGGGCAAAGCCCAATGACGTGTAGCCCGCCCGGTATGCACAAACAAAACCGTGTATTTCTTTCTTACTTACAGACTGGCTATGCTACTGCTACCTAACGAATGTATTTTAAAAACCAGCACCTAGCGTTTTTAGCCTGTGTGCACTCATCACCCAGCAAATGAGCCACAAGTTCTTAGGGGTTAACCAAAGTTCACCAAATTTGCATCCGTAGTAATTTTTTCAGCTACGGTGTTAACACAACAATCTGCATTGCAATCCATCCACCCGTTGTCGAGTGACGTGCGACATTTAAGAAAGAAAGTAACATTAGTGAAACATAAGACCACCAGCAGCATGACGATGCCGGGCAGGCAAATGAATGGATAGGAGATCAAGATGAGAATTTCATCTTGAGTGGTGTAAAATCACTTGAACATATTTGAGAAAAATGCATCACTCTTTGAGGGAACTACAGTGTAGGCCTATGTAAAAACTGTAATTGCACCAAATTTAGTAAGTTGGACGTTTGTTGTGTTATTCTCGTTACGTGTTGAACGCCCCTTATACCTGCATTTTATGTTGCTAATCATGACATCTGGATCTGGTTCTTGACCAAGGCGGATGAGCAGTTTATGCATTTGCAATTTATTTCTTGCTTATGTGATGTTATGTTGTCGACTTTTTTGTCTTTCATGCTGTAATGAATGTTGGTATCACATTTGGCAGAAACTAGGACTCGCAGTGATTAAATTTGAGTTGTTTTTGAAAATTCATTATTAACTAATGGTTGAAAATAAAATTTTTTGAAACGTTTCAAACCTTATAGAAGTTGAAGATTCTGACTGTCAAATGACAATGATTAATATAAAACCACAATGTTAACTTAAGTGGCATGAAAGTGCCATTTGCATTTCCCGACACCATCTTTTGATTACTTTTGTCTGCATTAGAAGTGTCGCTGATATTAAGTAGTAGGCAAACGACATTTTATAAATAATTTCAAAAAATGATTTTAATCGATAAAAATTCTTAACAACTAAGTGACTAATTCAATAAATTAATCGTTATTTCTGCAGCCCTAGCTGAAACCAGATGCTGGCTTAATGGTTGAAGGTAATGATGACCAGAGCTGAATTTCACTTTGGAGTTTTATTTTTGTTTGTCACTTTATAGCAGATTGTAGCTGAACGCAGTTCTCACAGTAAATGCGCTACAAATAGAATTTAGAATGAAAATAGTAGACGTTTCATGCGAGAGTTCCATAAGTAACAAGCAGTAAATATTTGTAGTTTCGTGTTACCAAGGTGTATATGGTGAATAGTGCATATGCGTTGAGTATGTCATATATTCAGCTTTGACTTTAGCCAAATGTGAGCAGGGGAGCACTGAAATTGCGGGACTAGATACTGAGGGACAAAATTACACGGGTGGACATTGCAGAACTGGACAAATTTGCAGTTGTGGACATTCTGGGACTGGACAGTGATGGACTGGACAATGATTGACAGATTTTCCGCCACTACAAGTTTAGCAGTGTTTACATCATTATCATCGTTGGTTCATTAAAACGGGTGACAAACTGCAGCTGTTGAATACAATAGACAATAAAATAGTGACAACAAAACGTGATATAGTGTATGCCTAAAGTTAGCAGTTAAAAGCAGCTACACGCAGTCTAATCATGATTGCATACACTGGCTGAATTCTTGGAGTGAGAGTATAGTTAAAATGTAGTTAAAATGCATTAGTTTAACTGTGGTTACAATAGAGATAGAACTAACAATTAGTGTTAGGTTGACTGATAGACCAGTACCACAACCGCACTGTCTGAATAACATTCTCGTCAAGAAAGTTTTATTTTTAAGTTCTGATGTGCGATCAGGAAGTTCAAAATCGTGTTTGTTGCCGAAATGAGTAATGTCTATTGCACCGTGGTGTAAACAACAGAAGCCGGTGACAACCAGTGTTAGTATATACATCGAAAGAGTTTATATGTTTTGATAGCAGTATGGAATTACTAACTGTACAACTGTTGATACTGTCCGGCACTGCTAGTAGCATACAAAATTTTTAGGCTGTCACAATGCAGTCGCCTTTTCCTAGCACTAGTTACATTACTTTAGAATCATATGTTGAGCGTGCATGAGTAATTTCATAACAGCACAACACTCTATTGTGAGCAATTCTAACAAGTCGTGAAAATGCAGAAGATCAGTTTGTAATATTCTCTAACAAATTACTAGTTGCTGCAATTTGTGTAGTCTTACCAGCAATGTAAGCAAAATGCAATAGAGCTGTTGTTCCAGTGCTGCACTCTTACTGGCACTGGCATTACACTAAATTCGTCCATTGATGTCCAGTTTGCAGTGTCCACCCCTGCAAATTCGTCCGTCATCGTCCAATCCTGCATTTTCTGTCCTTGTTTTTCGTCACCCATCAATGTCAAGTGGTGCATTTTCAGTCGACCCATGAGTAGTTAAGCAGATTTTGGTATTCAGCCGAGTTGGTTGAATGATATTTAACATAGTTTTGCACGATTTGAGTAGTGATGATATTGTTGATTGCGTTGATGCTGTCGGAACAACTGAAGCCTCTTGTTGCAGAACCCGTCCCAACGTAAGTGCTGGGTGTGATGATATTTGTACTTTCACCATTGTTGAAAATGACGGCCATCCATAGTTGTGGATGGCAAGGTACATAACTGTTATCTGTGTCTTGACTCACGTCTTGTTGTGTTCTGTTGCATAGAATTTTGTGAAGTAGTGAAACCTACATAACAGTGTTATCGGATTGAGGTCTGTTCCTTACTGCTGTCACTAGCACATTTTTATCCACACCTGCCGATAGGCAAGATGTGGATATATCGTTTACTGTGTGTGTATGTTTTTTTGTTTCTATGGTTACGGATTTTTCCACCAAGGATAAAGCTAGCGACGTCAAATTTTAAACGGCGGTTCATTAGCGTCCAAGGCAGGGAATCTTACATTTTGGGGAACTTTGCTTCCCAGAAGCCCAAATCGGACCAATCGGCCATTGCGCGCATTGAACTATAAATAGAACTGGAAGGAGTCTAGCCTAGGCTGACTAAACTCAGAGCAACGTTCTATTTGTAGTACCGTAGAGATGCGCCGACGTAAACGTCACGCTAGAGATGAGCGCGGCCTGTGGACGTAGGATCGGCATGTGTGGATATATGTCAGTCCCGCTGACGTACTTGTTGTGTCATTTTGCGGAATGTCTGAAATACCACACATCACTGAGAACTTACATGTAGTGGTCAGGCAAGCTTACCGAGAAGCTGTGATATATATATCTCGTCTCTGTGTTGGAAGTGTCGAAGTGATGTGTAAATATGAAATGATGGTTTGCTGTGGTGACGCTTGGTTATTTTCAGGTGTATTGACTTCGTTGAAATGTTGCATAGATCTACCAGTCTTTGTGTTATACACTGCGGTTCATAAAAACGTGGCGCTGCTTTTGGCAGTAACTGCAACATTTTTACCAATTCGAATAAGGTTTGCGCAGTTTTAAATAGCAGTTAATTACAATCGTAGTTGTAATACTACGTAGTCGTAAAAATGTTTCGCTGACCCGTATGTACATGCGCATGCTGTTATCATTATCATGTCGTGAGCTGGTACTGTTGTGTCACTGCCGAATGACTCTGACGGTCGACACATCTCCACAGATCAGTGGGCGAATGGTCGTTGTTAGAATAATTTTCGATATGTTTCTCCTGTTTGCACAGAAGCTCCCCATGGATGGATTTGCACCAAATTTGGCACATATATAGGGGTCGCCGATGTAATCATCTGTGACAAATTTTGGGTGATCGGTTAAGGGTATCGATTCCGTAGAGGGAGAGGGGGTCAGAATTTATCTTTTCTCATTATTATTTCACGAGTGCTGCAGTCGCCACAGAATTCAGCCAGTTGACAGCATCTTCTTCAGCATCAGGTAGAATCGTCAGTCCACCTTCGAACTTTGTTTGCAGGCAGGAGTCCACAATGTGGCTCATGGTCTGGGGCTCACCACACGAGCAGTTTGGTGACTGTGTCAGAAGGTTGTTACATAGAACATGGCTTATGCAGAAACTTACATGACAGTTGCACTGGTCACTGCACACTGTTACGCTTTCTGTGTCTAGCTACATTGCAGTACTGTGTGTCGTCCGTCCGTCTGCCCGTCTGTCTGTCCGTCTGTCCCATCGGCATACTCACTATGACTCAGCAGTGAACAGCTTGCGATGCCGCCAGCTTTCATTTCGACCCGACAATAAGGAGGGTTGACATACTTGTTTTAAACAAGACGTTGCAGTGATTAACGGCGAATTTTTGCGTTTATTTTTATTTCTTTTTGCCAGGTAATGTATGTGTGTGTGTCTTACTCGCTACCACACTCGCACGTTACTGCGAGATTGTTGTAAGGACGATTATCAAAGTCTATGTGAAGGGCAAAATTTGGCCCCCGCTGCCCCAAAACCCTTTAACCTATCGTCACCAAAATTTATACAGGTGATTAGGTTGTCGAAATCTATCATGCTGCAAAATGTTATCCAGATCGGATTAGTGGTTTCATTTCTGCGCACGTGGAAATGTTTACTTAGCTATTTTTCAGTTTTTTTTGGGGTGTTCTTCAGCTTGTCTACAGCCAAGACGCCCGCACGGACGTTGACGCAAAATACGCCAAAAGACGCGGTTCTGCCTGCACAGTTCGGATGGCCAATAGGCGTCTCTGTGCCGAA
>Ga0209780_1000550_pt1 | contig 20544 bp, 22 predicted proteins | sample WorMetexBAHAMAS2_FD_187384 | JGI IMG/M metagenome (GOLD analysis project Ga0209780, IMG submission 187384) | Marine gutless worms symbiont microbial communities from Max Planck institute for Marine Microbiology, Germany - Inanidrilus exumae... | ecosystem: Host-associated > Annelida > Digestive...
TGGTAGTTGATTTGCAAGAGCCAATGGTGCTGCAGCACAAATTGTGGCCATCCAATTGAACACGTTAACGTACGATTGGACCCGCGAAGAATAGGCCCGTTCTGTTTTCAGGCACAAGGTTGTAAGAGTTGACCAAACCTGGCTTTAGTTTTTTTGTTTTATTTTGTGTTGTATATATTTTGTTATGGATGCATGTTTGCTTTTGTTGTGTTTGATTTAGTTTTTCAGTACTAAGCCAAGAGATTGGCCGGAAAGAACGTCTCTGGAATGACGTATTTTGTGTCAGGCGGGATGTAAAACCTTAACACAGTCAATCAATGTGGATGTTGATGTTGATGTTGAGGTCTTTACTATAGCCGTCCTTCTGATGGTATTCTCAGAATCACGATCAGTCAAGTGGGTGGAGTGTGGTGATGCCGTGCATAGTGTGATGACATCGTGTGGCTGATGTCGCTGTGTGACAGAATGAATTGAAACGAGTTGAACGAGAACTGAGCGACTATGATGATGAGCTGGACAGAGAGTCGCCGCCGGCGCGTGAAACTGGCCTGCTTCAGTCACAGCTCAACAGCATGCAGGTGAGTGTGATGGCCACGTGTGTGTTTGTGTGTGTGTGTGTGTGTGTGTGTGTGTGTGTGTGTGTATGTTTATGTGTTGCGTGGTAGCTCAGCGGTAGCTCATTGGACTTGTGATTTACAGGTTGCGGGTTCAATTCCCAACCAGTGGCTTTTACGTAACATAGGTCAACTCAGCCTTGCATCCCTCCGGCGTCGCTAAATTGAGTACCTGCTTCGGCTGGGGGTAAAGGCGGGATTCTCACCTTTGTCGGGTGGCAGGTAACACTGTGATCCCACATGGCATGTGAGTTTCCCGTAGTGGTGAAGAGCTAAGTTGATGCTAAACTGCTATACACTGTTTACTTACTTTACGTGCGCGCATCTGTGTCCACTTGTACCACTTGTATCATTTCAGATACTGCTGCTTTTAAGCGTCATAGTAACTTATCTTGTTTAATTCATATTTTAGTACATAGTAGTCTGTGTTTTACTGTTTTAATATAATGTTTTAACTACGTAATATGCCAGTGGACAGTGCATTGTAACTAGTGTATACTCACAAATCGTTGTATGTATTGTCTTGTATTGTGTTGTATTGTATAGTACACTTGTGTAAACAAGTTTGTACATATGTCACGCATGCTGTTATGCATATCATTAATGCTCATTGTGTCATCAGAGTCTTTTTCCTTATGCTTCATAGACACTTTTAACAGGAACTTGTGATGGATGAATATTTAAGGAGCAGAGTTTGCAATATTTACCTCATAATTGTGTTGACTTTGTGATTTAAGGAACGTGGTGTATTCTACTTCATTAGCTAGACTGTCATTGTGTCCATTGTGAGCGGTGTTCATCTCTGCCGTGACAGTTTTGTTGTGCAGTTGTAAGCCGCTGTAGATCGTTAAACGACACGTGATCATTTGTACAGATATACGACCAGAGACTTGACAGTCTGGACTCAACCGTCAACCAGCTGGACTCTTCCTGGCGTCAGCTGCATGATGCAGGATTTTTGTCTGATGAAGACGCAGGCAAACGACAGGTTGGTGTCGCCATCGATGCTGTGTTTTCTCATCAACAAAGTTCGTAGCTCATTTGGTTACTGACGTCATATAGTTATAGGCGTGGCATGAAGAGAGTGTCTGGATTATAGTCGTCTGGCTATTCTTTTGTGTGACTTCAAAAGAGACAAACAACTCTGCTCTTTTATTGCTGTTGTAAATGTACCCGTCCGTAGTCGCCCGTTCTACTATTGAGTATTAAACCGTTTGATGTTTGAAATCTAGAATAGGCCACGCTGTATTATGCATAATGAGACTGAGCTGTAACCTGCAGTGCGAGCAGACAGAACGCTGGGAGTCGGTAGTCAACAGTCAAGCAAGACCAATGTGTTTCTACTTAGCTAATCTGAACTATAGTGTTAATGTGATGTGTTACTTCTGTGAACAAACTGAACGTATTTTTGGCATACAGAAATATACATATAAACACGTTACAGAGAGTGACGTCTTAGACACCAGGAATCAGTTGATAATTAATGATGAATCAAGATTAGATGAGGCCAGAGATGATTTAGATTGGATGAAGTCGGAGATGACTTTGGATGGATGAAGTCAGTGATGATGTATATTCGATGAAGCCAGAGATTTGATTGGATGAAGCCAGAGATGATGTAGATGGAATGAAGTCAGAGATCATTTAGATTTGATGAAGTCGGAGATGACGTAAATTGGATAAAGTCAGAGATGATTTTGATTGGATGAAGTCGGAGATGGCGTAGATTGGATGAAGTCATTGCTGTGCTTTCTCGCGCTACATAAATCGTTTGCTTGCTTACTTAACTTCGTACTTACTTACTTTCTTCTTTACTTATTTACTGTTTAAAGAATAGTTGTCATATTCGTGCTGAAAGGAGACGTTAAACTCCAGCTAACTAACTAACTTTTTAAGAATAGGCCCGTTCTATTTCCCGGCAGGAGGTCATAAGAGGCTACCAAACCTGGCTTTATGATATGATGTATGATATGATATGCTACGTTTGTGTGCACTCAAAAGCTGGCACGATGGCCAGATTAATGTAGCACACGGTACAGAAACGAAAAATGAGGAAAAATTAGGTTTTCGTTTTTAAAATGTTGATTATGTGTTGTACTATATTTTGCTACCGATGCATGTTTGCTTTTTGTGTTAGATTTCGTTTTTCAGTACTAAGCCAAGAGATTGCTGGGAAGAACGTCGCCAAAATGACCTATTTTGTGTCATTTGGGATGTAAAATCTTAACTCAATCCGTTCAGTGCTTTGATGCTGTTGGTTTGACGGCGGGAAGGTGTCCACTGTCCAGCCTCTAAAAAGCTGTTCCACGTGTTCTCAAAAGATGTCTTTCAGAGCAAATGGAGATGAGAAGTCAAGGTGGCAGCTTCGCCGTGAAAATGTCGTTGATACAGTGTGTATGTTTGTTGGAGAGTTTGTAGCTGATGCTGGTGTGACGGGTGATGACACCTGTGAGTCTGTGTGACAAGTGATGACCTGTGAGTCTGGTTGTCTACTCACAGATTGCTGGGATGAGTTTGTAGCTGATGCTGGTGTGACGAGTGATGACACCTGTGAGTCTGTTTGTCTACTCACAGATTGCTGGGATGCGCAAACATGTGACGCGGCTTCGTGGCCAGGCAGCCGGTCGCAAGGATGATCTGATAGCAACACTCGGTCGACTGACGCAGTTCCAGGACTCACTGCAGACAACGACGGAGAAGGTTGACGACCTGGTAGACTCCGTCGCACGCACTCTGTCACAGCCAATAGCTGACGACGTTCAAGCCATTCAATGTGACCAACAGCTGTTTGAGGTTGATTGCTTACTTAACATTTTCAAAGGCTGTTAGAGAACTGCCCCGTGTGGGCCCGGGGCAGTTCAACCTCCCCCTTATCCCTTCAGTTCTCCACATTCTACTTTATCTTTTGGTATCTTTCACTTTTCCCGTTTTTTTTCTATTCAGTCCCATTCTACCAGACTAGTCCCACTCCATATTCAGGCCTGATGTCATAGGAGGCAGCTAAACCTGGCGTTAGTTTTTTGTGTTGATTGTATGTTGTATGTGTTAGAGATTTTGTTAGAACTACAGACTTAACCAGACATTTACTGGCCTATTTACAGCATTTAATGACAAAAACAAACATGACTTAAGGTCATCAACGCACAACAAGCATAGAGTTCAGTTATCATGATAGTTAGTCTGTGTGACATTACATTACGTAGTCTCAACAATATGTATTTTTTAGTTAAGGATGCATGCTTGTTTTTGTTGTATTTGATTTAGTTTTGTCTTGAAATGTGATAGCCACATTTTATTGCGCTACCTGCATAGTTAGAAGCACAATGTCAGTGGGTCAAGTCCCAGAATACAAGCAGCGCTGACTGGTTGATAGCTGTGTAACGTCTGTCGGCTGGCTCTGGTGCTGATGCAGGAGTTTCAGAAGGAGAAAGTGGAGCCGGTGAGAAAGCTGTATGACGAGACGCGACGTGTGGGTCAGACGTTGATTCAGTCAGCGGCGGCCGGTGTGAGCACCACGGACATAGAGTTCAATCTACAGGCAATGAACAACGTGTGGACGACACTCACTGATAGGGTACTGCGTCCAACTTGTTTGCTTACTTACTTATTCTGTGACCTTCCGGCCCCGTCACATGATGAACTGCCCACCGTAACAAGAATGTGGTGTCCGTTAGTTAGTTAGTTAGTTAATTAGTTAGTTAGAAACGTACAGATTAACGTGGCATGAGCAAAGGTGCTTCTAGAACACGGTACACAAACTAAAATTCGAGGAACAACTTTGTGAAAAGAAATGTTGTAATTGTCTTTGGAAGGAAGCCGTTGCTGTAACCCTTTCTTACAAATAATTTCAGACTCATTAATGATGTTGCTCGCCTCCGAAGCATTGTGCGTTTCGTCGGCTAGACCACAACTCGGGAACACAAATTCACTGTGGCAGACTTCTGTTTAATGACAGACTGTGAAATGTAGCAGAATACAATAGAATTCATTTGTAACTAGAAAGAGCCAGCACTCACAGGAGTTCCAAGGCCCATGACGCCAATGTTTTTGCTACTGGCCTGTTGCAAAAAAACTCCATACGGAAAAAATGGTGCACTCTTTGTCACTCGTGGTTAATGTCTTCCAGCTGCAACATCAGCCACGGCGCAGTGTTGCTAGCATGGCTTGTGAGGTGGGGTATTGCAGCAGGGAAAACCTAGTGTGGCTTACATACGCGGCCAGCGGCAATATGGCGTTTTGTCTGAGAACCGAAAGACTTTTTTGTGCCTTGTGACCTTAACCTTTGTTTTTTTGACCTTTTGACCCAAAATAAGTGGGTTTCCAGGACTCATGGTGGAACATTTCTATGTCAAGTTTGGTGATTCTAGCTACTTCATTTTTTAGATATTGTGTAGAAAATAGACAGACAGACCGAAACACAGACAAACTCCGGTGAAAACTTTACCCCGCAACTGCTGTCAGCGCGAGTAGTGAGTTATAACAGAGCAGGAGTCGTTCTCAGTTCTGTGTTTACATCAGTGTGTGTGGTGTGTGTGTAGTTGGTGGATCGAGAACACAGGTTGAGTGCGGCGCTGCTGAGGTCTGGGAAGTTCAAAGAAGCAATTGCGACGTTGATGGAATGGCTGAGGAAAATGGATGAGACTTTAGCAGAGCAGAAACTGACGTCAACGGACCTCAAGTTCCTTAAATCACAGCTGCAGATGCAGCAGGTCAGCAGCATAGATCACGTGTTGTAATTTGTTGAGGGCAGTTTTATGCTACAGTAATGAAATTAGAAATGTTTTACGTACTCCACAGTGCAGTTTAATCCATAGGCTTAGCAGAAAAATGACAAAAAAATAACTACAAACAAAAACCGATGAAGATCATATCGAAGTTAGTGATATATTCGTTAACAGTAATTGAAACTGTCGGTAAAATAGTTTCAGCTAACTGTTAAATATAACGAAAATGGAAATTATTTTAAGAATGATGAAGGAAATGAAAGACCTGCCCATGTGGCCGAGTGGTCAGCGCACTCGGCCGCCATGTGCAGTAGAGCGTGACGCACTTAGTGGCCGAGGTTCGCTCCTCAGCCGTCCGTCTACCAAAGAATTATTTCTAATAATTTCTATGCACATGATGAACAGGGAGTTAATCCTGGGCAGGTAAGAGGGTTTGATGGTGTCCTATATAAACTATGACCATTGCTTATGCCATGATTAGCAGCGTCAAGGTGTCAGTCACGCTGACGTGAGAGCCAAAGCAGATAGATGTGGCTAAGTCCCCTGGCTAGGCGCTGAAGAAGCGTCAGTCAGGTGGCTAAGCACTGAAGAAGTGCCGGTCAGGGCCGACGCTGAATAAGTGCCAGTTCGGGCTTAGTCAGACAGTAGGCCACGCCTAGAGGGGGCGAGCTTAGAAATACCTGACAAGCTGCTTACGCCTACTGTTCCTTCCTTTACCATACTCAATGCACACATACACCGCACAATTTCAGTTTTGGCTAATATATCGCTGGTATTCCTTTACTGGGTAGGGATAGCCCTCCACCCCTGACCTTTTTTCTCCAATATAGCCATATTTGTGCTGAAAATGAACGTTAAACTCCAACTAACTTAGGTTTGTTGTCTTGGGTTTAATTTTTTTAGTACTACGCCTCTGAAGTGATTTATTTTGTGTCGACTGGGACGTAAAACCTTCACTGATTCAGTTAACACAAAATGTGTAAGTTATTGCTGAGACAACTGGCAGTGTGATAGTAGAAGGTGTGCGTGTAGATGATACAGCGAATGATCGATGATCACAAGAGCTCCGTTGAGTCAGCCTGTGAGACGGCTCGTGACATTCAGTCACACACCGACGACGCACGCGAGAAGCGACTTGTGTCGTCCGACATCGACCGACTGATGACGAGCTGGAACGCCGTCAACTCGACTGCCGCCAGTCAGCTGTCAGCCGTCGAGGCGGCACTGGCTGCTTCGAATGACTACCACAGCAAAGCCGATCCATTCGCTGAGTGGCTTGACAGCATGAAGAAGAAGGTGGCTGGTCTTGAGCTGCAGACAGCTGACACGGCCGACATTCAGCGGCAGATTGCACTGCAGCGGGTAACTGTCTTTCTCTCAACAATCTTCACTTGTCAGTTTTGTAAGAGAATCAGCACTATCAGGATGTCAATTAACAGTAATTTAACCCTATTGTATATAGGCCTAGTGCTGCCCTGCGTGGCCGCTATGTTTTCCCGCCCTGCATGGTGAATGTTGTACTGTGTGATTGCGCGGTTTGACTGCAATTGTAGTAAACTAAGATTATTATTATTATTATTATTATTATTATTCACTTTTCAAACCACGTTCCCTTTAGTTTTTTGATACTGTTGGTTAAGTTACATAAAGAGCATCTTTGTTTTCGTTTTTAGTTTTACTTATTTTTCGTTTCTGTGCTGTGTGTTAGATTAAGATGACCATAGAGTCGGCTTTTGAGTGCACGTAAATATACTGTATGATATCGTATCGTATCTGCATTCTGTCAACTGTCAGCTACTTAACATACCTTGCTACAGGCTCAACACATTTGGACAGTCGGACATTTGCGGTTGCGGGTTTGACTACATCAGACAGTGTGGCAATAGCACAAGCATTAACAGTTTCATGTCTGCACCAAAGACATTTCTGTTCACACAGATTTGGGTTAGCTTTTTTAGCTGCGAGAATTCGCTGTAGTAGTTTACATTTACATTACATTTGGTCTGTAACGGACCTTCACAGTTTATACCCAGAGGTTCATTTTTAGAACAGTTGGAGGCGAAGAATCCAGGCTGACCTAGCCTCACGTGGGAAGTGGCTGTTACAATGTTGTTTCTTTGTATATTTTACAAACCATAATGTTGAATTCTGAAAATGGAAAACACCAACAGAGAGATGATGTGTCAGTTTATGTCAGAGATTTTACCCGCACGACATTGTGCTAGTGTGGCAGATGCTATGGTCGTGTGTCTGTCTGCCTGTCAGAAGGCGGCTGAACGGATGGAGTTGGTTTATTCGCCTAGAGGCTAGACTCGGCTTATCCCAGATTGCTTTGGAAGAGAATTCTGTCATCCCCAGCAATGACTTTGTCTTGAACTCTGAACTTAGCCAATTCTTCAGCTCTTTTGCCACAGCAATTAGATCACGGCAAGTGTTGTTGACTGAGTTTGACCAATGACCATTGCCAGTTTTAGTAATTTATCACGCTGAGCATCCACCCTTGTTTACAACGTCATGAGCATGACGCAGCATGTTGGTATGTCTGCTGCAGATGAGACTTGTCGTAGATTGTTGAATTCGGCTGCTGACAGACGAATGTTGAAATGAGCTGCTAAAGATACAGTATGATACGATAAGGTAGGTTAACGTGCGCTCAAAAGTTGACGAGATGGCCAGCTTAATCTAATGCACGGCACAGAAACGAAAAATATGGAAAAAATAAAAACAAAAACCGAGTAGCTCAGAAGAAACGGTTCACGCAATAGTCCGTGGATGCAGTCCGGGAGGAAGAAGTGAAACTACGGGGGTAGGATTTGTGAAAGAGGTAGGTTTAAAGCCGGGAGTGAAAGAGAGATGGAGTTATAGATGTACAGAGTGGTGAATCAGAAGAGGAAGAATTGATGGGTGAAGGTATAGGTAAGTCGGAAATGGAGGAACTGGTACCAGAATGAGGTTGATGAAGACACAAAGGGAGTTGGTTCCAGAGATAAGGTGAAGCATAACGGAAGGAGCGATCGGTTATTTTTAGAGAGGATGATGAAGGTGGCCGAGCAAGAGTAACGACGGATGAAGAGCGAGTACTGCGAGGACGTTGAGTGGAGATGAGCTTATGAAGGTACGGAGGTTGGGTAGTTGTGAGAACTTTGTAAATGAGTGGAGTTTGTATTCGATGGATAATTAGAGCGTGTGTGTCGTGAGTTGGCTGATGATAATGAGAGCATGCCGTGTGTGTGTTGTGAGTTGGCTGGTGATAATGAGAGCATGTCGTGTGTGTGTCGTGAGTTGGCTGATGATAATGAGAGCATGCCGTGTGTGTGTCGTGAGTTGGCTGGTGATAATGAGAGCATGCCATGTGTGTGTCGTGAGTTGGCTGGTGATAATGAGAGCATGCCGTGTGTGTGTCGTGAGTTGGCTGATGATAATGAGAGCATGCCATGTGTGTCGTGAGTTTTGATGGAGATGATTAGAGCGAACGTGTGTGCTTTGCTGTAGACGGTCAACAGTGACGTATTGGCCGGCAAATCCTCGCTGGATGACGTGATCATTGCTGGCGCCGAGCTGAAGAAACACTCGTCGGACGCTGACAACACGGCGAGGTTGGACAGCGAGCTGTCGTCGACCAAGCAGCGCTATGAGGCGCTGGTGAAGAGCTGTGGTGACCGCCTGACACGGCTTGAAGAAGCCGTGCCGCTGGCCGAGACGTTTCACAGCAAGCATGAACAGGTGCTGTCCTGGCTGCAGCATGTCGAGCCAGAGTTGCAATCAGGCAAGGAACCGTCGGGCACCGAGGCTGAAAAACAGCTGGCTGTGAGTAGACATTGACACAGTTTACAGCCGTAGATTGAATGTTGATGCTGTGTACCAGCTGTGTCGTTATATCTAATAAACAATGTGTCATGATGTTGGCTAATATTGTATTATTTCACGTATTTCTCTACTTCAGTGCTGCCTCTGGTATTTTGTTTTACATATCTCTTAACATGACTCTTTCCTTGTTGGCTCCAGTTTATTTGCAGGCTGTCGTCTCATCCTGTCCATGTGCAGATTTGACACTGTCTTGCAGTTTTATTCACCTTTTGTTTTTCTTTCTGTCGCTTACTTCTTTGGTTGTTCACGATATCTATGCTTCTGTTCAACAGTTTTAGCTGCCTTTACGTTTCAATGCTGTGTTTGTTGACATCTCTGGGACATAAAGATGTAATGTAATGTTGAAAGTAGTCTGCGTTGTGTTGTTAGTGGCAGTATCAGATAAGAGATACACCATGTAATAAACATTTGTACTTACCAGTTGTGTAAACGGCAATCGGCCGATACCAACATACTAATCGGCCGATACCGATTATCGGCCGTTTTGCTGATAATCGGTATACGCCGATTAGTGTGTTGGTATCAGCCAATTGTCATGTACACAGTTGGTAAGTACAAAATTTTTATTACATGGTGTATCCGTGTTTTAATTTAGTTTGGTGAATATTAGTGCGAGTGTGTAAAACCAAAAGTAAACAAACATGAGAGTGGCTTCTGTTGCCGCTAAAAGTGAATGTGCATTTTGTAACTTTGCTTTTGCACGTTTTTGTTTTGTCATCACTCTGCAGTCCTTCAAGTAAGTAAGAGTCCTCAGATAACAATCGGAGCCTAAACAACTAACTTAACTAGGACAGCAAAATAGGTTTTTGTATTAATCGGTAATTGGCCAATTGTTAGGTGCCGATTATCGGCCGATTGATAATCGGCCAGTGCCTTATCAGTACATCTCTAGTATCAGGTGTTTGTGTATTGATGGTAAAATGGCGTGAGGTTGAAGATGTGTATGTATGTGTGTTGTCAGCATCTGCAGTCGCTGCTGGACGAGTACAAGCCGATGATGGATGCTTTGAATGATGCTGGCAGTCAGCTGGTGGAGCTGGTTGATGAGCCGGCTGCTGCTGCTGTCAACAGCCTGATGAATGATGACAATGACAAGTATCAGACTGTCACTGACGTGGCGCAGAAACGTGCCGACAAGATTCAGACTCAGCGACGCAAGTCGGCCGAGGTGTGTCCGTCGACGTTTTATGCATGTTTTTAACATGAATGATTCGTTTGTTCTGTTTTGATAATACTAATGATAAATATAATAATACCTGTGCCGTTGTTACGTCACTGCATCAACTTCTCTACCGTTTTTCAAGAGACAACTTAAAACATTTTTATTTACCAAATCTTTCCCATCACCTTAAATTGCTTTCTCATATTTTTGTACCGTGTCCTAGAAGCTACTTAGCTTATGCCACGTTAATCAGTACGTTCTACTACTACTACTACTACTAATACTACTACTACTACTACCTATGCCGACGGCAGTCGCAATTAGGGTGGTAGGATTTTCACCAGCGTTTGTTTGTCTGTCTGTCTGTCTGTCTGTCTGTCTGTTATTCTGTCTGTTTTTGTGCATGATATCTCTCAAAAACCGATGCAACTAGGATCACCAAACTTGACACACAGATGTTCTAGGATGAGTCCTTTAAACTTATTTGTTCTTGGGTCAAGGGTGCAGGTCACGAGTCAAAAAAACAGTGCCTGTGTGGGTCTTTGCACTCTTGTGAGTGCTGCTTCATCTAGTTTATGGTACTGTCGTCATTGCTTAGCCATTGCAGTGGTTTAATTTAATGAATACACACACAGCGCTTATCAGACAAAGCCAACCTCCTTGGGATTTAGGGTAAGGATTAGTAGGATTACGGTTGGGATTAGAGTTAGGGTTAGTGTCAGGATTGTGGTTAGTTGTGGCAGCATATTGGCGACCATGAGCTGACAGGCCGATAGCCGCTGAGAGGTCTATGCCAAGAATCAGTTATAGACTGACAGTGCATCATGCATGTACTGTGTGTGATGTTGTCAGCTGCTCGGCGAGATGGATGACCTGATTGAGTGGTTTGGAGAAACAGAACGACAAATCACTGACGCAGAACCAATCATCTGTGATGTCAACAAACTGCGTGAACTTTCACGGGATCACAAGGTAATTGGTCACTGTTGTATAACAGGATGGTTAGTTCCGACTTAAACATGTACACTTTTATCAGATGAGCAGTACTTTCAAAAAGGAACACGGTGGGACAGACGCATCTTAACAACGTTACAGATTTTCAGTCAACTGATAATTCCTAATTCCTGAAATAACACTTTGACAAGTTTCTGTTTTATATTAATTACCCGCTTCTCTGAGTTACTTTGCATGTGAGTTAGGCTGAACGTTTTGCAAATTAATATTCTTCAGGCTGTTAAAAGCTCAATGCCCTTTGTGTCACTTAAGCCAAGAACTTCAAACAAGCACTGTGTGTCTTGGTGATTTATTTACCCACGCCATCGGTAAGGTTTGCAGTGGCATTTGTGTTTGTTTGTCGGTTTGTCTGTTTTGTCACACAATATCTCAAAACCAATGGAGCTAATATCACCAAACTTCACACAGAAATGTTCCACCATGAGTCCCGGAAACCCGTTTATGTTGGGGTCAGAGGGTCAAAGGTCAAGGTCATGAGGCACAAAAAACATTACCGACGTGGGTCGTGGCACTCTGGTGAGTGCTGGCTTGTGGTAGTTTCTGTGTGTGATTTGTGTGTGTGTGTGTGTGTTACAGACCCTACACGATGACATAGTAAGTCAGCGAAGTAAGGCTCGCGACGTTCTGTCGACTGTGAAGCGGCTCTGTCGAGACACATCGTCAGTCGAAACGGACCCAGTACTGCATGACAAGATGGACGACCTCCAGCGACAGAGCAACGGCTGTGCCAAGCTGAGCGCAGACCGGCTGAGTGTCCTGGAACAAGCCGTGCCTCTGACGTCAGACTTCCACGAAGCCAACGACGAACTGTCCGCTTGTCTGGACAAACTGGAGGATGAAATCCGTCAGCCGGAACCACCGACAGTCACCGCGGAGCAGATCCGTGAGCTGCAGGAGAAAGTCAAAGTGAGTTATTGCTGTGTTTCATGCAATGTTAATTGTAGTTTGCACACTTTAGTGGATAGTGACAATATTTATTCACACCATCAGTAGTCGCGTGGGTAGGGTTTTTAGCGACGTTTATGTGTCTGTCTGTCTGTCTGTCGGTCTGTTTTTCAATGCGATATCTCAAAACTGGTGCAGCTAGGATCACCAAACTTGACATAGAAATGTTCCATGACGAGTCCTGGAAACCCATTTATTTGGGTGTCAAAATGTCAAAGGCCAAGGTCATGAGACACAAAAAAACATTGCTGGCGTGGGTCATGGCGCTCTTCTGAGTGCTGGCTTCTTCTAGTTTTGTCAGTTTTTCACCATCAAATACTTGTTGAGTTGCATTGCTTATCTGTGCTGTGCTATAGACTGCTGGTCAACCCGTCACTGTGACATTGTGTCATTGACCTGTGATGCATGGAATGCTATATTTACTATGCCTGCTAGAAGGAGTGCAAAGTATTGCAGTCAGCTTGTCTGTTTGTATGTCTGTTAGTTTGTATTTCCGTCCGCTTGCGTACTTCAAAAACCACATGTCCAGACTTCATGAAACTTTCTATGGATGTTATCTGTGCTATGGCTCGGTTTTGTGGATGACGTCATCTTTTCCCATAATGGGGCAGAATCAGTCAGATGACATTATGATAGATCGAGTACACCAGGTGACGGCACCAGTCGGCGGTTGCGCTGTTCACACGGGGGGTGGCAAAGTCTGCTATTCTCGATTGCCTTGTTGGTACAGTGAGAATTTTACCTACCCTTCAAGGCCCCCAGCTGCTGTACCAGTAGTGTACTAATGATCATATTGTTGTATTACGCAACAAGTGTTGTACAGATAAAACACGGGGTTAAAAGCAATGAAATTTACAAGCTAATACGTTGTATAAAAGATAAAGGTAAAGGCTTTCCATACTCGTTACCGAGTGTTGGGCCTGGAGCTGATCTCGGTGTACAGGCAGTCAGCCCGCAGGTGACTATAAGTCATCCACTTGGCAGTAGGCTGTTATTACTTTCCGCCAAGCCTGCGGTTACCTTCCCAGCCGTAGAGCATCACTGCTTCTTGGCCAGTACCAAGGTATACTTCTTGGTGACAGAGGCACATAGGTGTGAACAACTTGTTCAACGTTGTTACTCAGCTTTTGCCCCAAGTAGGATTTCAACCCACGACCTGTTGATCGCAAGTCCAATGCTCTACCCGTTGCGCCAAATAAAAATGCCATTCCATTATGCACAAAATTATTTCGTACTGCACGTTTGACCGTTGCAGTTGAAACATATATACACTGTCTTCAGTAGCTATAGCGGTCTGTTGGTATGAAGATTAAGGTTCTTGTTAAGCTACAGTCATATGGAATGGCCTGTAGTCAAGTGTAATGTTTATTTTTCGTGGTTGATTCTGTTGAAAAGAAACAGAGTCGACGGTTTGCTGAAGGTAACTAAGAGCTGGTCTGTCGTGTGATGTGACGTGCAGCTGCAGAAGCAATGTGCTGCGGACATGAAGCCCGTGGCCGACCGTTTGAGTAAGACTGGGTCAGCGCTGATGAAGCTGGTTGCGGAGGATGAGGCGGAAAGAATCCGAGAAGTGGTTGACGACCTGACGTCACGATTTGATGCGGTGAAGAACGAGATGCGACAGCATGCAAACAAGCTGGATGATGCGTTGCAACAGATGTCTGAGGTGTGTGCTTGACTGTCTGTCTGCGTGTATCTGTGTGTATGTCTGATTGTCTGTGTGAGTGTGTCTGTGTTGGTGAGGTATATGGTGCAGTGATATTGCCGTCTCTCTTGCAGACTGTGTTGCCATAAGATAAATAAGTAAGCAGACGGCTACCGTCCATTAAGCTGTCTGTTGCTGAATAGTTTACAGTTAGTGCACAGTGTAAAAGAGGCAGCACATTGATATTAATTATTAACAGTACCCCGTACGGTCTTCAGAGCTATAACGCGCCCGGATTCACTGTTGATTCTGGTGCTATATAAATTGTTTACTTACTTACTTCTTCACTTATGTGCTTATTTACTAGGAATAGGATGATACGGTTTCCAGTCCAGAGGTCATAGGAGACGACCAATCCTGGCTTTAGTTTTTTTGCGTTTATTTTGTGTTGTAGTATACTTTGTTATGGGTGCATGTTTGCGTTTGTTGTGTTAGATGTAGTTTTTCAGCACTAAGCCAAGAGATGAACGTCTGTGTTGGGTCAGACGTAAAATCTAGACTCAGTCAATCGATTATCCAGAGTAAGAATGGTTTGCGATAGCATCTGCTCATATCTGTGTGACTGTTTAGTTGAGATTGTGAGTTACAAATGCTATCAGTTGTAATGATAATGATGATGATGATGATGATGATGACGATGACGTGGTTGTTGACAGTTCTCTGACCAGCTGGAGATGATGGTGGAGAACTTGGCAGCGACCGCGGCGCAGCAGCAGCAACTGGAGCCGATCTCGGCTCACGTTGACAAACTGAACGCTCAGCTTGCTGACAACAGAGCAATTCTTGACGACCTGGACAGAAACGTGGCCAACATTGCCTCACTCAAGACTGCGGCTGACGGCCTGAGACAAGAGGCCGGGTCAGATGATGAAAACGCTCGAGGTGCGTCGAACATTGCTTTATGAATGAGTGTCAACATATTATTATTGTTATTATTACAAAATTTGTATAGCGCACAAATTTAAGCAAGCTTGAGTCGGAGGCGCTAGTGTTGCTGGGTGGGGAAAACGGACTAGCCGGGAATGGTAAATAAATGAGTTTTGAGATGACGTTTGAAGGGCCAATAGATGGTGATTGCCTGATACTGAGTGGGATGGAATTCCAAACTGTTGGAGCTGCAGAACTGAAGGCTTTATGACCAGTGGCCGTGATGGTGAAAGGAACATGTAGTAGATTGTGTGAAGAAGAGCGGAGAAGTCTTGAAGGACGTTGAGATTGATGAGGGATGAGAGATATGATTGGAGAGTACGGTAAGTTAAGGTAGCGATTTTGAGTGGATGCATTGCTTAACGTACCTGCGTATATGATTGGTTAACTTTGTCACTGACATGGCTGTTACATAATACTTTGTGATTGCACACACGCAACCATTGCGGTTTGGCATAACGATAACGGTGTTGGGCGACCCTGGTTAGTGCTGGGATGGGAGACCGTCTTTGGGCGGGCGTACCACCTCAGTATGTAACCAGCTACCCAGGTCAACTCAGCTTCCTACCTTCAGCGGGACAGGAAATGAGTATCGGCCAAAGTGCGGTGATATTCTGCTGCTGAGGAGTAAAGGCAGGGTAGCTCGTTCCATTTGTGGATAAACGTGTGGGTGGCAGGTAAAACTGTGTGATCTCTTCTTAACATATGCCATACCTGAGCACTTTAGAGATGAGTATCGCACTTATTATAAGGTGCTATATATAAATGTCCGGTTTACACACAATTGAACATTTGACAGAACATTTGCACACTTTGTTATAAGGAAACATGCTCTTTAAGTGACAGACTATACATATTACTGTGTGAATTGGATATTATAATAAATAAATAGTGATGTGTTTGTGACAAAGTGGTGTGTGGCTGGAACTGTGTATGACGTCGGGCTTTTTCTGTAGTCACTCCAATTATTCGGGAATTTGGGGAATGCTTTGCCAAGGTGAGCTAATTTGTAACATGCACAGTGTCGAGGAAATTTGGAATCTGAGGCGTTGGCATTAGCGCTGTTTTGACGTTCAAGGAACAGATGGTACTGGAGAGATGAAGACAGGAGACTGGTGGTGGATGAAGTAAGGCATCAGTGTCCTTGAGTGCTTTGACGCCATTGGTTTGGTGACATCTTACAAGTAAAAAACTTGTGCCATTTTTCCCCAAAGGTTCTGGCCTGGAACAAGTAGACAAAGGCAGCCAAGACTGGGTACCAGCTGATCCAGCAAAACGACTGTTAAACGGAGATGGAGCAAGGAGGAGGATTTGCTGGCATAGAAATGCAATCATTACGTTACAGTTTACAGTGTATTATTGTTATTATTAGGCCGCATCGCATCAATGGCTAGATGCGATCTATTGCTATAGACTGAGTATCATGGTCTGTCTGTGTGTATGTATGTCTGTCTGTCTGTCTGTTAGTCACGTTCGTGAGCTCTGCAAAAAGGCTCAACTGATCGAGATGCAGTTTGAGGCTGACTTGCATCGGCCCAAGGAGCCATAAATTTGATGGGGGTCAATATCCCCACGGGAAGGGGCACTTTTTGAGAGTGTTACGGCTCATTGAAAAGCATAGGTAGTCTAGGGATCGTTCGGTCGTCAATTACTGCGTGAAGTGAAAGAGATTATTCAATCCTCAATAACAGCACGACATGCGATACAGCGTTTTGTCAAAATTTTTTGTCACTTGTTCACGTGCAGCATGTTCTGACTGGTTGTCACAGAGCGACAACACAAGGTAGAGGAGTTTCAGAGCACGTTTGAAGTAATCAAGTCAAAGGCGGAGAGTCGTCAGTCAGACCTCGAACGCGCTCAGACGGTAGCTGAGAAGTTCTGGGACAACATGAACGGAACTTTGGCGACACTGAAGGAACTGCAGGACAGCGTGACTAGTGCTGAGCCACCAGGACTTGAACCTGACACGATCCATGAACAGCAGGATCTGCTGGAGGTAATGCTTCGTCCTGTAACTCGATATGGCTGAGTTAAAGATCTGTGACATATCTTAACCTATTGATATTGCTCTGTTAAGTGTTTTCATTCTTTTTGACATTATTATTAGACCGCATCGCCTGCTTAAGTGCATAAGGTGCGGCCTATTGCTACAGATGTCGCACGTAGCATGGTCTGTGTGTTTGTCTGTGTGTTTGGCACACGGGTGAGCTGTGCAAAAACAGCTGAGCTGATCAAGATGCCGTTTGCGGGGCGGACTCATGGGTCTAAGGAACCATGTGTTAGATGGGGGTCAAGATTGGACGAATTCGTTCATAGCTGGAACAGTGCAAGACTGCGATGCGCCTTCTTGCCATATTTATTATGGACATTTGTTATTAGTCTGGTGGGTTGCTGGTTGCGTGGCACAGTGGTAGAACGTCGGTTTGTGAGCAGCGAACTTTCCCTGTCCTACGCTCGACCTGCAGCTGATGGGTAACCAACTCAGCCTATCATCCTTTCGAGGTCGATAAATGAGTAGTGAGCTGTAATCGGGTGTGTGCTACTTCACTCGGGTGGCGCCATCTGGTGAATGCTCACGGCTTAAAGTCAGGATGATTCATTCCATTCATGGATAAACGTGTGGGTGGTAGGTAAAAGTGTGTGATCCCTATAACACGTGCCATTCCTGAGCACATTAGAGGTGGTTTACGATGATGCACTATACAAATTGATGTTTACTTCACTTACTTACTTTGCTATTTTATTTGGTGGCATTTTGTGTGTAAAGTGCTGAAGCAGTGTATGCGCTGATGGTGATGTACCTGGACTGTGGCGTTGATGGTGTTCTAGACGTCAGTTGTGTACAGTGAATTGGACAGATGTAGTTGTATGAGAGTGTGTGGTGTGCTGCTGGCTGCAGGGTACAAAGGAGGACCTGGAGCTGCTGTCTGCCGAGAAAGATCACTTGCAGGAGATCGGCGAGGAACTGGTCGGGTTGATCGGAGAGCCGGACAAGCCGGAAGTGGAGAGGAGTATTGGCGACTTGGATTCGGCATTCCAGGCTTTGAGTCATGCGTGTGATGCTCGACAGAGGGCGCTGGATGATGCACTGCGACGAGCGTCGTGTTTCCACGATGAACTCAACGTGAGCATATTGTCTGTGTGTTCGTGTCACAAGTCGACTGATGAGACTTGATGATGTGTGTTTTCTGTTTGATGTTGCTATGTTGTTTACCAGTTGTCAATGTGAGTACTGTCTGTATGTGGCACAGTACAGCGTCTCTTGCCAATCACGTGCTGCTGCTGCTACTTCCAGTTAACGGCCGTTTTTCCAGGTGTCAGCCGGAGGCGTGGCACCGTGGTAGAACGTCGGTCTTTGCCGGCGAACTTTCCCTGTTTTGCGCTCGACCTACAGCTGATGGGTGACCGCTTACGTGGGTAAACCGTCCGCTACAGTTCAGCCAATTAAGCCAACTCGGCCTTTCATCCTTTAGAGGTCGATAAATTGAGTAGTAAGCTGTAATCAGATGTTTGCTTCCTTGCACGAGTGGCGACGTCTGGTGAATGTTTACGGGGTGAAGGCCTGGTGCGGTTGATTGGAGCGGTGGTGTGTTTGCTAGCTGCATAATGCATGTCCAATTGTGTGTTAACGCATGTAATTGGATGTGCTGCAGCACCATTGGCTCTTGCCAATCAACTGCCACTTCTGAGATTGTAAAGCGCGCTGGTCCGGCCATCACGTAAGCTGTGCTATATAAGAATCCGACCTTAACCTTTCCCTTCTGGTTTTCCTCATTCACCTCTTCTGGAGGAGAATGTCTGTAGATTAGTGGAATGGGTTTTCTATGGGACAGCTGTCTTTACTGCCATTCAACCATCAGTATCCAAGCACTGAAGTAACAGAGCGCTAACCTTAACCAGTGGCCTGACCTCGTCGTTGCTTCATTACCCACGCCGGCATAGCCGCCGGCGTGGGTAGGTATTCAGTCGCGTCTGTCTGTGTGTCTGTTTGTCTGCACTCTAACAGGAAAACAGCTTGACATATACTCTATAGCAGTCGCTCGGCATGCATTGACCCAGAGGTCAAAAGGTCAAAGGTCAAGGTCACATGGTTATGAAAACTGTCACGGTTGCACAGTTGCTTGTCCATGGCCATTATTCTGCTGTGCTACCTGCGGCCATTGCCGGCGTGGGTCTGCATGTCTATACGACAGCCCGTGTTTTCTAGTTCACCACCACAATGCTGTCACAAGGGACGTTTGCTCTTGACGCCATTTGCCATTAATGACAATGATAGCGTTGATGCTGTTGAACTTTATTCTTTTTTGACATATATACCACCCATATATGCACACAGCAGTGAGCCCAAGAACTTAACAGTGCCTACTTGTGCTTAGCCAATTTTTCAGATTTTTGAGTCTGATCAGATTCCCCAAAGGTCTTGCCAGGGAACCTTGCTATTGTCTACTAATGGCTTGAAAACTTGCTCATCATGCATTGCATATGCATGTGTAGAAAACGTTGAACTGGCTGCAAGCGATGGAGACGCGGCTTGACAACTTTGGCCTGGCACCGGCTGAGATCGGTGCAGTGGAGAGGCAGATCGCTGACCTCAAAGTACGTCAACAGTTGACACTCGTTTTGTTTCACACAGAAACTACCAAAAAGTCTTATGTTTTAAAGAACCACTTGAATGTGCACAATTTTCTTAACAATTTTTATTTGGAATGTCATAAGGTACACTGTATGAATGCTTTTTTGTCTTTAAACAATCCATTGCTGGTAGAAAACTTTATACAAAATATGATGTTTTTATTGGTGATTTTGTTTCTCATAGTACAGCGTATTATGATTTTAATAATTGCGTTTTAGGTAATTGAAATGAATTTTGTATATGTGTTTTCTTGTATAGGCCTTTATTGTGTATGTACTGTATGTTTGTCTGTTTTTTATTTTACTGTACTTGTACTACCTTCGTGTTGAATAAACGTAAGCATTTCAGCAAACAGTAGTGGAACGTGTTTGTGTAAGGTAACATTAGTATGATGTTGCATTTTAAACCAAGACACCAGTAAGCAGTACGATATATGTCGCTGGTTTTATGCATTCGCCACTCGACAATGTCAGTGAAGTCATTACATTGTTAGGCTGTCATGTTGTATCATCCGTTGGTTTATTTATTCGTCCATTTGGTGGTCACATATTAATATTGCAATATCTCACAAATGGCTTGAACAGTTTTGATAAAAATGACTGACCGGGAATATTCGCAAGCCTTACTGATGACCTGATTAGACTTTGGAAGTCAAAGGTCAAAGGTCAAAGTCACAGCAGGCTGTCGAGGTCATATTTTGTGAACACGTCAGATCTCGTCAACGACTTGAGCAATCTCGATGAAACTTAACAGGGATAACCACTACTTATCATAAATGTAAAAAACTGCAGTTTATACACACTGTTAACGGTGACGGATCGATAACCGCAAAAATCATAAAAAGGCAATGTTAACCACACTAACGTAGCCTGAATGTCAATGTTAGCGTGATTAACATTGCTTTTTTATGATTTTTGCGGTTTTCGATCCGTCGCCGTTAACAGTGTGTATAA